>ENA-ORSS01003980-ORSS01003980.1-human-gut-metagenome-genome-assembly--contig:-NODE-3980-length-11461-cov-2.253901_pt1 | contig 11461 bp, 9 predicted proteins | sample MGYA00241899_ERZ509162 | MGnify/ENA primary metagenome ERZ509162 (study PRJEB26280, sample SAMEA2338641) | human gut metagenome | biome: human gut; feature: human-associated habitat; material: faeces... | reverse complement strand
ATTGCCGCCACTCCCGTGGGAGCAACCACAATCATCCTTTTGGGTGATCTCCGTTTCAATTCCCGCAGAAACGTAGTTTTTCCTGTTCCCGCTTTTCCTGTAAGAAACACGTTCACTCCCGTATATTCCAAAAAGTCATACGCCAATTCCAGTTGAGGATTACTTTCCATGAATCAAGATTTTACACGAATTATCATTCTATTCGGCCTTCACAGACACGCAACTCGTACAAAGGTATGAAAATAATCTATTCGTATCACGGCAATTATACACAATCACGTACACCTCTTGATATTTTCGATTATTTTTTAGGATTATTCTTTACAGATTCATATATTTGTAGAAATTACATACAATACCATTTATGAGATTTCAAAACTTCATCATGGGCATTCCGTATCGGGTTCGTGCCTAATTTAATCCCGGAAAAATTCCTCCGGACTTTTTTAAAACTTTCCTCCTAACCGGGAAGTATCAAGGTATTGTTTTCTCACTTTTAATATTGATATAAAATTACCATGAATAACTGGAAAAAGGTATTCGCAATTATATGGACAGGACAGTTTTTCTCCATACTGACCAGTTCTCTCGTTAATTTTGCCATCATTTTATGGCTAACCTTTGAAACTAAATCGGCAGAAACTTTGGCTTTCGCCACGATTGCCGCCATGTTACCGCAAGGCATCTTAGGTATGTTTTCCGGAGTATTTATCGACCGGTGGAGCAGGAAGAAAATCATGATCCTGTCTGACAGTTTCATTGCTTTCTGCACGCTTATTCTAGCCTTTTTATTTTATTTCGAACAAGCGGAAGTTTGGCAAATCTATCTATTGTTAGCACTACGATCGATAGGTTCAGCTTTCCATGCTCCTTCAATGCAAGCATCTATCCCGTTACTCGCTCCAGAATCTCAATTATTACGAATCGCCGGGATCAACCAAATGATCAATTCTGCCTGCAATATAGCCGGACCAGCTTTAGGAGCCTTGGCAATTACCACGCTGGCCATGCCTGTCGTGCTTATGCTTGACGTGATCGGAGCCATACTCGCCTGTACCTCTCTGGCTTTCGTCAAAATACCGAACCCTCCACCCGGTGAACACGCGGGAGAAAACAATGTCCTTCAAGACTTAAAAGAGGCTCAACGGGAGGTTGTCAGCCACCGGGGGATGCCATTATTGTTAATCCTCTCGATCATAGCCACATTTTTTATCATGCCAGTCAGCGTGCTTTTCCCTTTAATGACCCTCAATCACTTTTCGGGAGATGCTTTCCAAATGAGTCTGATTGAAGCCATCTGGGGAGTCGGAGCCCTATTTGGGGGAGTAGCCTTGAGTATCAAACAATACAAGATCAACAAAATCACGCTGATCAACCTGACATACATCCTCTTGGGAGCCGGATTCACGGCATCTGGCCTACTATCTCCCAATGCCTTTGTCTGGTTCGTCGTGTTTACCGCATTTGAAGGCGTGATCGGGTCATTATACTTTGCCTCGTTCACAGCCGTTATCCAGACGAAAATCAACCCGGCAATACTCGGACGAGTATTTTCCATATACATGAGCCTTAGTATGCTCCCCTCCATGCTCGGATTAATGAGTACCGGGTTTATTGCCGATCACGTGGGGATTACAAACACGTTCGTCATTGGTGGGCTCGTGATATTAGCCATCGGGGTTATATCATTCTGCCTCCCGTCCTTGTTGCAAGTGGGTAAATTGACCGTTAACGGGAAAACCCGTAATATCTAAAGTATATAAATTAAAAGCCACCTCGAAAAAGGTGGCTTTCAAATATCTGATCAATTCGATAGATTACTTTCCGGCACGAGCTTTATACTCTTTCAAACCGTCTTGCAAGAATTTCACGAAAGCATCCCGATCTTTATTATAACCTCTAGCGGGTTGTAATACATGCGGTTTCAATACTTTCTCGTTACCTTTACGGCTATCTAACAAGATATAGTTCGGTTGAGCGTTCGACTCGAATTGCTTGATCTGGAAGTCTGTATTCTTCTTTCCAAGCGTGTTTTTCTTCTTTCCGTCATACTCTGACACATATACCTCTTCTGCTGGTAATTTGGTCTTATCGTCCACGTAAAGAGCCACGATAATATAATCATTCTTCAACATTTCAAGCACACGAGGATCGGACCAAACGCTTTGTTCCATCTCACGACAGTTCACACAACCGTGACCGGTGAAATCAATGAACAAGGGTTTATCTTGAGCTTGTGCAACTTTCAATGCCTGGTCATAATCGAAATAACCATCCAAACCGTGGGGCAAATGCAAGAAATCAGAGTATTTTACAGGTTCGTTGGATGCGGCACTAGCAGCTCCTTGTGTTCCACCTACCTGCACGCCACTCTTCATGATCTCTTTCGCATTGTCACGCACAATACGGTTAATATCGAAGTCAATCGTTTCTTGTGGCGGGAAATATCCGGCCAAAGCTTTCAACGGTGCCCCGAACATACCCGGGATCAAATAGATCACGAATGACATGGTAATAATGATCATGATCAAACGCGGCACTCCGATATATGGTAAATCACTATCGTGAGCGAATTTGATTTTACCCATCAAGTACAATGCTTGTAATGTGAACACGGCTACCCAGATAGCGATGTAAATCTCACGGTCTAACAATCCCCAGTGGTAAGTCTGGTCTGCTACCATCAAGAACTTGAATCCAAGAGCAACCTCCACGAATCCTAATACAACTTTAACTGCATTTAACCAACCTCCTGACTTCGGTAGATTACTTAATTTTGAAGGGAAGAAAGAGAAGAATCCGAAAGGCAACGCCACGGCGATAGAGAATCCTAACATACCGATGATCGGACGTAATACAGATCCGCGTGCAGCCTCTACCAACACGGTTCCCACGATCGGGGCGGTACAAGAGAATGATACCAATACCAACGTGAAAGCCATGAAGAAAGCTCCGATATAACCACCTTTATCAGCTTGTTTGTCTGATTTATTTACCAACCAAGACGGTAACACGATCTCGAATGCACCAAAAAAGGATGCAGCGAAAATCATGAATATAATGAAGAAACAAATATTAGGCAGCCAGTTCGTACTCAACCAGTTGATAAATCCTGGTCCTAACAAGAACGAAATGATCAATCCTAAAGCGGTATAAATACCGACGATAGACAAGGCAAAGAAAATAGCTTTTGCCTTTGCTTTTGCTTTATTACTATCACCATGCATGAAGAATGACACCGTCATCGGGATCATCGGGAACACGCAAGGCATCACAACTGCCAATAATCCACTACCAAAAGCGACCCAGAAGAACAACCACAAGGAATCATCCTCGGTTGCATCCTTCGTTTCATCGGCAGCAGCAACAGTAGCTTTATCGGCACCTTTGTTACCCAACTCAATCGCAAAATCCTTCTCTCCCGGCACACAAGCACCTTCCTGACAAGCCTGGAATTCAACACTTCCTTTCACGGTAGTAATGGAAGGATCGGTAACTTTGATCTTTTGGGTTACGGTGTAATTATTTGAATAATACCACACATCGACTCCGAAAACATCATCATGCTTTTTACTTGGTTCACTCTCCTCGGCCGTACCCACTAATTCAATTCCCTCTCCCACTTTCTCAATAGTAATTGATGTAGGCATGGGACCACCTGCCGGGGTTGACATGGAGTAAACCGTCCACCCGGGTTGAATGGTTGCTTTAAAGGTTAAAGCGTATTCGTTATCCCCGGTTTTCTTCTGGGAAAACGTCCAACTTGTCGGGTCAGACATTTGGGCGAAAACCGAAAAGGTTCCCACGAACAACGTAAAGATCAACGTCAATAGTCTCTTTTTCATAAAAAATTATTTAATAAAACATCAATTTGCATGCTTCTCGAAATCGTATGCATTATCACACAGTGGACGCAAAAGTACCATATAATTTGTTCTCACACAAATTCATGGTACTATTTTAACATCGTTTTAAGATGGAATGACAAAACTGTAAGTAAAAACACCTACTCGGGTTCTATTTCTCTATTAAAACGATTAAAAAACTTATATTCGTAAATATAAAAAGAGGGTACTCCGACCACCTTTAAATGGATATGGTGCTTGAAAGCCCACTTCCTACGCAAAGACCAGAAACCTTTTTTCAAATACGCCTCCACAAAGGGGTGTACTTTCAATACCAGATTCTTGATTTTCTTCTCCTCGACCAAGAACTCAAGCTGGTCTTCAATCTTATCAATCACTAAAACGGCCGCATCGGCTTTACCGGTTCCATGACATACGGGACAAGTCTCCGTGGTCGTCACGGTCATTTCCGGACGTACACGCTGGCGCGTGATTTGCATCAATCCGAATTTACTCAGAGGAAGTATGGTATGCTTGGCACGATCGAGTTCCATCGCCGAACGCATCTTATCGAACAACTTCTGGCGGTTTTCCGCCTGTTGCATATCAATAAAGTCGATCACGATAATACCCCCCATGTCTCGCAATTGTAACTGACGAGCCACCTCGTCGGCAGCAGCCAAGTTTACTTCCAGAGCATTTGACTCCTGATCGTCGCCCAATTTCACACGATTCCCGCTATTCACATCTATCACGTGAAAAGCTTCCGTGTGTTCTATTATGAGGTATGCTCCATTTTTAAACGAAACAGTACGTCCCAGCGAAGACTTGATTTGCTTGTCCACCCCAAAATGATCGAAGATCGGTACCTCGGTTGACACAAATTTAACGATACCTTCTTTCTCCGGAGCTATCGTGCTGATATAACGCTTAATCTCTTTACTCAATGCTAAATCATTCACATAAATGTTCTCGAACGAGGGATTCAATATATCCCGGAGAATAACGCTGGTCCGGTCTATCTCTCCCAAAATTAGCTTGGGAGGCTCTATATCCCGAAGATGTTTGAACGCGGTTTCAAAACGCTCTACAAGTTCCGTCAATTCACTATCGAATAACTCGGCGTTCTTGCCTTCGGCGACAGTTCTCACAATCACCCCGAAATTCTTGGGGCGTATACTTTCAATCAGTCTTTTCAAACGCTTCCGTTCTTCAACCGATTTTATCTTTTGTGACACGGATACCTTTTCCGAGAAAGGCATCAAAACTAGGTGACGCCCGGCAATACTTAACTCGGAGGTCAAACGCGGTCCCTTAGTGGAAATAGGTTCTTTCGCAACCTGCACGGCAACATATTGGCCAACAGAAAGCACGTCCCCGATCTTCCCGTTTTTACTGATTTCCGGCTCCAGTTTTAACTTGGCTACAGGCATCCCCTTCCGGGCTATACATTGCTTTATATAGCTATCCAAAGAATAAAACTGGGGACTGAGATCAAGGTAATGCAGGAAGGCATCCTTTTCATAACCGACATTAACGAAAGCGGCATTCAAACCGGGCATAATTTTCTTCACTTTCCCGTAATAGATGTCACCTACCGCAAATTTAACGCTAGTCTTCTCCGTTGTCAACTCTACCAACCGCTTGTCCTTTAACAAGGCGATTACTACTTCTTCCGCTTTTACATCTATGACTAACTCAGTATTCACTACCTGATCAATTAATGTATTAATCAAAATAAACCTAAGGCATAGCCCTTAGGTTTATAATCTCTAACTCACAAACGATGACTACTTCTTCTTGTGTCTGTTCTTTCTCAGTCTCTTTTTCCGTTTGTGAGTGGCCATCTTATGTCTCTTTCTTTTCTTTCCGCTTGGCATAATTTCACTCCTTTCTTATTTTACTTGATCTTTCACCTGATTGACGAAACTCTTCGAAGGCTTGAACGAAGGAATAAAGTGTTCAGGAATTTTAATCGTTACATTTTTAGAAATATTACGAGCGGTTTTCTCAGCTCTCTTTTTCACTACAAAACTTCCAAAACCTCTTAAATATACATTTTTTCCATCAATCACAGAACCTTTGATTGCTTCCATAAAAGCTTCAACTGTAGTTTGTACCGCAACTTTCTCGATACCAGTGGTTCTTGAAATTTCATTCACGATGTCCGCCTTTGTCATTTTCTTTAAGTATTTAGTATTCAATATTATATTTCGTTTCTTCTAAATTTCAGACTGCAAATATATATCTTTTCCACAAACAATGAAACAAACTACCGCATTTTTGTCAATATTTTTTGTGTTCTATATATTTAATTGTCAACATCGGACACATCCCTGCACCACTTTTTCCAACAAGCCTTTACCTTGCCTGCACCTCATTTAAACTGGTAACAACAAAGTTATCACTTTCTATGATCGGGAATAAATCACGAATCATAACAAGATGGCATTGGGATTATTTTTTTTCTCCGAAATTATTCCGTAATTTGTGACAAATTTTAATCCATACATATTATACATGGTAAACAAAGTTATTCTTATCGGTAATGTCGGGGCTGACCCGGACGTAAAATATCTCGAAGGAGGTGTTGCCGTGGCAAGATTCAGCCTTGCCACGTCAGAGGTGTACAATAATAAAAATGCTGATGGAAGATTACAGGTTTCGTGGAGTAATTCAGGAAAAGCGGAAGATGCTGATATCGTTCTCTGGCGAAATCTGGCTCAAATAGCCGAGAAATACGTTCGTAAGGGGATGATGCTTTACATCGAGGGACGCATCAGAACCCGTTCCTGGGACGACCAGAACGGAGTGAAAAGATACACGACCGAGATTTACGGGGATAATTTCCAGATGTTATCCCGGAAACAGGATAACGGGGATAAACCTCAAGACACGCATATGCCACAAGCACCCGATTTAAGCGGTGGTGACGACAGTGACGATCTCCCTTTCTAAACTAAAAGATAAAAGTTATAAGATAAAAATAAAAGACAGAAACTAATTGTTTAAAGCCAGATCCATACGTTTGGAATCTTTTACTTCAAACTTTTAGTTTTTATCTTTTATCTTTTAGTTTTTATATGTATCTTTCGGCGATATTTAAGTTTAACCAATTATATAAATTTTGGACACAGATTATATTCCCCTTGCCGGGCAGATTTTTACAGGTGCATTCACCCTCATCGATTTAATTTTCGTCATTATCCTATTGCTTTTATTGTTATGCTCGGCATTAATTTCCGGTTCGGAGGTTGCCTATTTCTCACTTTCTCCCTCGCAATTGAAATACTTGGAAGACAACGGATACGAGAAGGCCCGCAACCTGCAACAGAAACCCAATCGGCTACTCGCCACGATTTTAATATCCAACAATTTCGTGAACGTGGCCATTGTCGTGTTGTCCACCTACCTGGTAAATTCATTATTTGATTTCTCGGCTTATCCCACGCTAGGTTTCATTATCCAAGTGATCGTGGTAACGTTCGTGATCTTACTGGCTGGAGAAATCATTCCTAAATTATACGCCAACCGTTCCCAGTTGAGCATGGTGATTTTCATGGCAGGTCCACTGACCTTCCTGTCTCACCTATTTCGTCCGCTATCCGCCCTGTTGATCGGCTCTACCTCTATTATCAGCAAACGCATGGATAAAAAAGACAATTTATCCATCGACCAATTATCCAAAGCCTTGGAATTAACCAAGGACACGGCTATCAACGAGGAAAAAGACATTTTGGAAGGCATTGTCCGTTTTGGTAATATTGATGCGGTTGACATCATCCGTCCCCGCATCAATGTAATCGCTATTGACGGGAGTTCAAGCTACCAGCAAGTGAAAGAGATCATCACGGAACACGGCTACTCACGTATGCCCGTGTACGAGGAAAACTTGGATAACATCACGGGAATCCTCTACGTGAAAGATTTATTACAACATCTGGATGAGAAAGAGGACTTTCGCTGGCAGACCTTAATTCGTCCGGCTTATTTTGTCCCGGAAACCAAAAAGATCAACGACCTACTGGAAGAGTTCCAAACGAAAAAGGTACACTTGGCGATTGTTGTTGACGAATACGGGGGAACCACCGGAATCGTCACAATGGAAGACATTATCGAAGAGATCGTGGGCGACATTAATGATGAATACGACGAACAGGAAATTGTTTACACGCGGGACAAGAATGGGGCATACATTTTCGAGGCCTCCACGCTACTGAACGATTTCTACAAGATCACGGACATAGAGGAGGATTCTTTCCAAGAAGTGGAGGGTGATGCAGACACCTTGGCCGGACTGATCCTTGAAATTAAAGGGGAACTTCCTCATAAGGACGAGGTGATTACATACAAAGAACATCAATTCAAAGTACTCGAAGTTGACAACAGGCGAATCAAAAAAATTCAATACAAAAAGACCGGACAACTCCCTCTCTCGCCTATGATTGCTCCGAAGATAAGCTAGGACAAGTACCCTACAAATACACACCCCATACATACCATGAACACTGTTTAGTGTTCATGGTAGTATATGCTATGTTCATGCTATATTCATGTGCTAGACTATCGACGGAGAAAGGGATAACCAAAGGCGGACAAAGGGGCGTTCGTCGAACACTTTTAATCCCCACTAAAACATCGCCTTCCCGTGTGCCGTGTAAGGAGCATTTATCCCTAATATCTTACACAAAGTAGGTAACAAATCCGACATCGTGTAGTTCCCTTTCAAATCGGCCTTCACTCCCGCACCGTATAAATACAGGGGAACAATCGGACGCTTCGTATGTCGGAAATAAGTATCTTCCAGCTCTTTCAGTTCCGAAACCCAAGTCGGATGGATACAGAAAAAAACATCCCCGCTACGCTTATGGGAGAACGAGTTCTGAACCAATCGATTTACCCCCTCCGGAAAAGAAGTATGCGTCAGTGAATAAGCTGTCATGACTTTGGCTACCCCCTCGAACTCGATCATAAAATCAGCCACTTTATCCTGCATTTCCTTCAGATTTATCTTCTTCTGCTCGATCAGCTCCCGGTTCAAATAAATTTGTCCCTGATCATAATCGGAAATCCAGTCACCCGGCCCGTAAACCAATCCCAAGTAAGACTTCAACAAGGCCACGGCCTTAAATATACTAAAATAATCAGAATTCACTTTAATTTTCCGCAAATCCTCCGGCATCAACTCCCGCATCTCGGAAAAAGTCACGAACAGCGTGTAGTTTCCTTTCCCGACCCGGGCATCCAACTTACTCACCAATGCCGCAATATCCATATCCAAACGGACCAACATATCCTTCTCCTCGCTCGAATCTATCGTGAAATCCCGGGACATATAGTCTAAACAGGAAAAATTCAAGGCCAGCAAATCCGGATCATTATCCACTCCCAATCTTTCCTCGTCAATCAATTTTTCGGCCAACACCCGTACCAATGTATTCGCATAAGGCGTGGCTTTCAAAACCCGGTAAGTATTATATTCCTTTTTTGCCCGGGCTATATCATAATAGAAATGATTCGTCAGGCGAATTCGGGCAGCCGACTTATCCTCGTCAGACAACATCATCCATCCTTTATTCACGAAATGATCGCTCTCGACCCATGTATTGTACATTCTCAACCATTCGGGCAATTCCGAACAATAATAAGAAGAGGATACCCATTTACCCGTTTTCTCGCTGAACCAAATGGCCATATCGGCACTACTTCCTCCACTCAAGACAGCTTCGTCACCATTCATGGCAACACTGAACACCCGAGACATGGGATTATTCCATTTCATGGCGCTCCCCAGGCTCATCGTCTGCAAATAATCGGGAGACAAACTTTTTATACTATCCGCCTGTTGATCACCGATCTCTGTATAACGATCGGATTGGGTAGAATACTGGCGTTTCCGGCGTAAACGATCGTACCACGCCCTCGACACGATTCCATGTTCCGTGGGTAACATACCCGTGTAAATCGATGCGTGATCCACCCCGGTTTGCGTGTAAAAATAGTTATAATTCACATTCACCCGGGCTCCTTGTTTCATAACCCGTTTCAAACCATTCTCAGACAATTCGTTACCATACATATCCATCCATTCCGGATAAAAATGGCTGATCACCACTCCCACTATCAATTTCGGTTTTTCTTCCGCAGAAGCACCAGATATCCAAGCCAATACACTCGTTAACAACAACAACTTTTTCACGATCGTTTCTATTTTATAAATTCGTATTTCTGATCCCAAGTTTCAAATCCTCAGTATAGACACAAAAATAATCAGAATATGATAATTTACAACTTATAATTCTTTCAATTCTTAATTGTTTCGTATCTTTACGGCAAGAATCTAAAATAACCATATCCATTATGACTGAGAAAAAGTGCCAGTTGACAGAAAAACTGAGGAACTATGTTTATCGCTACGGAACTGAATTATCGGACGATAAATTAAAGAAAATGGGAACTTCTCTTGAGGAGATTAACGAGAATTTCTCAGACATGGAAGACATCGCGAAGAGTATCTTCGAGCAAGAGCGTATTGCTTTTGAAAAGATATTCAAAGAATACGATTTCGATGGATGGAACGCAATTGACATTCTACTACTGGTTGGAAACGAGATCCACCAACGCTTTTTTAACGTGTCACCTTCCGTCAGCTACAAATTAGCCGAGGCGTTCCCGGAACTATTCGAACAGCACAAACTGGAACGTTCCAATTTTATCTATGAAAAGATTAAAATTAACATCGAAAAGGGGATGCAACAAGGTATGTATAAAAACGACGTATCAAGTGAAATGGTTGCCCGCATGTATATTGCCAAACTGAATGATATTCACAATCAAGAAATCTATCCTCCCGAAGTCTTTGATTTCGCTACAATTTTCAACAATTTGATTGACGGGGTAATCAAAACCATCACGAACGAAGATGGATGGCAATATTACAAACAGCGTAAACAACTGTACAGCGTATTAAGTTTTAACAGGTAAAAAGAAAATAATGAGTGTAAAATATCAAATCGATGACATCGATCGCAAGATCTTGTCTCATCTTGTAAAAAATGCAAGAATTCCCTTTTTGGAAATAGCCCGGGAATGCGGCATATCCGGAGCCGCCATCCACCAACGCGTGAAAAAGATGGAAGATTCCGGTATTATCGAAGGTTCCCGTTTTATCGTGAAACCCGACGCGCTTGGTTTTGGAGTATGCGCTTTTATCGGGGTTATCCTTGACCACGCTCACACCTACAAGACTGTCGTGAAAGAGATTGAAAGCATCCCGGAAGTTACAGAATGTCACTTCATCACGGGCGGCTTTACCTTCTTGATTAAATTAAGATGCAACGATCACCAGCACTTGATGGATATTCTGATCAACACGTTACAAAACATCCCCGGTATCGCTAAAACCGAAACATTCATCTCTTTGGATCAGCTTATCGAGAAACAGATTGCCCTATCCCCACAGGACAAGTAGTTTTAGATTAAATCAAACTGTCATATTTTTCTTCTTCCTGGATAGTTTTGGGGCAATCACTTTCAATACTCCAGGAAGTACTTTTACCTTTACCGGAGATTCCAAAATATACGGGTCTCCATCAATATGGGCTTTATTCAAGTCA
>ENA-ORSS01003979-ORSS01003979.1-human-gut-metagenome-genome-assembly--contig:-NODE-3979-length-11462-cov-2.676164_pt1 | contig 11462 bp, 8 predicted proteins | sample MGYA00241899_ERZ509162 | MGnify/ENA primary metagenome ERZ509162 (study PRJEB26280, sample SAMEA2338641) | human gut metagenome | biome: human gut; feature: human-associated habitat; material: faeces... | reverse complement strand
AGCTCCTTGCCGTGCATCTTGATACCCATGACCACTTCTTCCATGGCGGTATTACCAGCACGTTCACCGAGACCATTGATGGTGCATTCAATCTGGCCCGCACCGTTTTCAACGCCAGCAAGAGAAAGCGCCGTTGCCATGCCAAGGTCGTTGTGGCAGTGAACGGAAAGCGTTGCCTTATCCATGTTGGAAACGTGTTCCATCAGATACTTGATACGACGACCGAACTCATCGGGCAAGGAGTATCCCGTGGTATCAGGAATGTTGATGACAGTTGCACCAGCGGCCATAGCAGCCTCAACGACTTTGGCGAGAAACTCATAATCGGCGCGACCAGCATCTTCAGCATAGAACTCAACATCGTTAACGTATTTCTTAGCGTATTTCACGGCAGCAGTAGTACGTTCAAGAATCTTTTCAGGCGTGGTGCGGAGCTTGTCGTAAATATGGCTGTGAGAAACGCCAATACCAGTATGGATACGAGGGCGCTTGCACTCGGCCAAAGCGCGTGCGGCGGAGTCGATGTCCTTTTCAACTGCGCGAGAAAGAGCGCAGACAACAGCACGATCTCCTACCTCGGCCGCAATCTGCTGAACCGATTTAAAGTCACCAGGGGAAGACACAGGAAAGCCCGCTTCAATGACATCAACGTTAAGGCGCAGTAGCTGACGCGTAATAACCAGTTTCTCCTCAGAGTTCATGGAGGCGCCCGGCGACTGCTCACCGTCGCGCAAGGTTGTGTCGAAGATAGCGATCTTGCGAGTCATCTTGCGATCCTTTCTTATGTCTGTATTACTAACGATAGAACTATAGCGCATTTTTCGGTAAACGGTGCCGATCAACGCGCATATCAAAGCATGTTACCAATAAGAAACATTGCCGATGCCCATCATGTCCCGCCCGCACGCACTATTCCCCAAAACGCAGAGGAGCCCCAACCTATTGGCAGGGGCTCCTTTTCTATGACTTAGCAGCGTGTGAGAGGTGTTGAGTTTCCCTTACAAGAGAGGTTAAACCGCCGCTTCGTCTTTTTCACCAGTGCGAACACGAACTACACTGTCGATCGAAGAAATGAAGATCTTGCCATCTCCAACTTCCCCAGTACGCGCAACGTCCACAATCACATCGACGATTTCATCAACGCGAGAATCCTCAACGATGATTTCGAACTTGACCTTCGGGATCATATTCAAAAAGACCTCGCTGCCGCGGAAGTACTCTTTCCAGCCGTGCTGATTTCCGCAACCATGAACCTTATAAATGGTCATTCCGGAAATTTTTGCCTGAAAGAGCGCTTCCTTCAAAGGCTCAAGCTTTTCAGGACGAACAACTGCTGCAATACGCTTCATTGGTCAAACACTTCCCTTCTATTAATCCAAGCCAATAAAGGCGGGGTATGCGGATTCGCTATGAGCCGTCATGTCCATACCTGCCGCTTCTTCTTCCTTGGTGACGCGAAGACCACCGAAGATAGCCTTTACGATAAGGCCGATGATAAGGGCGCCGACGGCAACAAACACGATGGTGACCAAGATGCCCAAGCACTGTGCCCCAAGAAGCGTAGGATCGCCAGTGTAGATAAGGCCGCCAAAATCAGTCCAAGACAACTCCGGAACACAGAAGACGCCAGTAAGGATGCCACCGACAATGCCACCTACGCAATGGCAACCGAAAGCGTCAAGGGCATCGTCGTAGCCAATCTTAGCCTTGCAGAAGGAGATGGCGAAGTAGCATACGGGGGATACGATAAGACCCATGACAATAGATGCCCAAGGCTCAACGAAACCAGCTGCCGGAGTGATAACAACAAGACCCGCAACAAGACCCGTCGCAGCACCAACAAGAGTGGGCTTACCAGTCTTGATCGTCTCAACGATCATCCAGGAAATCATTGCGGTGCCAGAGGCAACGAACGTATTGAGCAAGGCCAAAGAAGCGATACCGTCAGCAGCAAAAGCAGAACCGCCATTGAAACCGAACCACCCAAACCAAAGCAAGGTTGCGCCAAGAACCACAAAGGGAACGTTATGGGGACGATGGTTGACCGCACCGAAGATTCGACGCTTACCAAGAAGAAGGCAAAGAACCAAGCCAGTAAGACCGGAGCTGATATGAACAACATCGCCACCAGCAAAATCGAGTGCACCAATCTGGTCGCCAATAAAGCTACCGTCGGCGCCCCATACCATATGAGCGAGAGGGGCATAAATCAGAAGAATCCAAATGGTAATAAAAGTTACAAAAGCGCCAAACTTCATACGCCCAGCAAGAGAGCCACCAACAATTGCAGCAGTAATGCAGGCAAATGCGGCCTGGAATGCAATATCGACGATTGCGGGATACGTCGAATCGCCGGGATCGACCGCCTCAGCAAGCATGTCGGTCACAGCGCCCATGCATCCCAGTTGGTCAAACCCACCGAAAAACGGATTAGACCCATCGCCACCATATGCCAGACTCCATCCTGCCAAGATCCATACGATTGCCACCACCCCAATAATCACGAACGACATGAACATGGTGTTGACGACGTTTTTACGACGCGCAAGTCCGCCGTAAAAAAATGCAACGCCTGGAGTCATAAGAAAGACCAGCATTGCACTTACCAGCATGAATGCGGTTGCTCCTGTGTCAAGCATTGTGCGTACCTCCTTAACTTGTTACTAACGAGCACATTTTCGACAAGACGATCTTTGCACTCGAAACACGTTCAAAAGACGTCATATGCATTTGTTAACGATGACGGAAAAGCCTCGTAACACCGAAGAATCATGAGTGTTACCTCAATGAAACAAACCGCGATTTACCGACCGCATCGACCCCAAATTGCGTCTATTCACATAATGATTGAAGCCTTGGAGGGCAAAATAAGGTCCCTGAATTTGAATTCAGGGACCGACTTAGCCATAAAACAATTAAGCCAAAATCTTCTTGAAGAGGCCTACTACTTCCTCATGGCTCGCATCACGGGGGTTTCCCGGGAAGCAGGCATCGGACATCGCTCAGATGCAAGCTGATCAAGATCCGCCTCAGTAAGGCCCTCGCAAGTTGCAGGAATACCGACATCGAACGAAAGCTAACGCACCGCTTCAATAGCAGCATCAGCCGCTGATTCGGTATCCATCTCTTTAGTATCGACGCCCATCGCAACAGCAACATCTGCTAATCGCTTTGCAGCTACTGGCTTATTGAATTCCATGGCGATAGGTAAAAGCATCGCACAGGCAACCCCATGGGGCGTATCGTAGTGAGCCGAAAGCGTAAGAGCCATAGCGTGATCAATTCCCAAACCAACGTTAGAAAACCCATACCAGCAATATATTGCCCCAGAGCCATACCTTCTCGCCTAGAGTCAGGTTTTCCTGCTTTCGCTTCTTTAACCGAATGTCGCAAATTTTTCGAAATTAGCTCGATAGCTTTCAAGTGGAACATGTCTGAAAGCTCCCATGCCCCCTTAGCGGTATAGCCTTCGATGGCGTGGGTAAGCGCATCCATGCCAGTAGCAGCCGTTAAGCCAGCAGGCATAGACGCCATCATATCGGGATCGGCAATAGCAACATCCGGAATATCGCTCACATCAACGCAAACAAATTTGCGAACCTTATCCGGATCAGCAACAAGATAGCCGATTGTAACTTCGGCTGCAGTGTCAGGGGTGGCAGGAACCGCAATGGTGAATGCTGCATGCTTCTTGGCATCGGCCACCCCCTCAAGGGAAACCACATCTTCAAACTCTGGATTTTCGACAATAATTCCAATGCCCTTAGCGGTATCCATAGAAGAGCCTCCGCCAATTGCTAAGATCATATCGGCTCCGGACGCTTTAAAGGCCGCAACACCATCTTTGACGTTTTGATAGTTGGGTTTGACTTTATCTGACCATGCAGCGACCAGGAAATCCCTTAAGCATCGAGCTCATCGGTAGCTTTTGCAGTAACGCTAAAGCTCACCAGATCAGGATCGGAGCAAACGAGTGCTTTTCCGTAGCCACGGCGCTTAATTTCACCAGGTATTTCCTTGATCGCACCAGCCTCATCGTGTTTCCAATCGCAGCTCAGTGTATCTCTATTTCATGCCATAGTGAACCTGTTCAAGCCAATAAACCCACATCAGAACGTACAAGCTTATAGCGAAAACAAGAAAATCAAACGAAGGGATACTGTCGCACAATCAAGCCTTTATATCAGTAAAATGAAAACATTGGAATTCAATCAATCAGGAGGTAAGTAATGGCATACGCACAAGAGCGTTACCTGGGACTCCTTTCGCAACTATTCACTACTCCAGAGGAAACAGCAATGGAGATCATCGCCGAACGTGAAGAGCTGAGATTCCCTAAACCAACAGAGCTTTTTATTTCCGACATCCACGGAGAATATGAAGAGTTTTCCCATATACTCCGAAATGGCTGCGGCTCTATCCGCAAACATATTGATGCGCTTTTCAGTGACTCTCTTGATGAAGACGAACGCAGCGCCCTTGCAACCTTGGTTTATTACCCCGAGAAATCCATCGATCAACTGAACAATGACGATTTTAGGAATACCTTTAGCAATCTTATCTCCCTATGCGCTAGCTTTGCAGAGCTTCAGCCCTCTGAAGCAGTTTTTGATGTATGCCCAAAACCATTTGGTCCCATCGTTGAAAAAATCATGTCCGCAGAACACAGCGCCGGTCGCAAGACAGTGCTTCTTGACGCCGCATTCGACACGGCAACCGAGCAAGATTTAGCGTGGGCACTATGCATCACAATTCAGGGGCTGGCAACAAGCCAAGTCCACATCGTGGGAGATGTCTACGACCGCGGCCCAAATCCCGATTTGATCATGGACGAAATCGAAGAGCATCCCGAAATCGACATCCAATGGGGCAACCACGACGTAGTGTGGATGGGCGCTGCACTTGGACAACGAGGGTGCATTGCACACGTAGTACGCAACTGCGCTCGCTACGGCAATCTTTCCATCCTAAGCGATGCCTACGGAATCAACATCCTGCCCTTGGCAAACTTTGCTTCCAAGGCATACAAAGACGATCCCTGCGTAGCATTCAAGCTCAAAGGGGATCCCGACTTAAGCGCCGAGGAATACGACCTAAACGTAAAGATACAAAAAGCAATGGCAATCCTGCAGTTTAAGATCGAAGCCAAGCTTATCGACGACAACCCATCGTTCGAGCTTGAAGACAGAAAACTGCTCCACAAGATCAATCGCGAAACCAACACGATTGTCGTCGATGGCGCGGAATACAAGCTCACCGACACGGTCTTCCCGACTGTAAATTGGGAGAATCCATACCAACTCACAGATGAAGAAGAAGCTGTTATGCAGAACCTCGAAGAAGCTTTCATAAAATGCGAAAAGCTTCAGCGTCACATCGCTTTATTCCTCGAACGAGGCAGCCTGTACAAAATTCAGAACAACACACTGATGTTCCACGCATGTGTCCCTCTGAACGCAGATGGAAGCCTAAGGGAAACCAACCTCTACGGCGAAAAGATGAAGGGGCGAGAGCTATTCGATGCGGTAGACCGCTACGTCCGCGCTGCTTTTACCGACCCCGATCCAGCAGCTCAGAGGAAAGGAGCTGACCTGCTGTGGTATTTGTGGCTTGGTATTGGTTCGCCGTTATTTGCAAAAAGTAAAATGGCAACGTTTGAGCTTTACCTAATTGCCGAAAAAGAAGCACGCAAAGAAGTGAAGAACCCCTTCTACCAGCTTTACGAAAATGAAGACGTGGTAGATGGCATCTTCAAAGATTTCGGCATGGATCCAACCTCTGCCCGCATCGTCTGCGGACATGTCCCTGTTAAGGTCAAAGACGGAGAGGATCCCATTAAATGCAACGGCAAAGTTGTGGTCATCGACGGAGGCATGTCAGCTGCTTACCAGAAAACGACTGGCATTGCAGGGTTCACGCTTATTTCCGACGCCCAGGGCATATCACTTGCTACGCATGAGCCATTCGTGGGTACAAACATCGCAATTGAACAGCATATCGATCTCAATAGCAGCATACGTCCTATAACCAAACCCGACCACCAAGTCCTGGTGTCGCAGACCGATGAAGGCGCTGATCTCGAAGAGCGAATTAACGACCTCAAACAATTACTTGCGATTCAACGCGCCTTATAGCCCGCTATCTATCACACAATTCAAATCAGGAGTACCCATGGAGCGTATAGCCAGTTTTTCTGTTGATCACAATGTCCTCGAACCAGGCATATATGTATCACGCAGCGATGCCGACGAAGCAACAGGATGCATCACCACTACATTCGATTTGCGCATGACTGCCCCAAATCGGGAACCAGTAATGGATACGGCAGCCGTACATGCGCTCGAGCATCTTGGTGCCACTTTCCTTCGGAATGACGCAGAGTGGAAAGATCGCGTTATCTATTTTGGACCCATGGGCTGCCGCACGGGATTTTACCTAGTCGTATTTGGCGCCTATGAATCAAACGATGTTGCCAACTTAGTAAAACGACTGTTTGAATTTGCGCGCGACTTCGAGGGTGAAATTCCAGGAGCCAAACCCGAAGAATGCGGAAACTACCATGACTCGGATATCGCACAAGCTCAATGGTGGGCAAAGCGATATGTAGCAAAGACGCTTTCTTGCCTTGACGAAGCGCACACCCACTACCCCGCCCTCCTGAATTAGGAGCTCTTTATGGCAAATACACTCCCCTACACACGCATTGGCATTATTGGAGCAATGCAGGTTGAAATTGATCTTCTCATCCAAACAATGGAACGCCAGGGCATGGTTTCGATGAGCTCAATTGCTGGAAGAGACTTTTACGAGGGAAACCTAAACGGAACTCCCGCTGTAGTGGTTCAGTGCGGTGTAGGCATGGTGAATGCCGCATTGTGCGCTCAAGTACTTATTACCTCGTTCTCAGCCGATGCTGTTATTAATACCGGCATTGCAGGATCGCTTGACCCTAGCATCGATATTGGTGATGTAGTGCTTTCAACCGACTCGGTGAACCACATCATGGATGTGCAGAATCTGGGGTACGAACCAGGGCAAACCCCAGGAGTAGAAGTAGTAGCTTACCCCGCCTCGGAAACACTACGCAACACCGCAAAAACCGCAGCGCTAAGGCTAGATCTAAGCGCTCACGAAGGCCGCGTTGCATCAGGTGACAGATTCGTGCGCGAAGAGAGCGAAAAGGAACGGATCAAAGCAGTATTTCAAGCAAGCTGCTGTGAAATGGAGGGTGCAGCAATTGCTCAAACCTGCTACCTGAGCAAAATACCTTATTTAATAGTACGTGCAATCTCTGACAAAGCAGACGGTTCAGCAAGCGTCGACTATCCAACGTTCGAAGCTAAAGCCGCCCACGATTGCGCTGCACTAACCATAGAAATGGTGGGCTGTCTCGAATAGCCCCCACTCACTCGCAATCCAGCACCGCAAGCCCCATAAACGTCAGTTCTATGGGGCTTGTTTCATTCTATGCAAATCAACAAGAAGTACCACTCATACCCTTAAAGCCTCGAAAAAGTTAATCGATAACCGCCAGTGCTTCAATGCGTATACCGAGAAAAGCAAAATGCGCAGTTGCCATATCGAATTCGCACCGAACAGGCACGCGACGTAAATCATAAACACCCCCATAAACGCAAAAAGAGGAGCTCCCCCTAGAGCTCCTCTTTTTAATGCCATGGATACGCCTGAAACGGCTAACTTTATCAACTAGTCGTCAAGCAAACCCTTGGTGATGTCCTCAAGCGTACGGCCGCGAGTCTCAACACCGAATACAGCAAGCCAGATTGCCATGAAAATGCAAAGACATGCATTGATAGCAAATACGCCCATCGTACCAGCCGAAGTGGTAATCAGGTAAGCAATCCACATTGGGCTGAAGATGGAGCCAAGACGACCGAAGGCGTTAGCAACACCAGCGCCGCGGATACGGCAGGCCGTCGGGAAAGGCTCGGACAGGTAGATAGCTGCGGTGGTAACGGAGTTGGTGAAGGTGCATACGCAGAGCAAGAAGCCAACGAACATGATGAGCGCCGCATTGTCGGTAGGCAAAGATGCCCAAATAGGACCGATGATGGCGATAAGCACGTAAGTGGTGCAAAGGATAATTTTACGGTTTACCTTCTCAACATAGAAGGTCAGAAGACCAACGCCAACAGGAATGCCCAGCTGCATTACCACAGTAAGAGTGGTAGACATATGCGGATCAAAGCCATTCTTGGTCAAAATGGTAGGAGTCCACGAAATAACGGTATATACCAACACATTCATCGTGAAGCAAAGGAACATAGCCGTAAGCGTACGGGTGATCATCTTCTTCTTGAAGAGGAATGCCCAAGGAAGCTCCTTAACAACCTCTGCTTGCTCACGCTTATGGATCTCTTCCTCAGATACGGCAGGTACGTTTACGCCCTTAGCGGAAGTCTTTTCTTCAAGATGGGAAACGATCTTGTCGGCCTCGGCATTATGACCTTTCATAGCAAGCCAACGAGGAGACTCCTCAAGGAAGAAGAAGCAGAGAACTACAACAACCAAGCCAATGCAACCGCAGATAACGAACACGGGGCGCCAGCCGAGCATGGGCAGAACGATCATGTTCATAGCGGAGGCAACCAAAGTACCGCAGTTAGCGATCAGGCCAACGTAGGACTGGTACTTACCGCGCTTCGTGGGAGGAGTGAACTCGGTGAGGGCGGAGTAGCCTGCGGGGAACGCAGCGCCAAGGCCCAGACCCATGAAGAAGCGGCAAGCGGTCAGGAACGTTGCGTCAGGAGCGCCTGCAGCAACGAAGCAGAATACGGTGAAGATAGAACCGCAGATGAGAACTGCCTTCTTGCGGCCGATGCCGTCAGAGAGGGCACCTGCCATAAGACCACCAATGAGGTAGCCGATCATGGTGATAGAGTTGAACAGTGCGAACTGCTCCAAGGTCATCCACTGATTGCCTGCAGCATCATAGGTGGACTGGAGAACCATACCGATAGGACCGCCAACGGCCATATCTACGGAGTCGCAGAACGTGATACCGGCGAGCAGCCACAAGATCTTCTTGTGGAAGCCAGTGATAGGCATACGGTCAAGACGTGCTGCGATGCCGTGATACGAGCTTTGCATTGCGTCGGACATATTGCACCTACCTTCCTTTCATTTTTTTGTCTTGCACTCCCTGGGCGCAAGACAACTTGTTCCCCTTGCCCCCAAGCAAAGGGATTCCCTTCATTACCCTCAATTGTTTTCGGAAACTCTTACTCCATTAGAAGTCTTTTTAAGGCCCAAAGGCCTTTCCCCTAAAAATGCCGGTTCGCTCCACCCAATTAACGAAACCTGGCGCGCCTTGTTTCGTTTCACCCTACTGAACGAAACCAGGCTTGCTTCGATCCGTTCGACCCAACAAACGAACCGGAGCGCGACTTCTGGATACCCATTTTCAGGTTCGTGTGCAGTTATCGCAAACAACTTTTTGTTTTCTTAAATAACAAAAAACTATAAAGAGCCTGACCTGCGCATAATATGCAATAACTGACCGATAGAACGCTCCTTAACAACTCATTTCCTGAAGCTATCTACGCAGGTCAATATTGATTTCTGTCAATTTGAGCATCATTCTCAAATTTGTGAATCTATCACCATCACAATGAACAGTAACACTATTCTATTCATGTGAGTTATAGGTTAGGAAATAGATTTTGCACATCTCAAAAATGAATATTGAACATGTTCTAAAGGTATGCTTAGGCTCTCACCAAAGGGGCAATCGCACGAGTAATTGCATCTGAAACGGGAGTCGCCTGGGCGGCGTCCTCCACTTCAAGAACAACCTTGCCCGCCAAGCCCCCCTCGGTAATCTCAGTGAATAGCACCGAAGGCTCTTTCACGATGCCGGTATGCTCAAGGGCAATATCATGAGCAACCTTTTCTACTTCTTCAGCAACCGCATCCAGATCTTTACACGTAGTTGCAACAAAGGGAACCGACACGCGCTCTGGTGGCGGCAGGTGCACTACCGCATTCTTCGAAATTACCGAATTGGGGATGATTACCGTTTCGCCCAAGCGGTTCTTGATGGTTGCATGACGCCACGTAACGTCCTGCACCACTCCCTTGCTTGAACCAACTTGGATGTTGTCGCCCGGCTTCACGATCTTCATGAAGGATATTTGCACACCGCCAATAAGATTCGAAAGCGTGTCCTGAAAACCGAGAGAAAGAGCGATGCCTCCAACGCCCAGGGCGGCTATAAGCGCCGACATATTCACATTGAAGCACGTGTCCAAGACAAAGCAGCAGCCCAAACCCCACACTATGCCGCGCATAATATTGATGAAAATCGAACTTTGGGGAATGGAGGTATCGTCACGCTGCATAATATGGCGCAGCCACTTCACCAGCACATGAGAAACAACCGCAATGGTGCAAACCAGGACAATTGCCACGATTAGCTTTCCTAGCAAATCACCGCCCGTAATACTTGAAATGAAGTTCTCGAAAACACTCATATATGCCCTATCCCCTTCAGAATTAGCCGCACATCAATACAATGGGGGCTGTTTGAACTTCCATTATCTGCGTATTATCGCAAGGGCATCAACGCTATCATGGAAACTCAACAAGCGAAGCGCCCAGGCCAAACGCAAGGCAAAAGCGTCTCGTGGGCAATCTGTCACAAGCCAACCGTACACGGTATCGAGCCAGTCTTTCATCTCGCTTAGCCTGTGCCGTGCGTGATTTCGCAAGACCAGCGCACCCCACAAGCTCCATCGACTCGCCGATCGCAACCTATTAATTAGTAAGAAGAAACAAACGCAGAAGGAGCACACCATGAACTACAACCTGGTTGAATTCCAAGGAGCCTATGGCACTTCCGCGCAAATCCCTAAATCGGTACGCCCCGAAGTCTCATTTGTGGGTCGCTCTAACGTGGGAAAATCTTCCCTCATCAATCGCCTTTTCAACCGCAAGAAGCTCGCTAAGGTTTCCTCCATGCCGGGCAAAACCAGCACCATCAACTTCTTCACCACCAAGGAAATCGACTTTGTCGACCTTCCAGGGTACGGCTATGCGAAAGTGGCGAAAAGCGAAAAGGCCCGTTGGTCGGAAATGATCAACGGATACTTCGATCAATATCGCTACTATGCGCTGGTTGTTTCGCTTATCGACATCCGTCACCCCGCCACTAAGCTCGACGAACAGATGGTGAACTTCCTTACCGAATGCCAACTCCCCTTCATGATTGCGCTCACCAAAGCAGACAAGGTGAGCAAGAATGAGGCGAGCAAGCAGAAGGCCGCCATCCGAAAGCAGCTGAACTTGCCCGATAGCGTAAACATGGTGGTCTGCTCATCGGAAAAGGGCACCGGCTTTGACGAGCCGACCATGGACGCGATCTGCGGCGGCATAAAGAAGGCCCATGAGCTGGGCGTTCAGATCGGCATCGTTGTGGGCGGCGGCAACTTCTGGCGCGGCCG
>ENA-ORSS01003972-ORSS01003972.1-human-gut-metagenome-genome-assembly--contig:-NODE-3972-length-11486-cov-4.110926_pt1 | contig 11486 bp, 12 predicted proteins | sample MGYA00241899_ERZ509162 | MGnify/ENA primary metagenome ERZ509162 (study PRJEB26280, sample SAMEA2338641) | human gut metagenome | biome: human gut; feature: human-associated habitat; material: faeces... | reverse complement strand
GGCGATCTGGTCATCCAGCTCCTGCTGATAGGTCTGAACACCCTGCAGCACATCGTCAATATAGGCCCGATCCTCCGGGCCCGGGTTCACGCGCTGAGGCTTTTCCCCCTCTTCGGACAGCTGCTCGTATACCATCTCCAGGGATTCCTGATCCGCCTCGCCGCCTGACAGGCGTTCGTACAGAAGCTGCATGGCAGCCCGTCTGGCCAATGAACGCGCCATTCGATTCAACACTCCATTTCTTTTGTCGCAGTTTCGCATAAAAGGGCGGGTCTCCCCGCCCGGGGCTTACTCGCCCTTCTTGGGAACGAAGCGATCCACGATGCGCTTGAACAGCTCCGCCTTATGGTCGCACGCGCGACGAAATCCCCGACGGCAAACATCGCCGCGATGAAGATCATGTTCCAAAACCCAAACAGCACCCAGCACAAAGCCGCCAGCGCGCCGATCGCGCCGCACAGGAGACCGCATTTTTTCGTGCCGACCGCAAATCCCTTATTCTCGTCCATGACTGACGCTCCTTATTCTTTGCTGGCCGAAAGGGTCTCTTCCGGCTGGCTCTCGTTTTCTTCTTCCTCCCGGGTTTCTTCCCAGTGCGTGTTCTCAGTTTCTTCCTCCGCCGTGACGGCGGGGGCTTCTTCTTCGGCAGTCATTTCCGGCTCCGGCAACGGCTCTGCGACGGGGTTCAGGCTCCGCGGTCTGAGCGGGTTCTTTGACGGGTCCCGCCTTCACGGGCTGCGACGCGGCCTGAGGCTCCAGCACCAGCTCTTTGCTGTGGCGGGTTTTTCCGTTGGGAATGCCTGTCTCCACCAGCACCTTCACCTCATAGACCTCCACGCCGCTGCAGGACATGATGTACTGCTTCACCTGCTTCTGCAGGGCGTTCACCGTCAGGGGAATATTCACCCCGGCAGCCAGCATAATGCGAATCTCCACCACGATGCCGCTCTTGACACGGCTGATCCGGGTGGACTTGACGGTCAGCTCCTTATGCTGATCCACGCAGTGGCGCACCATGGTATCCAGCGCGTTCATGGAAATGCTCATGTCGCCCAGCTCGGTATGCTGCATGATGAAGCCCCGCTCCCGGCGGCTGGGGAAGGGAATGCTCAAATCGTGCAGACCCAGCGCCGCTACGGCAACGCCGCCCAGCATCAACAAAATTTTCTGCCACACGGCCAGCCCGTTCAGCAGCTGGGAAAGCTCCGTGCCGCCCAGAGACAGGCTGATGCTGAACAGCGACAGGAAGCTGACCAGAAACAGCAGCACACCCGCGGCGAAAATGAAAAGGCCGCTCAGGGCTACCAGCACCCGGTTCCAGAACTTGTTTCTCATGGAAAAAACCTCCTCTCCCATCCTCATGGGGTCAGATTCGTAAAAACGGCAAAAAGCAATGCCGGTTTGGGCCGGTATTGCTTTGCCGTCGTTTGTCAGGCTTCTTCGGGCTCGTTTTCATCCTTCACGTCGATCGGTTCGGGATCAGGCGTGTTGTGGGACTCCGCCGGAGTGGGTTCGCCTTCAAATTCCACATGGCCCGCCGGCTTTTGCGCCGCCACTTCCGCCACGCTGGAATGAAGCTCGTCCAGCCCCGCCTGCGTGTCCTTGTTTTCCTTTTCGAAGCTGACGCCCTGTACATGCACGTCCACCCGCACCACGTGCAGGCCGGTCATGGTCTCAATGGCCTTGCGAACGTTTTCCTGCACGTTCTGGGCGGCCGTCTGGATGGGCGTGCCGTATTCGATCATCAGGTAAATATCCACGGAGACCTCCTCCGTGCCCAGCTCCACCTTGATGCCGCGGGTGACGTTCTTGGTGTTGCGGGAGAACACCTCGGAAATCCCGCTGGCCGCGCACATTCCGGCACCGCCTTCCACTTCGTTGGCGGCGACGCCTGCAATGACGGCCACCACTTCATTGGCGTAGGTGATGGTTCCGGTAGAGTCCTGATCCTGATCCAGCGTCAGGGGCAAATTATCCTTTTTGGGGGCCATGATAGACACCTCCTGTGGTCTGTTTCCTCACGGGCGCGCCGGTGCGCATACCCGAAGGATAGTATACCAGATATTTCAGCGCTTGACAACCCGGCGAGGCGCCGGCGAAGGGATCGCTTTCCGGGGAAAAACACCCAAAGTCAGCATTTTCCCGGAACGGCTCGCCATCCCCGTGTCTGCCCGGATTTACAAATACAGCCTGTAACGATCCGGCTTATTTTTCCAGATGGGCTTTCAGATCCTCCGGGGCCGTTTTCAGCGGAGATTCCCATTCGTCCCGGGTCTGCATATTGCGCAGCTTGACCACGCCCTTGGCTACTTCGTCGTCGCCCAGTACGGCCACGTACTGCGCGCCCAGCTTATCGGCATACTTGAACTGTGCCTTCAGACTACGTCCCTGATGATCCATATCCGCCCGAAGCCCCGCCCGGCGGAACTGCTCCATCAAAAGGAAAGCGTTCTTCGACAGGCTCTGATTCAGGCAGGCCACAAACACCTGCGGGCGTTCGTCCTCCACGGCCAGCTTCTGGCTGTTCTGCTGATCCAGCAGCATCAGCACCCCCTCGATGCCCATGCCGAAACCCACCGCCGGAATGGACGGTCCGCCGATCTCCTCCACCAGTCCGTCATACCGGCCGCCGCCGCACACGGTCAGCTCGCCGTTGGGGGTGTCGGTGATGATCTCGAACACGGTCTTGGTGTAGTAGTCCAACCCGCGCACGATGCGGGGATCCACCGTATAACGGATGCCTGCCGCCTCCAGATAGCCCTTGAGCGCTTCAAAATGCGCCCGGCACTCGTCGCAAAGGTGGTCCAGCATCACAGGCGCGTCAGCCAGGGCCAGTTTGCAGCCTTCCTCCTTGCAATCCAGCGTGCGCATAGGGTTGATTTCCATGCGCTCCTGACAGGTACGGCACAGCTGGTCCTTTCTGGCTGCAAGGTACTCGCGGAATGCTTTCTGATACGCTGGACGGCAGTTGGGACACCCGATGGAATTGATGCGCACGGACAGGTTTTTCAATCCGAAGCTGTCCAGAAGCCTTACCACCAGCCAGATCAGCTCCGCATCCGCGGAGGGCTCGGCTGCGCCGAAGCACTCCATGCCGAACTGATGATGCTCGCGCAGGCGGCCCGACTGAGGCGCCTCGTAGCGGAAATGCGGCGCATTCACATAGTACATTTTCAGGGGAAGCGCCTGCGCATACAGGCCGCTTTCCAAAAAGGCGCGCACGGTGCCGGCAGTGCTTTCGGGCTTGAGGGTCACGCTTCGGTCGCCCTTGTCCAGAAAGGTATACATTTCCTTTCGCACAACGTCGCTGCTTTCGCCCGCAGAACGCGCGAAGAGCTCCGTATGCTCCAGTACGGGCGTGCGGATTTCCCGGTATCCGGCCATCAGGGCCGCTTTGCGCATTTCCCGCTCCAGAGCGCGCCACCGCGCGCTTTCGGCGGGAAGCACATCCTTCATTCCCTTGAGTACCTTCAGCATGTGTTTCACCTCATCAAATCGTCTGTGAAAAAGGCCACAGATATTTGAATTATACACGCGCCGCGCTTTGATTGTCAAGGATTGGGGCATCGGGAAAAGCGGAATCCGGGCTTCGGTCGCAAATATCAGGAGCGCAAAAAAACGCCCGGCATCATTTCCTCTCAGAAACAACGCCAAGCGCTTTTCAGGTGGAGCGGGTGATGGGAATCGAACCCACGTAACCAGCTTGGAAGGCTGGAATTCTACCATTGAACTACACCCGCAGGTCCAAAGGCGGTCTTTGGCGACATCAGTTATCATACCAAAAGAGGGGGGCTTTGTCAACCGTTTTTCAGAATTTAGCGGGAGAATTTTGCAAAAAAGGTTGTCAGCGTCCGCGGGATGTGCTAAAATTCTTATGTAGTATGCACTATCACACGAAAGGACGATTTTTCCTATGTCTGGACATTCCAAATGGAATAATATCAAACGCAAAAAGGGCGCTTCCGATGCGGCCAAGGCCAAGGTATTCACCAAGGTGGCCCGTGAGATGTCGGTAGCGGTAAAAGAGGGCGGCGCCGATCCCGATACCAACGGTAAGCTGCGCGACTGCATCGCCAAGGCCAAGGCTGCCAATATGCCCAACGAGAATATCGAGCGCTGCATTAAGAAGGCTGCGGGCAGCGAGGATAAGAACAGCTACGAAGAGATGGTATATGAGGGCTACGGCCCCAACGGCGTTGCCGTTATCATTGAATCGCTGACCGATAACCGCAACCGTACCGCCGGTGACCTGCGCCATTACTTTGATAAGTGCGGCGGCAACCTGGGCCAGAACGGCTGCGTTTCCTACCTGTTTACCAAGAAGGGCCAGATCGTCATTGATAACAGCGAGGGCGAGCTGGACGAGGAGAAGGTGATGGAGGACTGCTTTGATGCCGGGGCCGAGGATGTGGATTTCGATGAGGATACCATTGAGGTGTATACCGGGGTGAATGAGCTGCGCGAGGTGCGCGAGGCGCTGGAGAAGAAGGGCTATACCTTCCTTTCCGCCGAGCCGGCCTATATCCCCAGCACCTACACCGCCCTGCCGGAGGACGCCGCCGATAAGATGACCCGTCTGATGGACCTGCTGGATGACTGCGATGATGTGCAGGGCTTCTGGCACAACTGGGAAATGTAATATCCCCGCAAATATTCCAAGAGCGGCGCCCCCAAAGCGCCGCTTTTTTGGCAAAAGGGAGGGCAGACTATGAAGGGACTCCGTATCATCGCGGCACTGCTGTGCGCCGTAATGCTCGCGGTGCCGGCGATGGCAGATGACTGGGATTTTGGCATAACAGAACCCGATGACCACCCCACTGTGGAGACGCCCGCCGCCCCCGAGCCGCCGGCCCAGGAAACCGTCAGTGATCCTGCCGCGAGCGATCCGGAGCCGCCGGCAGGACCGGAACGGGATGATAACCTGTGGGGCGATTGGAAAGACCCGGGCAACAGTGGTGTCCGTACCGAGCTGCCCTCCGAAGCGCAGCAGGAGCTGGAGAAGGCCCGCCGGGAGTTGGAGGAAAAACAGCAGCAGCGGGATGAGGCGTTCCGGGAGGCGGAGCGGGAAAATGCCGCCCTGCCGGAGGAAGAAGAGAAGCAGAAGAAGCCCGCCGGCAGCAAGGCGGCCGATGCCGCCCCCACCGAGCTGGTGCTGCCCCAGCGGGAAGCGAGAACCGGCAGCCCGGTGCGGTACATCCTCATCGGGGCGCTGCTGGCCGGGGCCCTTTGCATTGCCATTTACCTGTTTACCCACCCGGCGCGGGAGGACGACCCCGCCGATGAAACCAAATCATGAGAAGTCACGATCCGAAAGGAGGAGCGCCCATGCCGGAGCCGAACCTGTGCCGCCACTGTTTTTCCGTACTGGAGGAGGGGGAGACGGTCTGTTCCGCCTGCGGGCAGAAGCCGGAGGCCCCCAACCCCGATGCCGCCCTGCCGCTGGGAACGGTGCTCTCCGGGCAGTACCGCGTGGGGATGGTGCTGCACCACAATGACCTGCTGACCACCTATCTGGCCTGGGATGCCGAAAAGGACCGCAAGGTGCGGGTGGAGGAATTCTTCCCCGGCATCCTGAAGCGGGCAGAGGACCATAAGGGCATCCTGCTCATCTCCGCCGAGAGCAAGACACTGTTCCGTACCATGGCCAGCGACCTGCACGACCGCTGGAAGCGCCTGATGGAAGTGAACCACAAGGCGATGCTGAAAACACTGGTGCTTTTTTCCGAAAATGACACCCTGTACCGGGTGACCGAATATCTGCGCATGGAGCCGCTGGAGGAGTATCTTTCCCGCCAAAAGGGAGAGATGAGCCTGACCGATGCCCGGCAGCTCATCAGCCCGCTTATCTCGCTGCTTAGCCAGCTGCATAATATGGGCCTGACTCACTGCGGCATCTCCCCGCAGAACATCTATGTGGACAGCCGCAAGCGGGTCATCCTGGATGGCTTTGCCCTGCCGGAGCTGCGCACCGTGGGCAACGGCCTGCACGCCGAGCTTTACGCCGGGTACAGCGCCCCGGAGCAGTATTCCAAGGCACTGTGGCAGGGAGAATGGACCGATATCTACTCGCTGGGAGCGGTGCTGTACCGCATGCTGGCAGGACAGGCCCCGGTAAGCGCCGAGCTGCGCGGGGAAAGGGATGATTACCTGGCGCCGCTGGGTAAGCTGCGCCCCGACCTGCCGGAGCATGTCTGCGAGGGCATCATGAAGGCACTTTCGGTGGATCACAAGCAGCGCTACCGCTCCATGGAGGCGTTTTCCGCCGCCCTGCTGGAGGAAGCCGGTGCCAATACCGCTGTGTTCCGGCCGGAGGCCCCGCCCCGCCCGACGGAAAAACCGGCGGCCGCGGGCCCAAAGCAGTTTTCTCCGCCCATGGTGCTGCTGGCGGTGCTGCTGGCGGTCAGCGTCATCGGGAATGTCCTTTTGGCGCTGTGGAACAGCGGCGCCTTTGACGGCAAGGAGCAGCCCGCCACCCCGGTGATGGAGCGCAGCCTGGAGGGGTACTATCTGCCGGCGATAGAGGACGAGCTGGAGCAGATGAGTGGGTATAATTTCATCTACCGCTATGAGTACAGCGATACCTACCCCAGCGGGGTGATCTATAAGCAATCGCTGGCGGTGGGGCAGGTGCTGCCGGAGGATGGCAGCGTGACGCTTTATATCAGCAAGGGACCGCAGTATACCGTCATGCCGGACCTGTACGGCGCCAATGAAGCCTACGCCATCCGCATCCTTACCGATTGCCAGATCAGCTATACCATCGTCTACGATACCAACCCGGAAACAGGCGGGGAACCGGGTACGGTGGTGGGCACCAGCATCGCGCCGGGCAGTCCCGTCGGGCCCAGGACTGCCGCCGAGGTGGATACCGTCACGGTGACCATCAAGGGCGCTTCGGAGGAGCCATTCTACGGCTGAACAGAAGAATAAACCAAAGCCCGCGGGAGAGGCGCTCTCCTGCGGGCTGATTTTTATTTTGCGGCGGCGAATGGAAAAAAGGGTGGGAGGACAGGAGGACGGGCCGCAGATAGACTGATGCCTGACAAGGTCCGGCCGCGCAGTCATCGCCGCCTTTTGCCGGTGCCGCCGGTCACAGCGCCCGGGGAACGCTACAACAGCGTGCGGCAGCTGGGGGTGATGGATTCCTTGAGATGCTCCATCATGCGCAGGGCGGCATCCAGGGTGCTCAGCAGCTCGGCCCGGTCGTCCTCCAGGCAGTAGGCCGGCAGCTCCGAAAGGTGCTCCATGATATTATCCAGATGGTCGTGCCGCACATACAGCAAAAACCGGGGCTCCATGCCGTTCCATTCCGCCATCAGCTCCTCGCATTGGCGCTGGGCGGTGGCGGCGCCTTCTTTTTCCACCTGCTGCCGTACCGCCGCCGTGTGCTCCGTAAGCCGATCGATGCTTTGCTGCATATCCACCAGCGTGTAAATGCTGATGCCGATGATAATAAGCAAAATGCCCACCGCCGCCAAAAATCGTTTCATCGGCCACGCTCCTTTGCCACAATATCACAGCTGCCATCGGGGCAGGCGACCATCAGGTACACATCATCAATTTTGAGCTTTTGAGCGGCGGCTTTCTTTTCCACCCAGCGCAGATCCTTGCCGCTGCGGCGCAGGGCCTCGTGCATCACGGTGCCCTCGCACACCACAGCCAGCGGCGGGGCGTTATCCTCCGGCTGATCCGGCATGGCCAGCACCTGCGGCGTCATCGGGCGGTTTTGGTACTTCTGGTAGACGGATAGCTTGCCGTTGGTCTCCACCACCGCAAACTCCACCTCCTCTGCCCGAAAGATGCCGTTCTGCCGCAGTTGGATCATCAGGTCATCGGCGGAAAAGCGCAGCTCCCGCATTTCCCGCTGGTCTATTTTCCCATCGTGGATGATGATAATGGGCCGCCCGGAGACAATGCGCCGCAGCCGGGCGCTTTTCAAGCAGAGGAAGGAGGTCAGCACCTCGAAGCACATGAGCGCCAAAATGGGCAGAAGCCCCGCGAACATGGGACTGTCCGTTTCCTCAATGGTGAGGGTAGCAATATTGGAAATGAGGATGGTGATGACCAGCTCCGAGGGCTGAAGCTCCCCGATCTGGCGTTTGCCCATCAGCCGGATGCCGAACACAACCACAAGATACAGGATCATCGTCCGCAAAAATGTGACCAGCACAAAAAATCACCTCGCATGGAGGGTATTATTTACGGATTTGGGCGGCATATTCCCGCACATATTCCGGCGGCCGCGGCGAATAATGAAAAGGAATTTCCCCGGCAGGGAAAATGATATTTTCGGCGAAGAAAATCGCATCGCGCGTCAGCCTGCCCACGGCGCTTCCTGGCCCGTCTGCGGCTTTCTCCTGCCGGGAAAGACCCGATATCTGCCGGGGAGCGGCGCCGAGTGGAGGGAGAAATGATGCCGGAAAAACTGGACAGCAGCATTGTGCTGCTGCGGGAGCGCATTGAGCAGGGGATGCGCGGCTCCGCCGATCTCATTTTGGATGAATTTGAGCTGGCCGGGGTAAAGGGCCTGGCTTTTATGTTCGATGGTCTGGTGAGCAATACCCAGGTCAGCGATTTTTTGCTGCGCCCCATAAACCGCATGGCCCCGCCGGAGGCCGACCCGGAAAAGCTGTGGGAGTACCTGCGCTCACAGTTTTTGTTCAGCAGCGAGCAGGGCATCGTGGAAACCTACGAGGATCTCTTTACCAAGGCGATGAGCGGCTTTGCCATGGTGATGCTGGATGGCGTGCCCCGGGCGCTCTCGCTGGGCTATCAGGGCTTTGAGACACGGGGCGTGGGGGAGCCAGCCATGGAGAAGAACCTCCGCGGCTCCCGGGAGGGCTTTACCGAAAGCAACAATACCAATACCGCCATGGTGCGCCGCCGGCTCAAATCCCCCAATCTGACGGTGGAAACGCTGTACCTGGGCCGGCAGAGCCGCACCAATGTGCGCCTTTGCTACCTCAGCGATGTGGCGGCGCCCGAAACGGTGGAGGCCGTGCGGCAAAAGCTGCAGGAGGCTTCTCTGCCGCTGGTGCTGGACAGCGGCTTTTTGCAGGCGTTCATCGGCAAGGGGGCGGCGTCGCTTTTCAGCGGGACGGGCACCACCCAGCGCCCCGATACCCTGTGCGCCAAGCTGGCGGAGGGCAGAGTGGGCGTTATGGTGGACGGCAGCCCCAATGTGATGATCGCGCCCTACCTCTTCACCGAGCATTTCCACACGCTGGATGACTACACCCAGCGACCCTATTTTACGGCGTTTGTGCGGCTTTTGCGGCTGGCAGCGTTCTTCCTTACGGTGCTGCTGCCGGGCTATTATGTGGCGGTGGTCACCTTCCACCCGGAGCGTATTCCCCGGATGCTGCTGCCCGCCTTCCTCGGCTCTGTTTCGGCCACGCCGCTTTCCGCTATGGGGGAAGCCTTGGCCCTTTTTTTGCTGTATGAGCTGCTGCGGGAGGCAGGGCTGCGCCTGCCAGATGCCATTGGGCATACCCTCAGCGTGGTGGGCGGCATCGTCATCGGGGATGCCATTGTGACCGCCGGACTGGTGGGCCTGCCCATGATCATCATTATCGCGCTGACCGCCGTAAGCGCCTTCGCGGTGCCCAGCCTGTACGAGTCGAGGCCGAAGCCGCATACCACTCCGGCGCAGACGCACGATATGTAGGAGTGGTGCCGGAACTCTTCGCGCTTGTGAACGTTGGAGATGTGCACCTCGACCACGGGGCACCTGAGCGACCGGATGCAGTCTTGCAGCGCGATGCTTGTGTGGGTGTACGCCCCGGCGTTGAGCACAATGCCGTCTGCCGAGAACCCCACTTCCTGCATTTTGTCTATCAGTTCGCCCTCGATGTTGCTCTGGTAGTAGTCTATCTCCACGCCGGGGAAGGCGGCGCGGAGCTTAGGCAGGTATGCCTCAAACGAGCTGTCGCCGTAGATGCCCGGCTCGCGCACGCCGAGCAGGTTGAGGTTTGGCCCGTTGATTATCTGTATTTTCATATATGGAAATTATTTGTTAACTTTGCCATGGCTACGCGACGTGCCCCCTGCCATGCCGCTGCCGGCTGCCTTGGCGGCCTGGTGCAGCGTGGCGGCGCCCTGGATGGCTGGTCTCGGCAGGCGACGCCCGTGGCCGGCAAAGTTAATAAAAATATTCCATACGGCCGCGGCGCCCGGCATAAAACACGCCCATGGCTGCACCGGCAGTGCGCCCCGGGGTGGCATGGCGGCGCTTGCTGGCCCGCTGGAAGTATGAAAATGATTGTTATGATGGAAAAGAATTGCAATACAGATGCTGACATTGTGCGCAGCTACATGCGCTACCTGAAGCTGGAGCGCAACTATTCGCCCAACACGCTCGACGCCTACCGACGCGACATACAGAAGCTCATCGACTACCTGGGGCCGTCGGGCCGCAGCGTGCGCGAGGTGACGGCCGACGACCTGCACGGCTTCATTGCCACGCTCCACGACCTTGGCGTGGGCGCGGTGTCGCAGTGCAGGGTGCTCAGCGGGCTGCGGTCGCTGTTCAGGTTCATGGTTCTCGACGGTTACCGCGACGACGACCCGACGGAGTTTGTGGAGTCGCCCAAGACAGGAGAGCACCTGCCGGAGGTGCTCTCGGTCGACGAGGTAGACCGAATGGAGGCAGCCATCGACCTGTCGAAGCCCGAGGGCCACCGCAACAGGGCCATCGTCGAGGTGATGTTTTCGTGCGGGCTGCGCGTGAGCGAGCTCATACAGCTGCGCCTGTCAGACCTTTATATGGACGAGCAGTATGTCCGCGTGCGCGGCAAGGGGGCCAAAGAGCGCCTCGTGCCCATGTCTGGCAGGGCCGTGTCCGAGCTGGCCAACTGGTTTGAATGGCGCCGGCTGGTTGACATCAAGCCCGGCGAGGAAGACTATGTGTTCTTGAGCCGCCTTGGCAAACGGCTCACCCGCACCATGGTTCTCATTATGGTGAAACGGCTGGCCGACGCCGCCGGGATAGCCAAGAATATCAGTCCGCACACGCTGCGCCACTCTTTCGCAACGGCATTGCTCGAGGGTGGGGCCGACCTGAGCGTCATACAGGAGCTGCTGGGGCACGAGAGCATAGGCACGACCGAGATATATACGCACATAGACATGACCAAGCTGCGCCGCGACATACTCGAGCACCACCCGCGCAACCTGCAGGGCGACGGTGGCCGCGGGGCCGACTGACGGCATGTGGCGCAACCGGCAGCGGCGGAAAAATGATGACATCGTGATTCTGTCTCGCCGTTGCGGCCAACCGCCTGTGCCACAGTCTGTTGGCCGCCTGTGCCGCGCGGTGCCGCAAAACGGGCCTTTTCAGGATGCAAAACGGGCCGTTCCACATGATGGAACGGCCCGTTTTGCGTTGCGATATCGCCCTTGCGGCTTTTCGGGGAGCGCAGTGGGGTATCGTTTCTTGACACCTTGTGCAGTGTACGGCTTATGCCGACGGGGCCCCGCCGGCCGTA
>ENA-ORSS01003970-ORSS01003970.1-human-gut-metagenome-genome-assembly--contig:-NODE-3970-length-11494-cov-3.130344_pt1 | contig 11494 bp, 10 predicted proteins | sample MGYA00241899_ERZ509162 | MGnify/ENA primary metagenome ERZ509162 (study PRJEB26280, sample SAMEA2338641) | human gut metagenome | biome: human gut; feature: human-associated habitat; material: faeces... | reverse complement strand
AAACTACCACCACTGAGCGTATTCTGTACTACACCGGTATCAACCACAAGATCGGCGAAGTTCATGATGGCGGCGCTACCATGGACTGGATGGTTCAGGAGCAGGAGCGTGGCGTAACCATTACCGCTGCAGCTACCACCTGCTTCTGGAAGAAGGATGGTCAGGAATACCGCTTCCAGATCATCGACACCCCCGGCCACGTTGACTTCACCGCTGAGGTAGAGCGCTCCCTGCGCGTACTCGACGGCTCCGTGGCTGTGTTCGACGCAGTTGCTGGCGTACAGCCTCAGTCCGAAACCGTATGGCGTCAGGCTGACCGCTATGGTGTACCCCGTATTGCCTACATCAACAAGTACGACCGTGTTGGCGCTGACTTCTTCCATGCAATTCAGACCATGCGTGACCGTCTTGATGCACCTGCTGTTGCTGCTCAGATGCCCATGGGCGCTGAGGACAACTTCTGGGGCGTAATCGACCTGGTTACCATGACCGCATGGGACTTCAAGGCCGACGACAAGGGCATGACCTACCCTGAGCCCATGGACGAGATTCCCGCTGAGTTCAAGGAAGATGCAGAGCTCTATCATCAGGAACTTCTCGAAGCAGCTGCAGACTGCGACGACGACCTGATGGAAAAGGTCCTCATGGAAGAGGAAGTTTCCGTTGAGGAACTCAAGGCTGCTATCCGCAAGGGCACCATCGCTTGCAAGCTCCATCCTGTATTCGTAGGTTCTTCCTACAAGAACAAGGGTGTTCAGGAGCTTCTCGACGCTGTTGTCGATTACATGCCTTCTCCTATTGATGTTCCTGCTATTAAGGGCACCAACCCCGAGACTGGCGAAGAAGACGAGCGTCCTTCCGATCCGAAGGCTCCCTTCTCTTCTTTGGCATTCAAGATCATGACCGACCCGTTTGTTGGCAAGCTTACTTACCTGCGTGTATACTCCGGTACTCTTGACTCAGGCTCCTACGTGGTAAACGCTTCTAAGGACAAGAAAGAACGCATCGGTCGTCTTCTGCAGATGCACTCCAACAACCGTATCGACGTTGACACTTGCTCTGCTGGCGACATTGTTGCTGTAGTTGGTTTGAAGAACACCACCACCGGTGACACGCTCTGCGACGAGAACGCTCCTATCATTCTCGAGTCCATGCAGTTCGCTGATCCTGTTATCGACATTGCTGTTGAGCCTAAGACCAAGGCAGAGCAGGACAAGATGAGCATCGCTCTTCAGAAGCTCGCTGAGGAAGACCCGACGTTCCGCGTTTCCACCAACCATGAAACCGGTCAGACCATCATCGCTGGTATGGGTGAGCTTCACCTCGAGATCATCATTGACCGTCTGCTCCGCGAGTTCAAGGTTGAGGCTAACGTTGGTAAGCCCCAGGTTGCTTACCGTGAGCGTCCTGGCCATGAAGTACTCAACGCTGAGGGCAAGTTCGTTCGTCAGTCCGGTGGTCGTGGTCAGTATGGTCATGCCATCATCAACATGTATCCGCAGGAAGCTGGCGCTGGCTATGTCTTCGAGAACAAGATCGTTGGCGGCGTAGTTCCCAAGGAATACATCCCCGCTATCGACAAGGGCATTCAGGAAGCACTCAACTCTGGTGTTCTGGCTGGTTACCCTGTTGAGGACATCAAGGTTGAGCTCATCGACGGTTCTTACCACGATGTAGACTCCTCCGAAGCTGCATTTAAGGTTGCTGGTTCTATGGCAATCAAGGATGCACTGAAGAAGTCCGATCCTGTTATCCTCGAGCCTGTTATGGCTGTTGAGGTTGAGACTCCTGAAGAGTACACCGGCTTCGTTATGGGCGATATCCCCAGCCGCCGTGGTCTCATCCAGGGCCAGGAGCAGCGTGGCAACGCAGTTTGCATCTCTGCTAAGGTTCCGCTGAGCCAGATGTTCGGTTATGCAACCGACCTGCGCAGTGGCACTCAGGGTCGTGCTACGTACACCATGCAGTTCGACACCTACGAGCCCGTGCCCAAGAACGTGGCAGAAGAGATTATCAGCAAGGCTGGTGGCAACGCTTAAGCCCTCGGGCTCAAAGCTTTCCCACCGCTCACTATGGAGGTAAAAGTGGCTAAAGAGAATATCCGCATCCGCTTGAAGGGTTACGATCATGAGATCGTGGATCAGTCCACCAAGCTCATCGTAGACACCGCTCAGAAGACGGGTGCTAAGGTTTCCGGTCCTATTCCGCTGCCGACCGAGCGCAACCTTTATTGCGTAGTTAAGGGTCCGCACGTAAACAAGGACTCTCGCGAGCAGTTTGAAATGCGCACTCATAAGCGCCTGATCGACATCCTGGATCCGACCCCTTCCACGGTTGATTCCTTGATGCGTCTCGATCTTCCTGCTGGCGTTGACATCGAGATCAAGCTGTAGGGGAGTGTGATACTGAATGATTAACGCTATCTACGGTACCAAGATCGGCATGACCCAGCTCTTCGACGAAGACGGCCAGGTTACGCCTGTTACGGTTATCAAGGCAGACCCCAACAAGGTATGCCAGGTTAAGACCGCTGCTACCGATGGTTACGAAGCAGTTCAGCTCGGCTTCGGCACCATCAAGGAAAAGAAGGTCAACAAGCCCATGGCTGGCCATTTCGCCAAGCAGGGCGTTGAGCCTGTTCGCCATCTCCGCGAGGTTCGCGTAGAGGATGCTTCCGAGCATGCTATTGGCGAAGAAGTTACCGTTGCCGCATTCGCTGAGGTGAAGAAGGTAGACGTAACCGGTACTTCTAAGGGTAAGGGCTTCGCAGGTGTTATGCGTCGTTACAACTTCGCAGGCGGCCCTGGCGGACACGGTGCACACTTCCATCGTGCTCCCGGTTCCGTTGGCCAGTGCGCATATCCTTCCCGTGTGTTCAAGGGCGTTCGCCTTCCGGGTCACATGGGTTGCGATACCGTTACGACCAAGAACCTTGAAGTAATCCGCGTTGACGAAGAGGCGAACCTCATCATGCTCAAGGGTGCAGTTCCCGGCGGCAAGAATGGCGTAGTTCGCGTTCGCATGGCGTAAGAACGGTGCGAAGGAGTTTATAAATTATGGCAACTATTGAAATGAAGGACGCGAGCGGCAAGAAGGTCAAAGACGCCGAGCTTTCCGCAGCAGTCTTCGAGATTGAGCCTAACGTGCATGTTATGCACGAAGTGGTTCGCTCCCAGCGCGCTGCAAGGCGCCAGGGAACCCACGACACCCTGACCCGCGGTCAGGTTCGTGGTGGCGGCAAGAAGCCTTGGCGCCAGAAGGGTACTGGCCGTGCTCGTCAGGGTACGATCCGTGCTCCTCAATGGGCAGGCGGCGGCACCGTATTCGGTCCTCATCCCCGCTCTTATGCCTTCAAGGTACCTGCCAAGGTTGTAAAGCTGGCTATGCGCTCTGCGCTTTCTGCTAAGCTTGCCGACGGCGAGATCGTTGTTGTTGATCAGCTTTCCTTCGAGAAGCCTTCTACCAAGCAGGCTGCCGAAGTACTGAAGAACCTCGGTCTTGAGGGTCGCATTACCATCATCGTTCCCGATGACGAGGTGAACACCTTCCTGTCTTTCCGCAACCTCTCCAAGGTTCGCGTGATCGGCGTTTCCGAGCTCAATACGCTCGACTTCATCGATAACAAGGCACTCGTTCTTACTGACGCTGTCCTGACCCGCATCGAGGAGGTGCTTGCATAATGAAGGATCCCCGCGAGGTAATCATTCGCCCGATCATTTCGGAGCACTCTTATGAAGGCATGGAAAACAATGTCTATACCTTCGAGGTAGCAAAGTCTGCTAACAAGATCGAGATTGCTCAGGCAATCGAAGCCATCTTCGATGTAAAGGTCGTTAAGGTTAACACCATTAACGTTAAGCCCAAGCCGAAGCGCGTTCGCTATCAGCTTGGTAAGACCCGCACCTGGAAGAAGGCCATGGTTACGGTTGCTGAAGGCGACCAGATCGAGATCTTCGCTCAGGCATAGGCTGTCTAGCAAAGAACCGCTCTTCGGAGCGGTTCTTTTTTGCCCTGGAATTGCTGTTGCGTTCCAGGGCTTTTCTTTTTTCGCTATCTTAAGGGCAAGGGTGTACGCTAAGTTGGTACGTCAAGGAGGTACCAATGCTGCAGGATATAGCGCCTTATTCATTTTGCAATGATTTTGCATGGATCAATCCAGAGCCTACTGACAGGGTTCTTGTATATCGAGGCTCTTCTGTTCTTGTGTCAGTTGATACCACCCCTCAGAACGCTTCAGGGGAAGCCAGGGAGGGTACGTTGCGCTTTCCGACATTTGAGATGCTTAACAGTATCGGCGCGGTGGTTTCTGATTCTGCGGAAATAATTCAGAGAGCTGACGGAATGACGCCTGAAGCGGTTTTCCTATTCACGGTTGGAGACACCGGTTACTTTCGTTGCGAGACAGATTGCAACGTTCTCGATGAATTAATTGAAGGCCGCTGTATTGGCTGCGCAGACGATCTATGCGCTCAAACAAAATGGCAATTCATGCCAATTTCTCAGCTCAAGCAATTCGGTCCGAAGCATAGGGCATTTGCTGGATTAGTGGGTTTCGAATACGACGCTTGGTATGCGACGCGTAGATTCTGTGGCCGTTGCGGAACTCCATTGGTACACGACATGGTGGAGCGCATGGTGCGATGCCCTCAATGTGGCGCCATGGAATTCCCTAAGCTCTTTCCGGCGGTAATTGTGGGTATTGTCGATACGCAGCGCAACAAGGTTCTTGTATCCCGTTACGCGAACCGTGAATACAAGCGCTATGCCCTTATCGCCGGGTTCTGTGAGATGGGAGAAACCGTCGAAGAAACTGTTCACCGGGAAGTAATGGAGGAAGTGGGGCTTAGGGTGAAGAATCTTCGCTACTACAAAAGTCAGCCATGGCCTCCTTCCTCGTCACTGCTCTTCGGTTTCTTTTGCGAGCTTGATGGCTCGAATAGCATCAAGCTCGACGATCATGAGTTAGAGAGCGCCGAGTGGATAGATAGAGATAAGCTTCCTTGTGACGAAGGCTATTCGTTAACGCGAGACATGATGCAGGTACTCCGCGATGGCGGGGAGCTAGACCATTAGTTCTCAACTTACTTGTCGGTTATTGGCTTTCTGTATGCACTTGGGTTCTTTGCTCATCAGGGAGGAGCTTGCAGTAGATTCGACCGGTTTTAACCTTGCCTTGTGGAAATAAAAAACGGGTGCTCGATACTCTCGAGCACCCGTTTTATGCCTTAGGCCTATTGTTGGCAGGGAACTATTCAGCTGTAGAAGGCTTCCATTCGTCTGCGTCTTTGCCAACCTGGAAGGGCACACCAGCTTCACGGCGTTCCTTGTAGTCGGCGGTAGCGGTGAACAACGCGTCGGAAAGGGAGTTAAGGGCCGTTTCAACAGAGTCCTGAATAACGCCGATTACGAAGCCAACGCCCACAACTTGCATGGCGATATCGTTGCTGATGCCGAACAAGGAGCAGCACAGCGGAATAAGAAGCAGGGAACCGCCGGCAACACCGGAAGCACCGCAGGCACCAACGGTAGAAACGATGCACAGCAAGAGAGCTGTCGGCATATCAACATGAATACCCAGAGTATTGGCAGCAGCAAGCGCCAGTACGGAAATGGTGATGGAAGCACCGGCCATGTTGATGGTTGCGCCTAACGGAATGGAAATTGCGTAGGTATCAGGATTCAGGCCCAAACGTTTGCACAGAGCCATGTTAACCGGAATGTTAGCAGCGGAGCTGCGGGTAAAGAAAGCATACACGCCGGATTCGCGGATGGTTGCCCAAACCAGCGGATACGGATTGCGGCGGATGTTGAAGTAAACAATCAACGGGTTCATAACCAGCGCTACCAGGAAGTAGGAGCTGATGAGCACTGCCAGCAGATGTATATAGCTGGAAATTGCGGACAGACCGCTGTCGCTGATGGAGGTTGCCACCAGGCCCATAATGCCCAGAGGAGCGAAATGGATAACCCATTTAACAACCAGGGTGATTGCCTTTGCAACATCATCCAGAGCATTTTTAGTAGTTTCGTTGGCAGCCATATTCATAGCAATACCGAATACTACAGCCCATGCCAGAATGCCGATGTAGTTGGCATGCAGCAAAGCAGCAATCGGGTTATCTACAACACTCAGAATCAGGTTATGCAGAACCTCAACAATGCCGCTGGGCGGGTTGAGCTTAGCATCCGCAACCTGCAGGTGCAGAGTGGTAGGTGCCAGGAAGGACAGGCTTACACCAACTAAAGATGCAAAGAAGGTGCCGATAACATATAAGCCGATAATAGGCTTCATATTTGCTTCGCCGCCGCTTTTCTTTTTGGCCATAGCGTTCATAACCAAGAAGAAAACCAGCACCGGAGCAACGCCCTTTAATGCTTTTACAAACAGGTCACCGAAGATAGTAACAACAGGTACCACTTTCGGTACATAAAGTGCCAGCAGAATGCCGATGACAAGACCAACGGCAATTTGCTTGATGAGTGCTACTTCATTGATAATCGCAGCAAATTTTCTAAACATAATGAATTCCCCCTAATTTATACTCCCGTATACAACGATGTTCATAGTATATAACATAAGTTAAACAATGTCAAGTCTACAATGAGTATTGTGTTTGCAGAGTAGACACAGAATTTATCCGTACTCATAATAGGGACTATTACCCTTAAAATATAAGTAAGTGTTAAGCTTGTTACAAAAGTACGCAGGCCGAAAAAAATTTTTGCGTACTATTGTGTAATGAGAGAATATCTTTACCGGCAGTTGACATGCATATGATTATAAACTATGCTATAAATATAAAAATTTTACTCTGTTTCTGCTTTTTGACAGCAGAATTTAATAGAAAGGAGCTGCTTACATGTCGGTAAGAGCTGATTTACATATACATACTACGGCCTCGGACGGCACCTGGACACCAGCGGAGCTGATTGCGGAAGCGCAAAAGCAACAGCTGGGGCTGATTGCCGTAACGGACCATGACAGCGTAGCCAACGTTGCAGAAGCGATGACGTTGGCAGCGGCAGCAGGCATTACGCTGCTGCCGGCGGCGGAAATCTGCTCCACCAAGGAGGATTTGTCGTTTCATATTCTTGGCTATGGCATTGATATCCATAATAAACAGCTGCTGGAATTAATGCAGAATAACGAAGCACTGCTGGAGCAGAAGGATGTGGACAGCATTCATCTGCTGGCACGCGACGGCTGGCCTGTCGATGAAGCGGAGTTCGCCCGTTATACCTATGACAGACACCGCGGCGGCTGGCGTGCCCTCGCCTATTTGATTGACAAGGGACTGTGCACAGGCGTGAGCGATTTCTTTCAGCGCATCTTTACGCCGGAGCATGACCTGGGCTTTCCGGAATTTCCTGCCATCAGCGAGGTAATCACAGCAATTCACGCTGCCGGCGGAGCAGCACTGTGCGCACATGCTGCCAGCGGCTTTCACGGCCCCGGCTTGGAGCATGTGCTCGACATCCTGCGGACGGAGAAATTCGACGGCTTTGAATGCTACCACTCCAACCATTCGGAAGAAGGAACACAGCGCCTGTTGCAGCATTGCAAAAAGCACGGTCTGCTTATCAGCGGTGGCAGCGACTGCCATGGTACATTTGTGCCGGGGAGACGTTTGGGACAGCCTTTGGTCACTGCCGATATGCTGCGCTTGGACGGCCTTTTGCCGCAGGATGTAAAATAATCCGAAAAATATTTGTTAAAACACGAAAAACGTTCGACTTTTTCGTTGGACTGTGCTATGATATTACCATAAAATATAACAAACTTAACACTGACAAGAAATTCCGGCACTGAGCCTGCATTTACTTGTTGAGAAATTTTTAGGAGGCATTAAAATGCAAGAGTACAAACCGTTTAAATCCGGCAAGGTTCGTGAGATGTATGATGTTGGTGACAGCATTATTATGGTTGCCACTGACCGTATTTCCGCATTTGACCATATTCTGAAAAACATGATTGTGAAAAAAGGCACTGTGCTGACTCAGATCTCCAAATTCTGGTTCGATCTGACTAAAGACATTGTTCCTAACCATATGATTTCCGTTGATACCAAAGATATGCCCGAATTCTTCCAGAAACCCGAATTCACAGGCAACAGCATGAAATGCAAAAAGCTGAACATGCTGCCTATCGAATGCATCGTTCGCGGCTACATCACCGGCAGCGGTTGGGACAGCTACAAGAAAACCGGCGAAATCTGCGGCATTAAGCTGCCCGAAGGCCTGCAGGAATCCCAAAAGCTGGCTGAGCCTATCTTCACCCCCAGCACCAAAGCTGAAATCGGTGACCATGACGAAAACATCAGCGTAGAGCAAAGCATCGAAATCCTGGAAAAACTGTATCCGGGCCGTGGCAAAGAATATGCTCTGAAGCTGCGTGACTACACTATCGCTATCTACAAAAAATGTGCTGCTTATGCTCTGGAGCGCGGCATCATCATTGCCGATACCAAATTTGAATTTGGTCTGGACGAGAACGGCGAGGTTGTACTGGGTGACGAAATGATTACCCCGGACTGCTCCCGCTTCTGGCCGCTGGAAGGCTACAAAGTTGGCCAAGGCCAGCCATCCTATGACAAACAGTTTGTCCGCGATTGGCTGAGTGCTAACCCGGATGCAGGTTACGAGCTGCCGCAGGATGTTATCGACAAAACCATCGGCAAATACATCGAAGCATATGAACTGCTGACAGGTCAAAAGTTTGACTTTTAATTCTGAAAATGCTTTAAAACTGTAACTTTTGTTGCAGTAGCAACAGGCTCAGGAAAAATTTAACGCTCTTTACAAAAAAATTGTTTACAACCATGGACATTGGTTGTATAATTTCACCATAAACAACAACGGAGTTGGAACAGCGCAAGCTGTCTGTTTCCGTTGTTGTTTTTTGTTTCTCCGATCACTGCAGATACAATACATTAGTGTAAGAGAATCCGTAAATAAAATAGTGCTTAATCGCGTAACGCATCACCACCGTAAAAACAGAGAAGGTGGTTCGTGGAAGCGGCCAATTGAGGGGACTTTTGGAAATGCTAAAAGCACAAAGCACTGACGGCTGAGGGGCCGGACAGCAGTTACGCGAAATAAAAACGCCCGCGGCGAGCGGGTTTTTTATTTTGTCACGAAAAGTAAAATTCCGGCTGATAAAACATGTAAACTTCACTAGCAATTATCCGCATAAAAAGGTATAATAAATGTAATAAATGTACGAAAAAATTTCCTATTTAGGATAGTTGGAGGTTTCATAGTGGCAATAGACACGTCATTACCTAAGGATATAAGGATTTTGCAGGCAGCGGAAGAAGTTTTTTCGCAGCATGGCTATGAAAAGGCTACGCTCGATGAAATAATAGCCCTAGCTGACGTAGGCAAAGGAACTGTCTATAAATATTTCGGCAATAAAGAGCACCTTTTCTACAAGCTAGTTGCCGATAAAAATGCACCTTTTTTAGAAAAGCTGCACCAGGCTGTCAACAGCGTAGACAGCTTTGAGGAAAAGCTCAAAAAATATTTTGAGGTAATGGTGCATTTTTACGTTGCCAACAGTACTCTGTGGCAGATTATCTGCTTTGAAATGCTCGGCGGCACCAATGGCTGCAGAGTTAATTCTGACGGTGACGGCTTTAAGGTTGTTCCCCGCTATAATTCTGTAAAATTGAGTGAGGAAACGATTGAACGCATCCTGCGCTATCACAAAATCCTGCATGATGAATATGATATTTTAGCTCAGCTGATTACTAAGGCAATGCAGGACAACCTGCTGAAGGAGGATACCGTGCCGGAGATTACCACTAAGTTTGTTTTCTTCGGTGTAGCCATGAGCATTTTTAACCAAAGCGACGATATTGCTGCCGATATGACGGACGAAGAAGCAGCAAGAATAATTACCGACCACTTTTTACGCGGCAACGCACGTTGACGCGCACTACTAAAAACAGCTGCCGCTAAGCGGCAGCTGTTTTTACATTTGTTATAGCTTTTCGCCTGTTATTCCTCTACGTAAGCGGCAGTAATGATACCGGTATAGCATGTGTGCCAGTCTTTGTTGGCATACCATTTTTCGCACAGCTCCTTGTCGAACTTGTCCTCCGCCATGGTGTAGTGTTCTACAATTTTGCATTCCAGATGCAGGCCGCAGCCCTTAATAACAGGAACGCTGACGGTCTCGCCTGCTTCCGTAGTTAAGCCTGCAGCAGCAAACTTGTCCAGATCACGGCCGGACTTGCTGCCGCACAGACCGAGTGCTTGGGCAAAGCCTTCTTTTACCGGGAAGCTGACGGTAAATTCCGGATTAGCGTCAATCAGCTCCTTGGTATAACGGCTTTGGCGCACCATAACGGTGAAGGTCGGCTGTCCCCACTTAAAGCCCAGGCTGCCCCAGCCGATTGTCATCGTGTTCTGCTTGCCGTCGGCAGCAGTAGTAAGAAAGGCACCCTTGGACAGAGTCTTTAAAATTGCTTCGCCTTGCTCAAAGGCGTTGATTTTTTTCATAGTCATAACAAAAACCTCCTCATTTGCTTTACATAAATATTATACAGCGTTTGCGCAAGCTATGTGTAAATTTTTGAGGAACTCATCGTGCCGGCACCCAAAAAGGCTCCCCCTCCTGAACGTTGCCGTTCAGACGGGGAGCCTTAAAATTACGCATACAGCTCATGCCATTATACACATCAGGTTCGCACTCAGCGAAGCAGGTGGTGCTTTATGGACAGGCGTGCCTTATTGCATTTTTTCTTTGAGCATTTTGGTAACCATGCCCGGGTTAGCCTTGCCGCGAGATTTTTTCATAATCTGGCCAACGAGGAAGCCGATAGCTTTATCCTTACCGGCCTTGTAGTCAGCAACGGATTGCGGGTTCTCAGCAATGGTTTCTTCAACCAGCTTAAGGATAGCGCCTTCATCACTAACCTGCTCCAGACCGAGCTTCTTAACGAGAGCCTTCGGAGCTTCGTCCTCTTTGAGCATTTCGGCAAATACCTTTTTAGCCAGCTTGCTGGACAGCACTCCGTCTTTAATCAGGTTAACCAGCTCTGCTAAGTGTGCAGGGGTTACCTTGAAATCGGCAATGGTAATGCCTTCATTGTTCATGTAAGCAGAAACATCGCCCAGCAGCCAGTTGGAAACTGCTTTACTGTCCTTAGCGGTCTTAACTGCTTCATCAAAGTATTCAGCCATAGCCTTGGTGGAAACGATCTGGGAAGCGTCATATTCCGGCAGACCATGCTCGCTCATCAGGCGTGCCTGACGTTGAGCCGGCAGCTCCGGCAGAGTTTCACGGATACGCTCAATCCAGGCATCGTCCAGCTGTACCGGAACGAGGTCAGGCTCAGGGAAGTAACGATAGTCATGTGCTTCTTCCTTAGAACGCATGGACAGGGTTACGCCGTTAGCTTCATCCCAGGTACGGGTTTCCTGAACAACGTGGCCGCCATCCTCGAGAACCTCTTTTTGGCGCTCAACTTCATAGTTGATAGCGCGCTCC
>ENA-ORSS01003969-ORSS01003969.1-human-gut-metagenome-genome-assembly--contig:-NODE-3969-length-11495-cov-2.335664_pt1 | contig 11495 bp, 6 predicted proteins | sample MGYA00241899_ERZ509162 | MGnify/ENA primary metagenome ERZ509162 (study PRJEB26280, sample SAMEA2338641) | human gut metagenome | biome: human gut; feature: human-associated habitat; material: faeces... | reverse complement strand
AAGTGATATTGTAGCCGCCCAAATCGCAATCTTCAAAATATTTCAACAGATTTCCGGCAATCTGGGCAAAGGTCGGCGCCCTGGCGACGTCGGCGTCGCTGATGCCGTCGTCGCCAAACCTCCTGTTCACGAACGCCGGCATGAACCAATTTGTGCCGTACTTTCTCGGAGAGGAAAAGGCCCCCTTCCGCCGCGCGGCGGACACCCAGAAGTGCATACGCGCCGGCGGCAAGCACAACGACCTCGAAGACGTCGGCTTCGACACTTACCACCACACTTTCTTTGAAATGCTTGGCAACTGGTCGTTCGGCGACTACTTTAAGAAAGAGGCGATAGAATGGGCGTGGGAGCTTCTCACTCGCGTGTGGGGCTTCCCAAAAGAAAGGCTTTACGCGACAGTTTACGATCCCCGCGAAGGCGAGCCTTCGGAATTCGACGCCGAAGCGTACCGCATCTGGGAAAAGATTTTTAAAGACGAAGGCATGTCGCCTGAAATCCATATAAAGAAGTGCGGTAAAAAAGACAATTTCTGGATGATGGGCGAGACCGGCCCGTGCGGACCGTGCTCTGAAATACACATGGACCTGACCGAGAAGGGAGACTCGGACGGAGCGCTCGTAAACGCTGGCTCCCCATACTGCATCGAGATATGGAACCTCGTTTTCATGCAGTTCAACGCCGAAACAGACGGAACTTTCCGCCCGCTGAAAAATAAAAATATCGACACCGGCATGGGATTCGAGAGGGTCGCCGGGATAATCGCCACCACAAAGAATTTTACCGACTTCACACAGCTTGCCTCCAACTACAACAGCGACCTGTTCACCGACATTTTTACCCACATATCGCACATGTCCGGCAAGACCTACAAAGGAACCCTGCCGAAAGATCCGCGCGATATGTCGTCGCAGGAGCTGACCGACTGCGTATTTAGAGTTCTCGCCGACCATATCAGGACAATTACATTCTCCATAGCCGACGGCATAATTCCCGGCAACGAAGGGCGCAACTACGTTCTGAGGCGGATTCTGCGCCGCGCGATAATGTACGGTAAGAGGCTCGGGCTTGAATACGGATTTTTCACAAAGCTCGCCGACCCCGTAATCCAAAAGATGTCGCCGGTTTTCCCGGAGCTTAAAGAGCAGCGCAAGGTGATTTTAAAAGTAATAGAAAACGAGGAAAAGAGCTTTGCGCGCACGCTCGACAGGGGCTTGCAGCTTCTCGACCACATAACGGTCACGGAAGGCAGCATTTCTGGCGAACAGGCGTTCATACTGTACGACACATACGGCTTCCCGCTCGACCTAACCCAGCTCATCGCGCGCGAGCGCAATATGCCCGTGGACGAAAAGGGCTTTGAGGTTGAGATGAACAAGCAGCGCGAGCGCGCCCGCAACGCCCAAACGCGCGAAGTCATAAGCGTGTCCGACGCCGCGGAAGTGGAGCACGCCACGCAGTTTGCCGGCTACGACCACGCCAACCTCTCCGATTTTGCGACCTCCATAAGCGCGATAGTCGAGGGTCCCGACGCCGATTTTGTCATAATGCCCCAAACCCCGTTTTACGCCGAAAAGGGCGGACAAGTCGGCGACACCGGCTTTATAGAAATCAACGGCACCGCCCGCGAAGTTTTCGACACGAAAATGGACAACGCAGGCCACATACTGCACAAAGTCCGTAAGGGAGTATTTAAAAAGGACTGCATAGGCTCGGAAGTATCGGTGACGGTGGACATAGTGCGCCGCCGCGCGATTGAAAGGCACCACTCCGCGACCCACATACTGCACTGGGCGATGCGGCAGGTATTGGGAACGCATGTAAGGCAGGCGGGCTCGTACGTCGATCCCGACAGGCTGCGCTTCGACTTTACCCACTTTGAGGCGCCAACGCCAGAACAACTGCGCGAAATAGAAAACCTCGCCAACAAAAAGATTCTTGAAAACGCCCCAGTAAAGTGGCGCGAAATGCCCTTCCGCGAAATTCCCAAAAACGCTCTCGCATTTTTTGGCGAAAAATACGGGGCGGTTGTCAGGCTCGTAGAGATGGGAGACTTCTCAAAGGAATTGTGCGGCGGCGCGCACGTTTCGGCAACAGGGGAAATCGGACTCATAAAAATAGTGTCCGAATCTGCGATATCGTCCGGGACGCGGAGAATAGAGGCAGTCGCAGGAACGGCCGCGCTGAAAAAGATAGACGCCATGCAGGATTCGCTCTCGCACGCCGCGCGCGAACTCTCCTGCAAGCAGGAGGAGATTGCCGACAGGATTGAAAAGCTCATTTCCGCCCGCGACGAAATTGAAAAAAGGCTGAGGGATTTTCTCCGCCAAAACGCTGGCAACGCCGCGCGGGAGCTCGCCGCAAAGAAAATTCTCGCAAAAGGCTCCGTGCCTGTAGTAGCCGCCGTGGTCGAAGCCGAAAACCCGCAGCTAATGCGCGAGCTCGCCGTTAAGGTAGCAAAAGAAATCGGCGGCGGAATTGTCGCCCTCGGAGCAAAGTTCGGGGAAAAGGCGACCGTAATGGCGCTCTGCGGAAACGACGCTGTTGGGGCCGGATTCAAAGCCGGCGACATAGTCCGCCAAATAGCCTCCCAAATTGGCGGCAAGGGCGGCGGCAAACCGGATTTTGCGCAGGGCGGCGGCAAGCCTGAGAATCTCGACAACGCCATCGCGGACTTCGCAAACTCAATAAAATAGCCAAAATAATTTGCCCACCGTAAAATGTACTTAAAGCGGATAAAGATAAACGGCTTCAAGAGCTTCGCAGACGAGACTACAATTTCGCTGACCGACGGCATAACGTGCATAGTCGGCCCAAACGGCTGCGGCAAGAGCAATATAGTTGACGCCATCCGCTGGGTGCTTGGCGAGCAAAGCGCAAAGGCCCTGCGCGGCGGAAAAATGCAGGACGTCATATTCCAGGGAACGGAGACGCGCAAGCCGCTCCAATTCTGCGAAGTATCCCTGCTCTTTTCCGACTGCGAAAAACAGCTTGGCACAAACTTTAACGAAGTTGAAATCACCCGCAAAGTATCGCGCGACGGCGGCAGCGACTATTTTATAAACGGCAAGGCAGGCAGATTAAAGGATATTCAAAGCCTGTTTATGGACACCGGCATAGGGCGGGTATCGTACTCGTTCATGGTGCAAGGGCAGATAGACCAAATACTATCGTCGAATCCCGGCGAGCGCCGCGCGATATTCGAGGAAGCCGCCGGTATTACAAAATACAAGACGCAAAGGAGGGAGGCTTTAAACAAGCTTGCGCTCGTAGATCAAAACCTCGCGCGCGCAACCGACAGAATCGAGGAAATTTCCCGGCAAATCGGAACCCTTAAAAGGCAGGCGTCAAAGGCCCTGCGCTACAAGCGCCTAAGCCACCGCCTGCGGTATCTGGACCTCGCTTTAAACGCGAAGAGCTACGCGGAGCAGAGCGCGGAACTTGCGCGCGACGCGGAGTCGCTCAAAGAAGTGTCGGCGCAAATTTTTTCTCTAACCCAGAGGCTCGCTGAAAGCGAAGAGTCGCTTTCAGCGATGAGAAGCCAAAGGGCGGCAATGCTCGCGGAGCTCGAAACAATGCGCCAAAACGCCGCCGAGACGCGCTCGGCGAAGGAGCAGGCGCAAAGGAGCTCGGAATTTGCGCAAGTGCGAAAGAAGGACCTCGAAGAGAGGCTTTCGCAAATCTCGAAGGAGCTTGAAACCCTGCGCGAGCAGCTGTCCGCACTCGAAGGCAAGGCAAAGGGAGATGCAGAAGTAAAGCAAATGCAGCTCGAGCTCGTCATGGCCGACGACGAAGTTTTTAAGCAACAGGCGGGCGAGCTTACGCAAATAGAGGAATCCATTCGCGAGGCTGAATCCGCGCTGTCGCGCGCCAAGCAGGACGCCCTCGTAAACGACGGAACCATAACCCGCCTGCGCTCAAACTGCACGACGCTCGAATTGGATTTAAAATCCTACCAAGTGCGCCACGCAGCATTGTCTGATTCGATTTTTCAAATAAAAGAGGAGTCGCAATCGCTAGAAAGGCGCATTCTCGAGCTTGCGGAGGCGCTCGACGGAGCAAACGAAAGGCTCGGAGAGGCCGACGCGGACGTTGCGGAGCAGCAGTCAAAAATAGAGGAGCTGCGCAGGCAGTACAGAGACAAGCAGGCCGAGATACAGCAAGCCGACAGGGCCATTGCGAGCAAAGCCGCAAGGCTCGGGTTGCTAAACGATTTCCAGTCGAGAATGGAGGGATTTTCTGACGGTGTTAAATCCATAATGAAAGGCGCCCTCAACGACTGCCTGCCGGCGGATTCCGCAAAAATCGTAAGCCAGCATCTCGAAGTTGAAGAAGGATGGACGTCCGCGTTTGAAACTTTAATGGGGCCGGCGCTCGACGCGGTCGCCCTGCCCGACGCCTCAGAGCTTTCAAAAATTCTCGCCGCCCTGCGCGAGCGTAACCTAGGCAAAGCATGTTTTCAGCTTGCGCAATCGGCGTTTGCCGACGCCGACTTCCCTTTACCGCCAACCATAAAAAAAGCGGCAGACGTGGTAAAATGCCAGTCGGATGACATTGCCGAATACGCGCGCAACGCCGTTGCGGGCTGCTATTTTTGCGAGGATATTTCTGACTTTGCAAAATTCGTATCCGAAAACCCCGGATTTAAATTTTTCTGCGCCGTTGCCCGCGACGGCTCAATGCTCGACGCCCGCGGAACCGTCTATGCCTCCACCGGGGAAAAGCGCGACACCGAAAGCAGCTTTCTGTTGCGCGCAAGCGAAATAAAAAGGCTTAAAAGCGAAATAGACACCGACAACGACAACCTCACCGCGCTCAACGAGGCCGCCATGGCTCTCCAAAGCATGATGGACGCCGCCGAAGCCGAAATAGAAAACAAGAAAAACGCCGCGGCAGAAATCAAGAGAGAAATATCCGCAATCAACGCCCAGACAAACGAGGCGAATTCCCAGATGGGCGCGAAGGAAGCCGATCTGCAAAGGAAAAATGCGGAAATGCAGTCGATGGAAAACTCGCGCTTTGAAGTGCAGGACAGGCTCGACCGCGCGCAAAAGGCGCTTGAAGAGGCAGAGTCTGCGGTGGAATCCTCAAAGAGGGTAATCTCCGAAAGGGAAGCCGAGCTCGCGGAACTCAGGGAAGCGAAAGACGCGCGCTTTGCGGTTTTGTCGGAAACGCGCATTGAGCTTGCATCAAAAAAATCCCGCTTGGAAAATTTGGAGCGCGGACTGGGGGCGATAAAGGTCCAGCAGGCTGAAGCACAGGCTGCAATAGAAAGGCGCGAGTCCGAAACGCAATCAATAAGGGCGCAAGTTGAAAACTTGGAGCGCGAGACCTCCGAGGAGACGGAGCGCGCCACCGCGCTTGCGCAGAGCCTCGAAACCGCCCTCGAAGAAATAGAGGCCTTCCGCGTAAAGCTGTCGGCCGAGGAGACGCGCCTTTCGGAATACGAATCGTCGCTCGTCGGCCTGCGCGAGGAGCATATGCGCGCCTCTGCCCAAAAGAGCGAATTGGACGTGCGCTCCGCCCGCCTGCGCTCGAAGCTCGACTACATCTCCGAAAGAATTTTAAACGACTACGAAGTGTCCATCGCCACGGCCGACTGGAAGCGCGAACTCTGGAAGGCGGACGAAGAATTTGAGACAAAAATAAAACTCGACGAGCTTGAAGACGGCGAAATCGAGGCGAAAAGCAAAGGCAAGAGGGGCGAACCCACGGAGGAGGATTTCACCGCAATGGATTCCGTTGACTTCGCGGCAGTCGGCGAAGAGGTCCGCGAACTGCGCGAGCGCATAAGCGCAATGGGAGCCGTAAACCTCGTTGCAATAGAGGAGTATGCCGAACTTAAAGAGAGGTACGACTTCCTAAAAGCGCAAACCGACGACTTGTGGACGTCAAAAAACGCGCTCATTGCCGACATCGACGAAATAAATTCCACTTCCCAAAAACTATTCTCGGATACTTTCGAGCAAATAAGAAAGAATTTTTCGTTTACATTCGACAAAATATTCGGCGGCGGAACAGCCGACTTGAACCTCGTCGAAAGCGAGGACGTGCTCGACAGCGGCATAGAGATTGTCGCGCGCCCGCCCGGAACGGTTTTGAAGAGCCTTTCCCTGCTCTCGGGCGGACAGCGCACGATGACGGCAGTCTCGCTGCTATTTGCAATATACATGGTAAAGCCGAGCCCGTTCTGCGTGCTTGACGAGCTCGACGCGCCTCTCGACGACGCCAATATAGGCAGATACACCGACATGCTAAAAGAGTTTACGCGCTACTCGCAATTCCTCGTAATCTCTCACAACAAGCGCACAATGTCGGCGGCAAAAACGATATACGGTGTGACCATGCAGGAGCGCGGAGTCACGAGGCTGATATCGATGCGCTTCAACCGCGAAAGCGGGAACGCCGAGAGTGCCGAAGCCGATTCGGAAAAGCATTAAAAATTGCGCACCGCATATTCTTATTGGCATGTATTTTCATAGTATTTTTAGATGAAAAAAATTGCCTCCGCGAAACTCTGTAAGCGCGCACTTGCAATTAAGTATGGCGCATATTCATACAACGGGATGAGAATTTCCTTGAACTGGCGGCTTTTTACATAAAAATTTTCCATATGGCCAATGAATTAGACGAACTTACATCTCCCGTTGAAGCGGGTGGGCGCGACATTAACGTGATACAGAAGCAGCTGCCGGTAAAAATTGGCTGGGGCTCCGTATTGTTTGAGGTTCTTTTATGGGTGTGCGGCATTCTGCCCGGAATTATTTTCATTTTTATGAAAATTTCCGCGGCCAACTATTTTAGAAAACTGCAACAAAAGCTGCAAGCCGACGCCTCCACAATCGACAATTACATAGAACAGCGCGTAATAATTCTAAAAAATGTGGCAAGCCTCGTAGGCAAAGCAATAGACTTGGATAAAGACGTCATGAAGGCCGTCGCCGCGTACAGGGGCGGCGTCAATCTGAACGACACTTCCAGAAACGCCGTATCCAACCAGCTTGACATAGCTTTCGGCAGGCTCTTTCCGCAAGTAGAGGCCTACCCCGAATTAAAGGCGCACGCGGCCATTGCCGAGGCAATGCAGCAAAACGCCTATCTGCAAAAGGAAATAACTGCCGCGCGAAACCTGTACAACGACACCGTAAACCAATGGAACGCGTCCCTTTTTAACTGGCCCACAAAAATGATAGTTGCCGCGCGCGCCGGATACACAACGAGAATTCCGTTTTCAACAAGCTCCGAAATGAAAGCCGCCGCAAAAACGGTTCTTCTATGATTGAAGACGTTTACGAGCCCCTAAAAAAATACCGCGATTCATTCCGCGAAAAATTCTCGGAATTAACCGCCCAGAAATTTAGGGAACTACTCGAAAAATCCGGCATCGACTTCGAAGCCAACCGCAAGCTAGTGGCGGAAATCAAGGATTTGAAAAACAAGTCGTCGGATAAATCTCAAAAGTCCACGATGCTCGCATTTGCCTGCGTATTGTTGATAATTGTTGCGGTAGCATGCGGATTTATCGCATACAGCTATTCTTTGGAGCCTGAAAAAATCGCATGCCTTGTTGCGGTGTGTGTCGCATCGTGCATTTTTGCGTTTTTTGCGGCAAAAAAATGCGTAGAACTTGGCAAACAAATAAACGCCCTAAAAAGCCTCATATCCAAAAAAACAGACGAAGCGCGCGAACAAATGCGCCCGCTCAACGAACTATATACATGGGATATCCCGATTGCGCTAATCGAAAAAACAGTACCCAGGCTTGACTTCGATCCGTATCTCACCACGCAAAGGCTCGACGACTTAAAAAGGATTTTCGGCTGGGACGACTCCTTCACCGACGGCAAGTCCATTCTCTTTTCGCAATCCGGCGTTATAAACGGCAATCCGTTCGTTTTCGGAGAATACCTAAGAATGGTTTGGAGTACGAAAACATACACCGGATATAAAACCATATCGTGGAGGGAGAGCGTCACCGACGGTAACGGGCGGAGGCGCACTGTCACACGAACGCAAACTCTGTCGGCGAGCGTCAACAAACCGTATCCAAAATTCTCAAGAGACAGGCTCCTAATTTACGGCAACGACGCCGCCCCCAACCTAAATTTTTCCCGCTCGCCCACTGGCCTGTCAAACGCCGAGGAGGGGTTTGTCACAAGCATTCGAAAGTGGTTTGCCCTGCGCGACCTAAAAGAATATTCCGAAGACCTCGACGACGATTCAGACTTTACGCTGATGTCCAACCACGAGTTTGAAACGCTCTTCCACGCAAAAAACCGCGACAACGAAGTGGAGTTTCGGCTGCTTTTCACCTCCCTCGCCCAGGAGCAAATGCTTGAATTGTTGAAGGACGACGAAATCGGATACGGAGACGATTTTACTTTCATAAAACGCGGCAAGATAAATCTTCTGCACTCAAAGCATTTGTCCGCCTCCAGCCTGAGCACCGACCCGGAAATCTTCCACGATTGGGATTTTGATCGCGCCCATTTAAACTTCAAAAACTTTAACGAAAACTATTTTAAAAACCTGTATTTTTCGCTCGCGCCTCTGCTTGCGATTCCGCTTTACCAGCAAACCAGAACCTACAAAGATATTTACAAGGGCGAAATACAGTCGCCGCCCTCATCTTGGGAACAAGAGGCCATCGCCAATTACTACGGCGCCGTATATTTTAAGCACGAAAGCAGCATCACCGAAAACATATTGAAGACCCAGCTTGTGGAAAGGAAGGACGGAGTCTCAAAAGTGCGCGTGACTGCAAACGGGTTTGGAGGCAAAAACCGCGTCGATTACGAAAGCGTCTGGGGCGGCGACGGAAGATTCCACAGGGTTCCCATAAGGTGGGTAGAATATTTCCCCGTAGAAAGGGAGTCATATATGTATGTAAGCGAAAATTCGCCAGTGCCCGAAAGCCTTGCCCATTCAGACCAGAAATTGCGGCGCAACATTTACGCATGCATTTAGTGCGCCCGCCAAACAGTTTTATTTCCGCATTTTCACAACATTCCGCAGCATATAATTTAAAACTAAGAGCGCGACTTTTCCGATACCGTAACCATGTAAACTCCGCCGAATATAAGTATAGCGGCGACAATTTTCGACAGGCTGAAAGAATCCATGCCCCAGCAAATAGCGACAATGCTCGCAACTAGCGGCTGTATATAGTTGTACATTCCTGCAACCGTCGGGCGCAGCCTACGCTGACCCACGGCAAGCAGCATATAGCTTCCGAAAGTTCCCCCGACAACTACGAACGCAAGCGACAGCGCTATGCTAAAATCCATATTCCAGTTGGTGGCGGCAATCTCCCCGTACGAGAATGGAACTGTAGCCAGAAACGAGTATGTAAACATCCATTTCATTATGGTAACTGGCGAATATTTTCCGACGAGCCCTTTAAATAACACAATATAGAGCGCATAGCTAAACTGGGCGAATAAAACAAGCAAGTCACCCAAGACATATCCGCCATATGCGCCTTCCTTTGCAGGGCACGCGGAGGCTCCCATTACAAGCATTAAGGCGCCCGCTGCGCCAAGCGAAATGCCGATAACTTTCCTTCCGTTTATAACCTCTTTTAGGAAAATCGCCGAAAGCACAAGGGCGATGAGCGGCATACTTGTTGTTATTATGGAGGCGTCCACGGGCGACGCCATTTTTACACCGAAAATAAAACAACCTTGGTTAAAAACGATGGCAAGCATTGAAGCCGCAAACATCTTCATCATATCTCGGCCCCTGACGCGCTCCGGCTTTTGGGAAAACGACGCAATCCAAAATAGCGCGGCGGCTCCTACAATCCGCAGCTCTGTCACAGCGAAAGCCCCTATTGCCCCGCATGACATTGCAAACTTTGCCACCGGCGACATAAGCCCCCACATTGCATTTGCGGCGAACATTGCGCCGTGACCTACAAGTTTTGACGAGTTCATATCAGCAGCAAGCCGATGTTGCGCACGCCGAATAGATACCCAGCATTGCAACCTTTGAATTTTTTGCAAACGCGCCTGCAAACGCCCTTCCCTTTTCAAGAGTGCTACATGGGAAGAGCCCAACCTTGACTTTCAACTTCATACCGTTTCCTTTTCCAGCGGACTTGCATGCGCCTGCAAAATAGTACGTATAGACAGAAAAACAAGCGCAAATACAATTTTGGAAATTTTCATTCCGGCGATAAAATCAAAAAATTATACAATATATCAACGCGCAAAAATTGTATTTTTATCCGATGTATTGTACTTTTCCTGTCTTTAACTAAGCTCTGCGCGAATTGCACTTTGCACGGTATTTTAGCGGAGACATTCCGCTGTATTTCTTAAAATTTTTTACGAGGTGGCAGGAGTCGGAAAAGCCCATGTCATAAGCGATCTCCTTAACCGACATGAGGCTGTTTGCCACCAATTCACGGGCGATCATCGTACGCGGGCTCACTCGCTTATCGCCCTTTAACACAAAGCGGTCAGGCAGATTCCGCTCAGTAAATTCACGGAGTTGCTCGTACGAATCGAACAAGTTGGTCCGCACCATAAGTCGGTCATCGTATCGGTCAATATTGTCTCGCCGAACCACGGCATCAGTAATATACGCTGGGCAAACCGAGGAAATGACTTCATCCTTGCCCAAGAGCAGCACTGCAGCAAGATTAAAGCCCTCTTCGCCGGTCGTGTAATCACGATCGTATAGCTTGGCGCTGCGGAACAGTTCTTCGTCAGACATAGTTCCCCAAGGGTGCCCAGCTCGCTGAGCGACCGCCAGCTGCCGCATTCGCGCAATCAGCTCAGGACGCAAATCAAACGGAGTCACGTAACGGAAAATTCGCCGTTCGGAATAGTAGTTCTGCTTGCGAATATACATTTGACTAATCTGGATATCGCTTTCGATGTGTGTATCCACATCAGCAATGCGATCAAACACTGCGCCCTTGAACCGCACAACCGAAGAACTCGGAGCTACCCAAATACGAACAATAATCCGTTCGTCGTACTCGATATGTTCCGTTTCCACCATTGGAGCCGGTTCGAACATCTTACGATTAGACACTACGTTGACAACGTTGCGCTCTATCTCACTAACGCGCTTCGAATCGACGCCGAGCACTTGACCGTCATCGTCAACGCCAAGATAAATGCTGCCACCAGAACGATTGGCGAATGAGCATACAGTCTCAAAAGTATCCGTATGAGGCAATTCGCTGCAGCGCTTGAACTCGACCATAGATGATTCACCGGCCTGCAGCACTTGCATAAGTTCATCCTGCGTCATCGCATTCCGCCCTTCATAGCGATAATTCATACATTAGGACATGACACTTATCGTATTTTAGCATCTAATTAGTACATTAGGACATTGTTTTATGTCCTAATGTACTAAGTAGGCGGCTAATTGTACTAATAATTGCACACTGATGTACTAATCCGATGATCGAATGCACTAATTGTCCGCGCAAATGCACTAATCGGATGACCGAATGTATCAATGAGACCTATAGGCAGCCG
>ENA-ORSS01003968-ORSS01003968.1-human-gut-metagenome-genome-assembly--contig:-NODE-3968-length-11495-cov-4.944318_pt1 | contig 11495 bp, 9 predicted proteins | sample MGYA00241899_ERZ509162 | MGnify/ENA primary metagenome ERZ509162 (study PRJEB26280, sample SAMEA2338641) | human gut metagenome | biome: human gut; feature: human-associated habitat; material: faeces... | reverse complement strand
TCTGCTTCAACATAGGTCTCAATCTGTCTCGGAATAAATTTAAAACAGCTTCTTAGTTTTGACGCAATCGCTTCGTCGTTTTTATAGGTAGTAGAATTTTATTCGAACTTGCGTTGCCAGAACCACATTTCGTTAAAAGTGAGGCTTACCGATATTCTGAAATGGTCTTCGGTAATGAGTTTAACGGGGGTGCATTGGCGATTGATGTACTCGAACGATACGTTGACTACCGATTTGTCTGTGGCAAGGGGAAAACCGAAACCGCAAGTGGCTCCGATTTCGTCCATATCGTTCCCGTTTATTTTCAGATAAGAGCGATTGTAGAAGATACCTGCCCGGTAGTTGACGTGTTCGAAATAGTTTCCTCCCATGTTTTTCGGACGGAATTCGGCTCCCAACGCTATTTTTAATCGGTTATTGAATTGTCCTTTGGAAGATTGTAATTGCCCGGCGGTGAGATTCGTAAATTTGGCATCTGCCCAATTCTGGTAGGTTACATCGGCCGCTATGGTAAGGCGTTTGTCGTAGTTGTAACTGATACCGCCACCGTATGTCGAGGCCAATGAATAATTGTTTTTCATTTTCAGGGTATCGGCAGCGGTCGTCGTGTTGGAGCCTACATCGTAGGTACTGGTGTATGCCCGGCCCAATAGGGTTTTCCCGGGGGAATAAACCGCACCGAGCGTGATCGTATGCTTTTTGTTCCATTCTATGGCGTATTGGGCTCCGAACGATAAATGGTAGTCGCGTACTTTGAGCATGGTTTCGAAAATGCCGCTGCTGCCGCCGTTACCCGGTATTCCGGTGCTGGTGTTGGTGAGGTTGCCGAAGAGGTAGCTGATGTTGGCTCCTATCGAGAATCCTTTGAAGGGTCTACCGCTTACTCCCACATAGGCTTGTGAGATGTTGCCATCGCCCGACCGGCTATCCGAGCCGTTGTCTATGCTGTTTATGAAAGAGTAGCCTACATTGGAATAGGGCAGGAGCCCCACGCTACCGGCCATGTATCGTCCCAATGGAAACTGCATGACGATGTAGTCGAGCGACCCGCTTTGGCTGTTTTCTTTTAGCGAGCCTTCTCTGGTGATTGTATTTTGATAGGTGAGTCCTATATCGAAAAGAAAAGTGAGCGAATCCATGCTTGCATAGGAAGCCGGGTTCATCACATTGATTTGCCGATTGTTGTGCAAGGCATATCCTACGCCACCCATAGCTCGTTGAGCGCCTATGGCGTTGTCACCCAAAATACCATATCCGAATCTGGAATAGGGCGAGCTTGTCCCGTTTTGGGCAAAGGCGACGAGCCCTATCGACAAGCAGATAAAGAGAATTTTATATTTTAGCATTTTCTTGTAAGATTCTGTTTAAGCCGGTTAGTACCAAGTTTTCGTCCACAAAGATGCGACTTTTTATTTTTGCAGCCAATTTTAAGGCATCTCCCCCTGTTAAAAAAACGAAAAGGTCGGGATAAACCTTGTTTAACCGGGCTATATATCCTTCTATTTCATAAGCGACGCCGAGCACAGCTCCTGCCCGCATGGCGGTTTCGGTGCTGAATCCTATTTCGGGTGTCTCTCCTGCATCGTCGATGAGGGGGAGTTTTCCCGTGTGTTCGTGCATGGCCCGTAATCTCAATCGGATGCCCGGTGCTATGTTTCCGCCGGCAAACGTACCGTCGGCGGTGAGTAGATCGTAGGTGACGCATGTGCCTGCATCGACGATGAGCACTGCTTTGTCGGGGCATTGCATGACGGCTCCCACTACTGCGGCGATTCTGTCCAGACCTAATGTTTCGGGGGTGGCATATCCTATTTTAATGGGGAGTTCCGATGAATGGTCGAATTTTAAAAAGTAGGGTAGTCGCTGTTGCAGTATCGCTATGGCTTGGGGATCGTACTCGGTCACTGTCGAGAATATGGCGGCATCGACTTCGTGAACGTCCAAGAAGTCGATAACGGTCGTTGAGTCCCATTTCGGGTAGAAATAGACATTTTGCAATCGTCCTGCCCGAAAGAGTGCCATTTTGGTTATCGAGTTTCCTTGATCGATGATAAGATTCACAGCTTAAAATTTTAGACAAAAGTACAAAAGAGAATGTGTATGCATGCATGAACGGTTCTTTTTTTTCTCAGATTTATACTAATGGGGCGATTTTGTCTATTTTCTTCTATTTTTCAACTCCCTTTTTATACGCTTGTGTTTTCGGAATGGGGCTGTTTTTTTTCTGCTCGGTGAGGTTGGGTAGGGGGGATACAAAGGACTTTCTTTCCCAGCCAAAGAAAGTCCTTGTTACACTAATTTACGTTATTTGTTCATTCTTCTCAGCAGCGAGAAGAACGAACCAAGAAGCGCCGCCGCAGTTATCGGGCTTTTGGCTTGTCGCTACGGTCGCCGTCGGGGTCTGCGGAACTCGCTCCGCTCAAACAGTCCTCGCCCTTTTCCCTCCGTCTTCCTTGCGTCTTCGCCGCCCGATAAAGGCGGAATCGGGGATTGTTGCTTTTGCTTGTATTCTAACCCCCTCTGTTTTATTACCCCCTCCGTCCTTCGGACACCTCCCCTGTGTTTTGTATCACAAAACACAGGGGAGGTGTGTGAGATGTATTTTCCTTTCGCTTCTGCTCCGATTTTATACGTGATACCTTGTAATGTTACGGGACACGGCAGGGGAGGTGGGGGAGAAGTATCGAATGTTAATTGAATAAATGAATTGAGTTAAAATTTTGATAAGATTAGCGCTATTTGGCGATAATACGATTATAGTAGGTTCTGTTTTATATTTTATTAACATAGAATATTTCTTGTTTCTCGTATTATTTTATAATTAAATTAAGAATTATCTATTATATTGTTTCTTAATAAGTTAGTCTTGTTGTGAAAAATGTATATTTATGAATCTCCGAAAAAAGAGAATGGGTTTTATCAAAAAGAAAGCCCGAAAGGTATGTTTTCTTTCAATTTGATTTTTATATTGAGGTTTTTTTGTTATCTTTGCATGCTGAATACTTCTATGAGAAGTTGATTTGAGCATAGAGATTCGCTATTTTTATTAAGTTTTATATATATAATAAGGTTAAAAAAGGAAAGAAAAGTTTTAGTGTTAGTAGTGTGTAATGAAAAAAAAACTTGACAAAGATTGTCGAGTGTGTGTAATGTGAAAAAAGAAGAAGGAATAATCGTTTATTTAAATTTAATTTCAGTCGTATGAGAAAATTAACATTGTTATTGTGCGCTCTGTTGGCTGGCATTTCGTTAGCGGTGGCTCAAACGAGTATCTCCGGTACGGTGTTGTCGGCAGAGAATGACGAGCCGGTTATCGGTGCGTCTATCTTGGTGAAGGGCGCGAATGCTTCTACTATTACCGACACGGACGGTAAGTTTACAATCAAGATCCCTGCCGGGGCATCGAGAACTTTGGTTATTTCCTACATCGGTATGGAAAAACAGGAGGTTTTTGCGCGTAATGGTATGGTCGTTAAATTGAATTCTGCCGATCATACTCTCGATGATGTCGTGGTGGTAGGTTACCAGACGATACGGAAGGAGGCCAAAACCGGTTCTATCGCAACGGTCGATGGCGACGAGTTGGCTTCTATCCCCGAGACCTCGGTCGATAAGATGCTTTCCGGTAAAATGGCCGGTGTGTCGGTTTCGTCGAGCAACGGGCAACCGGGATCTGTGGCTACGATTCGGGTCCGCGGAACCAGTTCTATCGGAGCCGGTAACGACCCTTTGTATGTAGTCGACGGTATTCCCGTAGAAAGCGGTGATGTAGGCGGACTTTCCAACAGTATGAACGCTATTGCCTTGATCAACGCCAGCGATATCGCTTCGGTGACGGTGTTGAAGGATGCCGCAGCTGCTTCTATCTATGGTTCGCGTGCTGCCAACGGTGTGATTTTGATTACCACCAAGTCGGGAGAAGCCGGGAAATCCAAGATTACTGCCCGTGCCCGCTACGGTGTGTCCACGCTTGCCAATGACAATGACTTCGGTATGGCCAATCTCGAAGAATATGTACAATATCAACGCGATGCCCGTATCAATGCTGGGTATAATCCCGATGATCCTTCGTCGGAGTATTATTTCCCGCAGGCTATGGCCAGCAGACGCGCGACCAACTGGATGAAAGAGTTGACGCGTAACGGCAGCCAGCAAGAGTATGAGTTGATCGCTTCGGGCGGTGCGGGCAAGACTACTTACTATACTTCATTGTCTTATAATAAAACAAACGGTATCGTACCGACCGTGGGTTTCGAGAAGATGCAGATTCGTGCGAACCTCGATACCGAGTTGAACAAATGGTTGAAAATGGGTACTCGTCTGCATGGCGGTTATATGAAGGTTTCCGATGTAACCAACAGTTTGATCGGCGATAGCGGTTTGGCTCCTTCGAACCCCTTCTATTCGGGTATGGCTTTGGCGCCGACCATGAATGCTTACAACGAGGACGGAAGCTACAACTTCGATTTGCCTTTCGTGTTCAACGTGAACCCGATCGCCGCTATTCGCGAACAAGACAAATACGACAAGCAGTATAAATTTAACGGAACCGTTTATTTGGAATGGAAACCGATCAAACAACTGACGTTCCGTACCAACAACTCTATCGAGTATGCCACGACTACCAGCCGCGCTTACAGTCCGGCTTTCGTGAACACGGCTTCTTATGGTGCTTCTTTGAACACGGCCGAGAGCCAATATCGCATATTGACTACTTCGAATACGATCACTTATGACGACCTGTTCAACGACGACCATTCGTTGAATGTGTTGATCGGTCAGGAAGCCAATACGTATGAATCTTCTTTCTTGCAAGGTATATCTTATCATGTGAATCAACAACGTCCTTACCACTCTGTGGGTGTTTCGGTAGAAGACCAACAAGTGGGTGACGGTCTTACCGAAATGGCGATGGTTTCTTTCTTCGGTGTAGCCGAATACAATTACAAAGGTCGTTATTATGTAAAAGGTTCTATTCGTACGGACGGTAGCTCCAAGTTCGGTCCCGACAGACGTTGGGGTACTTTCTGGGCTGCCAGCGCTTCGTGGAATATTCACAACGAAGATTTCATGCAGGATATCAAATCGGTACTTAATCAATTGAAATTGCGTTACAGCTATGGTGTGAACGGTAACGACAATATTGCAGCTTACGCTCACTACGGTTTGTACTCCGACATCGTGTACAACGGTATTACCGGTCAGTTGCCTTCTCAGTTGCAGAACCGCAAATTGACTTGGGAGACCAACAAGACCCACAATATCGGTATCGACTTCCGTCTGTTCGACCGTTTGAACGGTTCTATCGACTGGTACACCCGTCGTACCGAGGATATGTTGATCGCGGCTCCTCTGCCTTATACGACCGGTTTTGCTTCGCAAGCCCAGAACGTAGGTAAGATTCGCAACAGCGGTGTGGAGGTTCAGTTGGATGCCGATATTTTCAATACCAACGACTTCAAATGGACGGCCGGCGTGAACTTTGCGGCCAACCGTTCGAAAGTGCTCGAACTTGCTCCGGGTCAAGATTTTATAGGAACGACTTTGCGTTATGTCAAGGGTGAACAGCTTTATACCTATTGGTTGTATGACTATGCTGGGGTGAATCCTCAGAACGGTAACGCATTGTGGCGTAACGAAGAGGGTTTGTTGACCGAGAATTATGCAGAAGCTCGCCGTATCAATGCCGGTTCTCCCGAACCTCTGTGGACGGGCGGTTTCAATACCGAGCTTTCTTGGAAAGGTATATCGTTGGGCATTCAGCTCGAAGCTCGCTACGGTAACAAGGTGTTGAACCAAGACCGTTCGTTGTTCGAAGCAGACGGTGCTTACGGCGATTCGAACATTTGGAAAGGCGCCTTGAACTACTGGAAGAAACCGGGCGACACCAATGTATTGCCGAAACCGGTTTACAACAATTCGAGCAACAGCTCTAACATTTCTACCCGTTATCTCGAAGATGGCAGCTACTTGCGTATCAAAGATATTACGTTGGCATACAACTTGCCTTCGAAATGGACCAAAAAGGCATTGATGAGCGGTGTTCGCATCTATGCCAGCGCATTAAATCTCTATACGTTCCACAACATGAACTACTGGGATCCCGAACACGGAACCACGGGTGCTACCATTATCAGTTACCCGATGACTCGTTCGATGATCGTGGGTGTGGATATTACTTTCTAATCAATTAAAAAAGGATTGTTACAATGAAAAAAATAATTTTATCGATAGCAGTTTTAGCGTTGGCTCTTTCTTCCTGCGAGGACTTTCTGACGAAGGAGCCACCGATGGATCAGTCAGACGAATTGGCTCTGTCGACCTTCGAAGGGATCGACGGAGCGACGGCGGGTAACTATCGGGCAGTCATCTCGTGGTATGGAGCATCGTTCCCGTTGACATTCGACGTGATGTGCGGCAACGGTATGGTAGGCCCGGTCAATACAGGACGTATGCGTCAGGAACCGGCCTGGAACTATACTTCGACCAGCACGATGGGTCTTTGGTCGAGCGCATATAGCGCGATATTGGGCTGTAATAAAGCACTCACGGCTATTGACGAAGGAAAATTCACCCGCGACGGGGTAAGCGACGAGCAAATCAACAACATCAAAGCCGAGAATCTTTTCTTGCGTGCTTTGGCTTACTTCGATTTGGTACGAGTTTACGCCCAACCCTACGGATATATCAAGGAAAAGGGTCTTACCGGAGTAGAAGCGATGGGTGTGCCCATCGTCTTGAAGGACGACCTTTCGGCCCGTCCCTCTCGTAACACGGTAGCGGAAGTGTATGAAAACCTCATTATACCCGACTTGGTGGAAGCCGAACGCCTGATGAGCGACAGCTATGTGCGCGCAGGGGTGAAAGATGTCGTAGCCACGGTAACGAAACCGGTTATTCAAGCCTTGATGGCACGGGTATATCTGCACCATGAAGATTGGCAGTTGGCCGCCGATTATGCGACGAAAGTGATCAAGAACGGGCGTTTCCGCCTGCTTTCGGGCGACCGCTTCGTATCGATGTGGGACGGTTCGGTAGACGTAGCCCCCCAATCGGGCAGCGAAATCATATTTGAAGTTTACGTATCTCAGAGCGACGGCAGCCGCAGTGACCTCGGAGACTATTTGACAGCCCCCGAAGTTGCAGGCGGAGCCGGTTATGGCGACGTTCGAGTATCGAACGACCTTATCAATTTGTATGACGCAACCGATGTGCGGTTGACCGGATTGACGAAAACCAACAGTAAGTATTCGGGTTATCGCTGGTCGACCAAGTATCCCGGTAAAAACGGACAGTTGGCCTACAATAACGTGCCGGTATTGCGTATTTCGGAAATGTATCTGATACGTTCGGAGGCTATTTACCGTGGAGCTACGGTATCGGGCGTAACCGCTATCGACGATTTGAATCGCGTAGCCACGAACCGTAATGCCGAGGCTTACGCTTCGGTAACGCTCGACAACCTGTTCGAGGAAAGCCGCAAAGAGTTCTTGTTCGAGGGCCATATATTCTTCGATATGAAACGTTTGCAGAAGTCGTTGGTTCGGACCGATTACGACTTGGATCCGCTCACGAAAAATATCGATTTCCCGAGCTATCGTTGGGCATTGCCAATTCCCGAGAACGATATTTTGTATAACGACAATATGGATCAGAATCCCGGTTATCAAAGCAAATAAATTTTAATAGAAGACAATTATGAAAATAAGTAAATTTATATATGCGGCTGTTGTAGGAGGGGTGTTAGCTTCGTGCCAATCGGTGGATACTCCTATGTTCAGCGATAAAGATGCATTCGTGGCTTTTGACAGTAAGTCCACTTCCATAGCCGAGAATGCCGGTAGCGAGGTTAAAATACCCGTTTCGTTGGTCGCTTCCAAAGGGCTCGACGTGTCGGTGGGTTTTGAAATCGATACGACTGCCTATGCCGGTAAAAACGCTGCGAAAGAGGGCGTGAATTACCGTTTGAAAAATACGTCGAATACTTTGTCGTTTGCCGCTGACGGCGAGATGGTCGCTTACATATTGATCGAACCTATCGATAACGACGACTATAATGGCGATGTGTGTTTCGATATCAAACTTTCTGCTCCCGAGGGCTGTAATTTAGGTGCGAACTACACGACTACCGTCACGATCAGCGATGACGATCACCCGTTGGCTGCTGCCGGAATCTTGGGTAAATATAATGCATCGGGTCTGGATCCGTTCGGTACGTCTCAAATGCAAAATTGGACTTGCGAAGTCGTGAAAGACGCAGACTATGTAGATCGAGTTTGGTTTACGCAGATCGTTCCGTCGGCGAGTGGCGCGACTTATAAATCGGTAATGGGTACGGTAAGTTCCGATTTCAGATCGATAACGATTAACGCCGGTCAGGATTTGGGTACTGCTGGTTCTTATACTTTGAGTCTCGATTTCAATGGCGCAAGCTCGGCAACGGCTCAGGTTTCTAATGGAACCATTTCCATAAATACCTATGTGATCGCGACGATTGTGGAACAACCGGGCTATGCTGCAAGCGGTGCACAAACCGTCACTCTGAAAAAAGTTGAAGAATAATAAAATTATAGAGCAATGAAAAAATATATTATAGGATTATTCTCTGCAATCTGCCTCATGGGGGCAGGTTGCACCGAATTCGAAGACTTTACGCCGGTGGATATGGGCGAAGGTCCTGCCGTAACGGTGACGGCTGAGAAAACAGCCGTGGATGCTTTCAAAGTAACCATTACTCCGGCAGAGGGAACCGTATATTATTCTTATATTGTGACCGATGAGGCGATGACTGTCGATCCCGACCAGTTGTTGCAAGCGAAATACGAAGGTTCTACATTGGTGAAAGCTGCCGAAAAACCCAGCGTGAGCGGTACGCTTTCTAACCAGAATTTAGGGGCTACGTACTATGTATATGCCGTGGCATCCAATGAAAAAGGCGTTTGCGGGGCTGTGGCTTCGGCATCTGTCGAATTGCCCGACGAAGAGGCTCCTTATTTGGTGAACGTTCCCGACGGTAATAAATATAAAGCTACGAACGGCGGACGCAGTGTCGTTTTGACTTTCAACGAGACCGTTGTTCGAGGAAGCGGTGCTATCACCTACGATGTGACGAAGGGTGACCTTACCTCTTATGCCAACGGTACGATCGAGAGTGTCGTTATCAATAATGAGTCTGTTACGATTACTTTGCCCGAAAGTGTAGTGTTCGACGAGAACGAAGCCGTATCGTATGTATTCCTCGATTTTGCCGAGGGTGCTTTCGCTGATGCCGGCGGAAATGTGTCTGCTGCATTGGTTGGTGGCGTCGATGAAGAAACTCAAACCGTTGCAGCTCCTTATTGGGAGTATACCGCTGCACAAGAAAGTGATTTTACAGGTACATTCGGATTCTTGTTTTATCAATATGATCTTCAAGCACAACAACCCGGAAGTACACCTATGGGATTCGATACTGAGTTTTCATTAAAACATGCAAATAATCCTGATACTCTTGTAATAGACCATTTCTATTTTAGGGATGGGTATCCCAATCAACTGGAAGCCGAAGTGACCGATAATGGTTTTAGAATTGCTGATTTACAAATTATGGGAGTTATGCAGGTAGAAACTAATGTCGGAATGGTTAACGCTATTTTCACTTTCGCAGGACTTCCAGAGAGTGAAACCGATAATTTTGAATATGTAAACTTCGCTGAAAATGCACAAGGCGGCGAGGTTGTATATGCGCAAGATCGTTGGTGTGGACTTTATTGCTTTAATGCCGATGCCGACCCCAGTGACAGCAATTTTAGCTTAGGGTGGTATGATTTGTGGAATGCATCTCTCTTCTTTAAAGGATCTGTTCAAGCCGCAGCCGCAAATACTAATATCCCGTCGTCGATAAAGTTGTTGAAAAACGAGATGAAATTGTCGGAAATGAAACCGTTGTCTGCAACAGAAAAACTTCATATGCAGTCCCTTATCAGACAAAATCTTAAAATGAAAAGTATTCGTTGATCCTTTTAAGGATAGAGTTATTGAGCAGCCGGTCTTTTAGAGATCGGCTTCTTTGTTATTGTCAGTACCGAGTCTGTCGTTGTAGAGTAAATCTGCGGAAGCTGGATTTAGTCGAAATCTTGTGCCTTCTCGTGACGAGAAACTTTTCGTATTTTCTTGTGAAATTTGTATATCCTTTCGTAAATAAAGGACTCTGAATAGCCGAGACATCGGGAGATGTTTCTTATAGAATCTCCGTGTATGTATTTTTTAACAATAGACCGATCGATTTCGCCGAGTGAATAGAATATTTTTGTAAAATGTTCTATATCAATCATGTTCGCTGAACAAATCCACTCCCGGATTGTTCTTAATAATCTAAGCCGTAAGAAAGAATATTTTGTCATCGCTTTTTATATAAAAAAGCCTCCGACCCTGATGAGTGAGTAATTGATACTGTAAATGGACTCCTAATGCAAATCGCTATTTGCATCATCATGGACCGGAGGCTATATAAAACCTCCTCTCGTGGTATATCTGTTCGATACCACCGCGAGTCCATTTACGGTATCAACACAAATATAAGCATATTTTTAATTAGTTTATAGTGATTTCTTAATTATTTATCGATTTTGTAATAAATAATTTTTATCTATCTTGTATTCAGATTGATAGATATTATAAAGATGCAACATAAATTTATCCTTATTTACTTATTCCTCTTTTAGACATCGACTCTTTTTTTATTCTTTTCTAACCCCTCCGTCCTTGCGGACACCTCCCCTATATTTTGCTGCGCAAAACACCCCGTAATGCTACGGGACACGGCAGGGGAGAGTTTGATACTTGATTTTGTTGCTGTCTCTGTTTATTAACCCCCTCGCCCTTCGGGCACTCCCCCTATATTTTGCTGGGCAAAACACCCCGTAATGCTACGGGACACGGCAGGGGAGAGGATTGGTACTTGATTTTGTTGCTGTCGCTGTATTTTAATCCCTCCGTCCTCCGGACACCTCCCCTATATTTTGCTGCGCAAAACACAGAGGAGGAGGGTGAGATGTATTCCCCTTTCGCTTCTGCTTCGATTTTATATACGACACCTCGTAAGGCTGCTGGGCACGGCAGGGGAGGAGTTTTAAAATATCCTTTCGATAGTGGAACGTGAATCCTTATTTTAAGAGTTGACTTTCCTATTTTTTTTCAGAATATAGGAGGAAGGGAGATTCTTTTTCTTTCATGGTCTAGCATTTTTTATGTGGTGAGCGGGAACCATTCAACCTTCTCCCCTGTGTCGCGTAGCGGTATAGGGGAGAGACCGAAGGAACGAAGTTCCGGAGGAGAGGGGTTGAGGAATATTACAAGGTCATTTTTATTGTAGAGGTTAAAAAAGAATACTCAGAATTCTTTTGATTGTCTGGTTTAACCCCTCCGTCCTTTGGCCACCTCCCCTATATTTTGCTGCGCAAAACACAGGGGAGGAGGGTGAGATGTATTCCCCTTTCGCTTCTGCTTCGATTTTA
>ENA-ORSS01003964-ORSS01003964.1-human-gut-metagenome-genome-assembly--contig:-NODE-3964-length-11501-cov-2.779137_pt1 | contig 11501 bp, 9 predicted proteins | sample MGYA00241899_ERZ509162 | MGnify/ENA primary metagenome ERZ509162 (study PRJEB26280, sample SAMEA2338641) | human gut metagenome | biome: human gut; feature: human-associated habitat; material: faeces... | reverse complement strand
ATTATAGAGAAGCTCCGCTTTTACTCTCTGATTGTCAATAGCGGGAGTTTTACTTTTAGCTTGCTGGAAGATATGCATCATATCGACAATCTTGTCCGCTTCTTTCCAGTTATTAGTGCGGACACCATTACCCAATTCGTAGATATACCAATCCATGATTTTAGAAACAAACAGGGAATCCTTATCATGAAAGACGGTTTGTTCGTCACCTGCCGAGTACCATTTTCCCTGAACGTCGTTTTCGTCCGGGAAGAGAGGCAGAAGTTGATGTTGCATAATACGGTAGACAATATTCACCGATTCATCCAGTTTTAACAAATCCGAATCCATTCGTTTCCGTTCTGAAGCGGATTTTGCATAGATGGCATTCACTTCATCGGTCAGCACATAATTGCCGTCGGCATCAAAGACATCCTGCCATGCGATGTATTTGCCGTCTCTTCCGAACCGTTGAAGAATATCTTTATTATCGACCTTGATAAAAGGATAGCCACCCCACTCATCCGGAAAAGCGAGAAGATTCAGAAAGAACTGGTCTGAATTGATGCTGTTCAGCTTGTCCGCTCCGTAAAGTTTGCGCAGAATGGCGGAAGTGTAACTGTTGACAGGTTCAAGGCGACCATTAGGATTGAGCAGTACCAGACTGCCGAATTTCCGGGCGTGCGGGGCAGGAATGCAAGGTAGCTGCGAAGAAGAAAGCGTTTCCTGCGCATATGACGCCTGTGTACCCAAAGCACCGGATAAACCTAAAAAGAGAAGCAGACAGAAAGGAGCATTCTTTTTCATCTCCCCCAGTTCCCTGCGCAAACGCCCGAAACGGGACTTCTTACTGAACAGAGTCAGCACAAAGCCGGCAAACAGCAGGAAATAGCCGATATAGGTAATCTGCATACCGGGACGGTCATAACTTACGGACAACACCGTTCCCTGCTCATCCGGATCGAACGAAGACTGAAACAAGCGATAACCATCCACTTCAATCACCTTATTCATCCGGACCGTAGCCTGCAAAGGAGCTTCATTCTCCTTCTTTATCACCAGATCGCTTTCATAAGACATCGGACTGTGAGAGCCCGGATAACGCTTTAACCGGAAATCATCGAGAGTGACAGAAAAAGGCAGGGAGGCATTTCCCATCCCTGCCCCTTCATCGCGCATCATGCGGTCCACCGTTTCCCCCTCACGGATGTGCATGATTCCTGTTACTCCTGCATAGTGAGTAACAGCCGCCCCCAACCAAATAAAAACCAAAGCCCCATGAAAGATCAGACTTCCTTTACTGATTCTTTTGAAATAACCTCCCTGAAGAAACATGGCCAACAGATTGACAGCCTGCAAGAGTTGCAACAAAATAAACCACGGAGCATAATAAAAGTATTCGCGCGCAACGGCCGGACCGGACGAATTTTCCACAAAAGTGGCGATTGCCAGTACCAACGCATAAACTCCCGCTAATACGTACATCAAAATCGGAGAAGCGATCAATCGAATCAGTTTCATCAGTTTTCTGTTTTTACAAATAAGCAATACCTTCTATTTCTACAAGCAGTTCTTCCCTGCATACATCGGCATAAAGATAGACAATAGGAACATCGGGACAAAGTTTGTCCATATCTTCTTTTACAATCTTCGCATCCTCTTCATGCTTCAGATACACACGGAGAAGTTCCAGCTTGCCGGAATGTTCCGGAAGTTTCTCTCTCCCTTCTTCCAGACCAATCAGATGCTGGATATTCTCCAGTGTGATTTCCGTCTGCACAAGCACGTCGCCCGTCACGATACTTTCTTCACCACGAATGGCGGCTGTGCCGGATATATAAATCATCTCCTGTTGATGATCGGACAACGATTTGCCTCTTTCAAACTTGGGAGTTCCCTTCTCCGCATCCGTCCGGTGGCTGATCAGGACTTCATCCGAATAGACATGGGCAGCTCTCTGCCAGTCATTATCCAACGGGATAATCTCTATTCCTCCTTTGACGGCATTGAAATCGACTAGTATTCCACCATGCTGCGTCCCGATTCCTGTGGCTGCCGGATATCCGGAAGCCCATTCCGAAGAAGCATAAAACTGCGAACGTATATCATTAAAATCCTGATAACACTGATTGCCGTACACAATATCCGTGATGCGTTCCAGATAATTCCACTGGCGGACAATATCACCGAAGCTCATCTGCTCCGCTTTCAGAATTTCTTCCGCTTTCCCGAACACCTGCTCCGACTGTTCGCGGACAGGAAGAGTCAAATCGTCGGCATAAAGTCCTCCCGCTATTATTTCCCGATAATGACCGGAAGTAACCCGAAGGTAGCGGACGGAAGAAGTCATCTGTTCTTCTACCGTCACTTCCTCACCGGCAGTTGCCGGCAACGAATGGACTTCCATGACCAGTTCTCCCACCAAAGGCTTTTGGGCTACGAGCGAAAGAACCGGACGGGGAGAAACGAAATGATCGTCCACCCATTGTTCCAGAAAAGACCGTTGGAGCTGATATTCCCGATTATCCTCACAGAATGTAAAGAATACAAGACGGACCACTTTTCCCCCATGTTCCTTTCCTTCCCCGCGAACGGCTGACAGAAGTAATTCTTCCGCCATTCGTTCCCAGCTCTTTCCTGCCGCTTTATAGATTTCACATTTTATCCGATAATATTTCATATTGCAAACTTCAATGTTTTTTTTATGCCACAGACATCAATTAATGATACGAAGCTACCCCCGCCGGTTTGTCTGTACTATATACGGAAGACATCGTCTGTAGTTCCGGAGTATTCTCCAGAGAGTAGAGCACATTCTTCTGGCGGTCTACCAGCAGCAGATGTACTTTCTCCTTCGGGTTCACTTGTCCCGTCCAGTTCGTAATCAGGAAACGTCCGTCGGAGAAGTACTGAAAACCTCCGAGAAACTTCAAAGGCTTTCCGGGAATATCCGCATTCGATATTTCCCAGATCGTTTTTCCTTCTGGAGTCACTTCTATCAATCTGGGGTTCTGATCTTTATCGGCAACAGCTATCAGCGTATGTCCGTTAGGCAGACGAGTCAGAGAATGAGGACCGCCGGGAACATCCAGCTTCCACACCACCTTGCCGTTTGCATCATACTCCTTCACACACTGGTCTCCATAATGAGCTACGAGGAAATGACCGTTATCCAGCCGCCGTGCATTACGCATGAATGCGAATCCGCCATCCTTCACACCTTTCGGCAGGATGCAGGTTTCTTTCACAATCTTCCCTTTGGGGGATATCTCCAGCATCCGTCCTGTAACACATTCGCCAACGAAAGTATTACCATTTTTCAGGCGTTGGCAGGCAAAGACCGGACTTTTTGATTCATAATGGAAAATGGTATCGTTCTGACGGGTCATTTCGAGCACTCCGTGTCCGGTGGTGAAGAGGATATTGCCGTTAGGCAATATCCACAAATCATTGGAATCGGGCGCTTTGTGCTTCCACACCATTTGGTTGTTTTCCATCACAAATACGATTCCCTGCGAATAATCGGCTCCGGCAAACGTCTTGGTCTGTGCAAACAGAGAAGAGGCAGAGAGCAGAAGCGACAAAAACGCAACACTACATATCTTTATCATTATTATTCTAAGTATTAATATAAACAGATATCTTCTTTACAAAGACAACACATACTCTTCCAGTTCTTCCAATTCCTTCTCAGTGACAGGCTTATGAGGTCCGTGAACTTTCAGCATATCCTTCATTGAATAGCTGCGCCCGTCATAAAGATAGGGAGCTGTACGCCAGCATTCATTCAGTGCCGGAACATCCATAGACAGTCCCTTGTCCGGACCCGTTGTCCAGTCTACCTTATACTGTTTCTGATCTGTATAGTACTCTCCGGAATGGCAGCTCGCACAGTTTTCTTCAAAAATCTTCTTTCCCTTCTTTGCCTTACCGGAAAGTTTACCGTTCACAAGGTATGGGCTTGGCAACGGTTTCAGGGATTTCAGATATTCGTCGATGGATTCGTATATTTCGTCTTCACCTTCCATAAACAGAATATACTTCACTCCCGAACGTACCGCAACTTCGGCATTCTTACGAATACCGGTCGCCATACAAGGCGGAGTCTGATGCGAAAGCAAGAGTGTCTTGGTATTCTTCGGATTTCCCATGCCGTCATTCAGCAAGTCCCAGTTAAGTCCGTCCATGCGGGCGTCATTCGGATGACAGGTAGCACAGCTCTGCCAGTTCTGGAAGCAGTGAGAAGCATCGTTGAAGTAGCGTTCACCCTTGTTTTCAGCCGTTTCTTCACGTCCGGGATTCAGCTCGACCGACGTCACTTCGTTCGTATTGATATCCATTATGTTCAGGATATCGGCAAAGTAAGTCGGGATAATCAGCTTGTCACCGTTCAGGATCATATTGCGAGGACCGTTCCCCTCCAGCGGGATACGTTCGCGGAGGCCATACAAGAAAGTCAGGTCGTAGTCCAACACCGCCTTATTGGGATAGTTCAGGAATTTCTCCAACATCGCCTTATGGTCAATCACGCTGACCTCGTGCGTTCCCGAATGAGAGATGAAAACAGACTCGTCGTTGCAGGCAATGCTCCAGATACCGGCCGCCCCCCGTTCGGGTTCATCCACGACGATGGCTCCCAGGAACTCCTGCTTGTCGACATCGATCACGCTAAAAGCACTCGTGTTCATCCATCCCTGCTGCAATTGAGATGTAGGGACGGTGAAACGCCCCAAGTTGTGGGATACATATATATATTTGCCGTCGGGAGTTATACAGATTCCCCGAAGGGCATTGCTTCCGTTTGCCAACTGGATGTCCTTCACCTTCGTGAAGCCATCCATTTCGATGACGGATACACAGGCGGCCACATAATCGAGATCAGCCCGCTGTGCAGGAAGGAAGTTCGTGACGAACATATATTTGCCGTCCTTGCTGAACACGGCGGACTTCGGTTCGCGCAATACCTTCACTGTACGCATCACCTTCCGCGCAACCGGATCGATTTCGGAGATCGTGGTCTGGAACTGGTTACATACATATATATGCTTCTTGTCCGGACCGAACATCGGATGACATGCTCCCGAACCGGTCGGAATAGAAGCCTCCACCCTGCCCGATTCGAGCGAGAGAATCTGTAAATGGCCTGTCGTTCCGAATGTAGTCACATATGCCTTGTCGCCATCCAAAAGGATACCCGTAGGCGTTTCGTCCATCGGGAAAGAACGCAACAATGTCTTGCCATCAGGCGAAAAAACATCCACCCGCTTTACTCCTTTATCTGTCATCAGCAACTCACCTTTGGCGTTCGCCACGACATCTGTCGGGAAGAACGGTGGGTTGCCTGCTGAAGCAAAGGAGATGCAACAGCAGGCAAAACAAGCCACCAGTGAGTTTTTAAACATGTATTTTCGTGTGTTCATGGTATATTATATTTTTTTTGCTTTACTATATCCCAACTCAAGAGAAATCGTCTGGGCCACTTTCCTTATACAGTCTGCCGAAACACGTACAACCTCTTTCGACAGCCGGTCCTTAGGGCCTGAAATCCAAATTGCCCCGCAAGGATAACCCGTATAATTAAAGATAGGCGCCCCGATGCAAATCACACCGTTCAGTTCTTCCTCATTATCCATGGCATAGCCCAATTTCCGGACCTTCTCAAGTTCCTCCAGATAAGCGTCACGTGTAGTAATAGTCCGGGCGTTGTAGCGTGTAAATTCCATATAAGACAAATACCGGTCCCGGACTGTATTCGGCAAATAAGCCATGATCGCCTTTCCCGGAGCCGAACAGTGCAAATCGAAAGGTTTTCCCGGCGAGAGGATAAAACGGAACGTATGATGTCCCTGCGCCTGCTCGATAAAGATACCTTTCCGGTCCCCCAGCACGCCGAAGCATGCCGTCTCTTTCACCTGGTCGCGCAAATCGCGCAAACGAGGCAAAACAGTTTCCAGCAAATTGTGTTCATTCAACGATCTGAATCCCAAAGTTAGTAATTTACGGGATAACTTGTACCTTTTTGTGTCTTCATTATAGATCAAATAATCCAGACGGACCAACGTATTTAAAATACGGTAGGCCGTAGTCTGTGAAATATCAAGGGCGGACTTGATATCCTGAAGCGTCTCACCCTGGGTGTGAAGCGACAAGTACTCAAGTACAGCGATCCCTTTTTCGAGATTCGGAACCTTGTAGTTCTCTTCTGCTTTTTCCATATTTGGAATAACGCTTTCCATATTTGAAATATTGTTTCAGATTTGAATCAAATATAAAAGAGAGCGAATAAATGCAAGCAGGATGTTTGTAAAAATTAGTTAAGTATGTCGTAAAACACATTATAGTTGAAAGGTGAAAGTTGAAAGTTGAAAGTTGCTTCGCGTTGCTATTTTCACTTTCAACTTTCAACTTTCAACTTTCAACTCTTCTTGTAGCTGACGATGGCCAGTATGTTAAAGAATACTGCGAACAGGCAAACGGCAATGAAGTGCCCGGTAAGGTCTGACAAAGTGCTGCCTTTCAGATAAACCATCCGCATCACTTCGACTAAATAGCGGAGCGGATTGACACGTGTCAGTTCCTGTGCCCAGACCGGCATACTGCTGACCGGTGTAAACATACCGCTCAGGAGGACAAAAATAATCATAAAGAAGAAAGCCGTGAACATCGCCTGTTGCTGGGTGGACGAAACGGACGAGATCGCCAAACCGAAACCGGTAAACGCCATCAGGTAGACGGCAGCGAACAGATAGATGATCCCCATATTGCCTACCGGCAGCAACCCGTAGACAAGCCAAGCGATACAGGCGCCTATCGTGAGCAGGATAAGACCGATAATCCAGAACGGTATCAGTTTGGAGAGCAGGAACAAGGCCTTCGGGACAGGTGTCACGTTGATCTGTTCGATCGTTCCCTTCTCCTTTTCGCTCACGATGTTCAGGGCGGAAAGGAAACCGCCGATAAGCGTCAGCAGGAAGGCCATGATACCGGGAACCATATAGTTCTTATAACTCAGATGCGGATTGAACAGGTTTGTGACACGGATTCCGCCCTCTCCGGCCGATACGGACGAGAGCTCCTTCTCCTGATTGAAATCCTGGATGATGGACGCGAGGTATGAACTGCCGATTCCTCCCTTCGTCCCGTTCACGGCATTGGCGGCGATCAGAAGCTCGACCGTACCCTCCCGCTCCAACCGTTCTTCAAAGCGGGACGGGATTTCGAGTATGATATCGGCGGCATTGCTTTCGATGGAAACCAAAGCCTCGTCGTAGCGGGGCGAAACATCCGCCAGACGGAAGTAGCCGGAAGAAAGGACCTTGTCTGTCAGCCTGCGGGAAAGAACGGTATGGTCATTGTCGACAATACTCAGATTGATATTCCGCATCTCGAAATTAGCGGCAAAAGGAAGGACCACCAGTTGTATGACCGGCAACAGGAAAATGATACGGGGCAGGAAGCGGTCCCGTCTGATCTGCTTGAACTCCTTCTCCAACAAATATTTCAGCATCCTCATCATCATAATCGTATTTTAAAACGTTTCACACTTAATCATATCAGCACGACTGCCATCAGGACCAGCACGCCTACTTCCTGCAGGACGGAACCGAAGCCCAGGCCTTTTATCATGATATCTTTCACGGCGATGATATACCATTTGGCCGGTACGATATTGGAAATGACTTGCAGGATCACCGGCATATTCTCGATCGGGAACACCATCCCGCTAAGCAATATGACAGGCAACATCAAGACAACAGCACTGATCAGCATGGCGGCCTGCTGGGTGTCGGCTATCGTCGAGATCAGCAATCCCAAGCACAACGCCACCAATGCATAGAGGACGGAAACGCCCACTAACAGAGGCAGACTGCCATTGATCGGCACATCCAACAGGAAGTACGACAAAGCCAGGATGGTAGCTATATTCACCAGGCTCAGCAACGAATAAGGGGCCGCTTTTGCCAGAATGATATAGACCGGCTTCATCGGAGAGACAAGAAGCACTTCCATCGTCCCGATCTCCTTCTCCTTCACGATCCCGACGGAGGTCATCATGGCGCAGATCAAAATCAAGATCAGCCCCATGACACCGGGCACGAAGTTGTACGCGCCACGAAGCTGGGGATTGTAGAGCAAAGAAATTACCGGCACAATTTCTTTGCCAGTTGAAAGGTGGAAGGTGAAAGATGAGAGTTGCTTCGCGTTGCTATTTGCATTTTCACTTTCAACTTTCAACTTTCCACTTCCAACTGCTATCTGCGTAGCATATGCAGATAGCTGCGTCGCTTCGTTCGGATCGGTCGCGTCGACCAATAGCTGGATTTCGCTTTCACCTTTCACCTTTCCACTTTCAACTATTAAAACCATCCGGACTTTTCCCTGACGGAAAAGGGCCTGGCCCTCTTTTTCGCTATCGATCATCTTGTAGAGTTCGAAATACTCGCTGGCGGCAAAATGGGAAATCATTTTCTGTGTCTCCTCGTCCCGGCTCTGATCCAGGATTGCGACAGGCACACGTTTGATCTCCGTCGTGATGGCATAGCCGAAGAGGATGATCAGGATAACAGGCATCAGCAGCAGGATCATCATCGTCCGCTTATCACGTGAGATATGGATAAATTCCTTTTTAACAAAAGCGATCAAAGAACTTTTCATTCTTATTTCTTCATTATTAATTCTTAATCTTAACTATCAGTTCTCCTTGCTCTCCGTGCCAATGCATGGAAGACTTCGTTCATGTTACCGGCCTTGAAAGACGATTTGAGGGCGGAAGGGCTGTCCAAAGCTTCGATCTTTCCATCTACCATGATGGAGACACGGTTGCAATACTCCGCCTCGTCCATATAGTGGGTGGTGACAAAGACCGTAATACCCCGTTCGGCAGCCTGGTAGATCAACTCCCAGAACTGGCGGCGGGTGACAGGATCGACACCTCCGGTCGGTTCATCCAGGAAAACGATCCGAGGTTCGTGGATGATGGCGACGGAGAAAGCCAGCTTCTGCTTCCAGCCCAACGGCAGGGCATCGACCAGTGTGTTTCGTTCGTTCTCCAAATCAAGGACCCGGAGCAGTTCGTCCGTCTTCGCTTTCAACTGTTTTTCCGACAGACCGTAGATGCCGCCGTACAAACGGATATTCTCCCATACCTTCAAGTCGCCATAAAGGGAAAACTTTTGGCTCATATAGCCGATATGCCGCTTGATCAGTTCCGTTTCCTTATAGATATCGAAACCGGCAACCTTTCCCACCCCGGAAGTCGGTGTCAAAAGGCCGCACAGCATACGCATGGCTGTCGTCTTGCCGGCTCCGTTCGCTCCCAAGAAACCGAAGATCTCTCCCTCGCCTACCGTGAAACTGATGTGGTCGACAGCGGTAAAGGGACCGAAACATTTCGTTAGTTTATCTGTTTCTATTACGTTCATCTTTTATATTTTCTTAATTCATGCCCGGAGTTCGGACGAGGCTTCTAAAACTCCTGAACCGCCTTCCGGACTTCGGACGAGACTTTCAAAACTCTCAAACCGCTTTCCGAACTCAGGACGGGACTTTCAAAGCTCTCGAACTGCCTTCCGGACTTCGGACGGGACTTTCAAAGCTCTTGAACCATCGTCCGAACTCAGGACAGGATCTTTCATGTTTTCGAGCGCCATGAAACAGTCCTCAATACCGGGTTTTATCCGCTCAATACCGATTTTCGTATGTCCTTTGGCTTCCAAAAAGGCGTGCAGACGGTTACGGAAAGCCGTTTCCCCCTCTCTGTCCACCACACCCCTCGAAATGGAGAAATGATGAGCGTCTCCGAAAGAAAAACAAGAATCCGCATCCGGATATGTCCTGAGGTCGAGCAACAGTTTATACATCGAAGCCGACCGGACCGCATACAAATAGTTATCGAACGTACTGCGGATGCCTTCCGGCGTATCGACCGACAAGCATCGTCCGCCACGCATCAACGCGATACGGTCGCAACGGGAAGCCTCGTCCATATAAGGCGTCGAAACCATAATCGTGATCCCTTGCCTCTTCAACCGGTCCAACATATCCCAAAACTCCACACGCGAAACAGGATCGACACCCGTCGTCGGTTCATCCAGGAAAAGGACATCGGGCCGGTGGATCAGCGCACAGCTCAACGCCAACTTCTGCTTCATCCCGCCGGAGAGCTTCCCGGCTTTCCGTTTCTTGAAAGGCTCTATCTGGACATAGATATCCCGGATCAGGTCGTAGTTTTCCCGGACAGTCGTATTGAACACGGTAGCAAAGAAGTTCAGGTTCTCTTCCACCGTCAGGTCCTGATAAAGGGAGAAGCGCCCCGGCATATACCCTACCCGCCACCGGATCTCCTTATAATCGCGTACAACATCCAGTCCGCAGACCGATGCCGTACCGCTATCCGCCAGCAGCAGGGTTGTCAGTATCCTGAACAGCGACGTCTTGCCCGCCCCGTCCGGCCCGATCAGCCCGAAAAGCTCCCCTTCGCCGATATGCAACGAGATGTCCTGCAAAGCCTGAACCTCCCCATATACCTTATTTATATGTCGAATATCAATCTCTCTCATCATTGTCTATTGAATATCACTTCCCCATACTGTCCGATCTTCAAATAGCCGTCGTTCTTGACGGCTATCTTGACGGCATAGACCAGATTGGCACGTTCGTCTTTGGTCTGGATGCCTTTTGGGGTAAATTCCGACTTCTCGGAAATCCAGGTGATCGTACCGGGATATTCCCTTTGTTCCTTTTCTCCGAAATCGGCAAAGACACGCACCCCGCCACCGAGCTTCAATTTCGTAAGCTGTTCGGCAGTAGGATAAGCGCGGAGATACAACAGATCGGTGTCGGCGATCTTATACAGAGGCTTGCCGGCAGCCGTGACTTCGCCCGGTTCGGCATATTTCACGAGGACAGTGCCGGACTGCGGGTTGACAATACGGCTTTTCTGCAACTGATCGTCCAACTGCATGATCTGGTAGACGATACTTTCCGCTTCAGCATCCGCCCCGCCTGTCGTTTTATGCAAGGTCGAATATTGTGCATCCAGTTGTTTTTGCAGCACTTTGATGTTGTTGACAATGTCATCGACCTGTTTCTGGTTGCCGGCTTTCGCCTTTACCAGGTTCTCCATACGCTGTTGCTCGCTCCGGGCGACGGCAATCTGCTGTTCGAGGGAAGCGATCTGTTTGCGGATATCCGGTTTTCGGATGCCCACACTACGAAGGCCTGCTTCGAGCTGCTTCTTTCGGAGATAAAGCTGCGTACTGTCCACATAACCCAGCACGGCGCCCGCTTCGAGCCGGTCGCCTTCCTGCAGGTTCTTATCCCAGATATAACGGATGATCGCCTGTTTTGCAAACTCTGTGCGTTTCCCCTGATTGTCACCGAAATACATCGTTTTTCTCTCTAATCTAATTTTGGATTATATTAATATTATATGCATTTCAGAGAAAATGTCAAGAGGTCATTGCAATAAATTTCAAAAAAAACAGCGATGCGGGCATTGCGCCGCCTGATTCCTTTCCGGG
>ENA-ORSS01003961-ORSS01003961.1-human-gut-metagenome-genome-assembly--contig:-NODE-3961-length-11511-cov-5.666987_pt1 | contig 11511 bp, 10 predicted proteins | sample MGYA00241899_ERZ509162 | MGnify/ENA primary metagenome ERZ509162 (study PRJEB26280, sample SAMEA2338641) | human gut metagenome | biome: human gut; feature: human-associated habitat; material: faeces... | reverse complement strand
TTATCCTCTGCGGCTGCATCAGCATTTCCGTCCTCTGCAGCATTGGTGTCGGTTGTTGTGGTCGTTGTCGTTCCGCTCGGGGAAGAGGTCAGCGGCACAGCGCCGACTTCCATTGTGGATGTAAATAAAAATACCGCAGCAAGTGCACATCCCAGCACAGTGCTGAACTTGGTCGTCCATTTCATCATTCTAGTTTACGTACCTTTCTGATTCCGATCCGCAAAGGTCTCTGCGGACCTTTTCTCTTTTCCAAACTCCTCAGCCAGGCTTCCGATTTCGCCTGTCGCCAGTGCTCTATCGGTATATTATGCTTCGTCGATCGCTTTACCGATATCGTGTCTCATATATTTGTTGGCAAAATTGACCCATTCGGTCGCTGCATACGCTTTTGCGCGCGCTTCCTTTAAGGTAGGCGCCTTCGCCGTGATACCCAGCACACGTCCACCGTTGGTCAGGATCGTCTTTCCGTCTTCTGCAAACCTGGTTCCTGCATGGAAACAGAACACATCGTCTTTTCCGTCAAAGGCTTCCAGGCCGGAAATCGGGAGTCCCTTGTCGTATTTTAACGGATAACCGTCCGATGCCAGCACAACACAAACTGTCGCATTGTCTTCAAACTCCAACTTGAGCTGATCGAGCGTACCGTCGATACATGCCTCGCAAACGTCCAGAATGTCGTTTTTCATACGCGGCAGCACAACCTGCGCTTCCGGATCACCGAAGCGGACATTATATTCCAGCACTTTCGGGCCGTCAGGTGTCAGCATCAGGCCGAAGAAAATTACACCCTGAAAGGTGCGTCCTTCCGCAGACATTGCATCGACGGTAGCCTGATAGATATATTTTTTACAGAACGCATCAACCTCTTTTGTATAGAACGGAGACGGGGAAAAATTGCCCATGCCGCCAGTGTTCAAGCCCTGATCGCCGTCCTTTGCGCGCTTGTGATCCTGGGCGGAGGACATGATCTGGATGGTCTTGCCATCTGTAAAGGACAGCACGGAAACCTCGCGTCCGGTCATGAACTCTTCGATGACCATCTTGTTGCCGGCTGTGCCGAATTTCTTATCTGTCATAATCGTGCATACGCCGTCTTCCGCTTCTTCCAACGTGCTGCAGATTAAAACGCCTTTTCCAAGTGCAAGGCCATCCGCCTTTAAAACGATCGGGAATTTCGCTTTGGTATGCAGATATTCCAGCGCATCCTCTGCCTTGTCGAACACTTCATAGGCAGCCGTCGGAATATTGTATTTTTTTATCAGTTCCTTGGAAAATGCCTTGCTGCCCTCCAGAATCGCCGCATTTTTGCGAGGACCGAATGCACGGATCCCGGCTGCCTCCAGCTGGTCTACCAGGCCCCCGACAAGCGGATCATCCATGCCGACGATAACGAGGTCGATCTCTTTTTCCTTTGCGAACTCGGTCAGACGGTCAAATTCCATCGCGCCGATCGGAACGCACTCTGCCAGCTGCGCAATTCCGGCGTTGCCGGGCGCACAGTAAATCTTCTCTGCTTTCGGGCTCTTTGCCACGCTTGCAGCGATCGCATGCTCTCTGCCGCCGCTTCCCACAATCAGAATTTTCATATGAACCTCCATATTTTCAGGCGCTTTCGCTGTTATGCGATGCAATTTTGCATCACGATGCGATAATCGTCTTTCCATCCACAACGGTTACTCTGCCCTGGGCAATCAGGTCGATGGCCTGGGGCAAAATTTTCCATTCCGCTTCCTCCATGACCCGCTGCTGCAGACTCTTAGGTGTATCGCCCTGCTGCACTTCAACCGCCTTCTGTAAGATAATCGGACCGGTATCCATTCCGCTGTCCACAAAATGCACCGTCGCGCCGGTCACTTTTGCACCGCGCGCAAGCACACCCTCATGGACATGCAGACCGTAAAAGCCAACGCCGCAAAACGCAGGGATCAGCGACGGATGGATATTCAGAATGCGGCGCGGCCACTTTTTCGTGAAGTTCTCGCTCAGGATGCTCAAAAAGCCCGCGAGGACGATGACGTCGATCTTGTACTGCTCGAGCAGAAGCTCGATCGCCGCCTCAAAGTCGTGCTGGATGAGGCTCGACGGCACGGTGTGTGCGGGGACGTTCGCCTTTTCCGCGCGTTCGAGCGCGTAGGCGCTTGCCTGAGAGGAAATGACGAGCGCGATCTCGCCGTGTGGAATTTTGCCGTCTCTCTGCGCGTCGAGCAAGGCTTGTAAATTCGTGCCGCCGCCCGAGACGAACACCGCGATGCGCGCGCTTTTCAGCATAGTGCGACCTTCTCTTCCCCGCTCACGACCTCGCCGATCACGTAGGCGTCCTGGCCGTTTTCCTTGAGGGCGGCAAGCGCCTTGTCGGCGTCATCTTTGGCGACGATCATCGTCATGCCGACGCCCATGTTGTAGGTGTTGAACATGTCGTGCTCGGGGATGCTGCCCATGCGCTGGAGCATTGAGAAGATCGGCGGCGTGCGGAGAGCGGATTTGTCGATCTTCGCGCACAGGCCGTCCGGGATGCAGCGGGGAATATTTTCATAGAAGCCGCCGCCTGTGATGTGGCTGACGCCGTGGACGTCGGCCACGTCCATCGCGGCGAGAACGGGCTTCACGTAGATCTTCGTCGGGCGCAGCAGTTCTTCGCCCAGCGTGCAGCCGAGCTCGTCGACATATGCGCCGAGGTCCGCGTGCTCAACGTTGAAGACCTTGCGCACGAGGGAATAGCCGTTGGAGTGGATGCCGCTCGAGGTAAGCGCGATCACAACGTCGCCCGGACGCATGCGGTCGTGGTCGATGATCTTCGCGCGGTCGACAATGCCGACGGCGAAGCCCGCAAGGTCGTAGTCGTCGGCAGACATGGTGCCGGGGTGTTCGGCGGTCTCGCCGCCGATGAGCGCGCAGCCGGACTGCACGCAGCCCTCGGCCACGCCGGAAACGAGCGTCGCGACCTTCTCCGGCTCGTTCTTGCCGATGGCGATGTAGTCGAGGAAGAAGATGGGCTTTGCACCGCAGCAGATGATGTCGTTGACGCACATGGCAACGCAGTCGATGCCGACGGAGTCGTGCTTGTTCATCAGCTGCGCGATGCGCTGCTTCGTGCCCACGCCGTCCGTGCCCGAGACGAGCACGGGCTCGCTCATACCGGTAAGATCAGGCGCGAACAGGCCGCCAAAGCCGCCGATATCGGACACAACGCCCGGGATCATGGTGCGCTGGACGTGCTTTTTCATCAGCTTGACGCCCTCGTAGCCGGCCTCGATATTCACGCCGGCGTCACGGTAGCTCTCGGAAAAACTACGCATTCTTTTTCTTCTCCCCTTCACTGATTTTGCACTCAAAGCGGTCCTTGCCGCCGTCTTTCGGGATAGAGGTGGGATAGCCGCCGCCGAAGCAGGCCGTGCAAAAGCCGTTTTCGGTGTTGTCGGCGAGCTTGACGACATCCTCGATGCTTAAGTAGCCGAGCGAGTTGACGCCGATGATCTTCGCGATCTCATCGACCGTGTGGTGCGTGGCGATGAGGTTGTTCTTGTCGTCGATGTCCGTGCCGTAGTAGCACTCGGAGACAAACGGCGGCGCGCTGACGCGCATGTGGATCTCTTTCGCGCCCGCCTTCCACAATAGGTCGATCGTGCGGCGGCAGGTCGTACCGCGGACGATAGAATCGTCGATGAGCACGACGCGCTTGCCCTCGACCACGGAGCGGATGGGGTTGAGCTTGATGTTGACCTCGTTTTCGCGCATCGTCTGCGTGGGCGAGATGAATGTGCGGCCGATGTACTTATTTTTGATAAAGCCGATGCCGTAGGGGATGCCGCTTTGGCGCGCGTAACCGAGGGCTGCATCAAGGCCGGAATCCGGCACGCCGATGACGACATCCGCCTGCACGGGATGCTCGAGCGCGAGGAACGCGCCTGCGCGCTGGCGCGCGACATGGACGCTGCTGCCGTCGATGACGGAGTCAGGGCGGGCGAAGTAGATGAACTCGAAGACGCAGAGCTTCTTCGGCGCTTTGCCGCAGTGGCTCGTGTCGGAGCGAACGCCGGCCGTGTCGACGACAACGATCTCACCAGGGCGGATGTCGCGCTCAAACTCGGCGCCGATGGCGTCGAGCGCGCAGGATTCAGACGCGAAGACAACAGAGCCGTCCTTCAGATGCCCCATGCAGAGGGGACGGAAGCCGTGGGGGTCGCGCGCGGCAATGAGCTTCGTCGGCGAGGAGAGGACGAGGGAATACGCGCCCTCGATGCGGTCCATCGCAGCGGAGACAGCCTCTTCGATGGAGCCGCGGTTGAGTCTCTCCTGCACGATGATGTAGGCGATGACCTCGCTGTCGGTCGTGGTCTGGAAGATGGAGCCGCGACTTTCAAGCTCCTGCCTCAGCTCGCGGGAATTCGTCAGATTGCCGTTGTGCGCGAGCGCCATACGGCCCTTGAAGTGGTTCACTAAGATGGGCTGGACGTTGCGCTTGTTGTCGCTGCCGGTCGTGCCGTAGCGCACATGGCCGACGGCGATGGTGCCCTGGCCGAGCGACTTGAGCTGCTCAGGCGGGAAGACCTCGCTCACAAGGCCGGTGTCGCGCAGCGAGCGGAACAGACCGTCGTCGTTGACGACGATACCCGCGCTCTCCTGTCCGCGGTGCTGGAGGGAGTAGAGCGCGTAGTAGGCATAGGACGCGACGTCCGCCTCCTGAGGCGTAAAGATGCCGAACACGCCGCATTCTTCGTGAATGTGGCGCGCCGGGATGATGTTGTGATTCTCTGTCATATTTGATCTTACTGTGCGTCGTGGGCCATCAGGCGCTTCATGACTTCGGCATAGGCGTCTTCCACGCCGCCGAGGTCGCGGCGGAAGCGATCCTTGTCGAGCTTTTCGTTCGTCTTGCTGTCCCACAGGCGGCAGGTGTCGGGGCTGATCTCATCGGCGAGGACGATCTGGCCGTCGACGGTCTTGCCGAACTCGAGCTTAAAGTCGACGAGCGTGACGCCGCACTCGCTCCAAAATGCCTTGAGCGTGTCGTTGACGGCGAAGGCATACTTCTTGATGAGCTCGATCTCCTCCCAGGTCGCGAGCTTGAGGGCAACGGCGTGATAGGCGTTCATCAGGGGGTCATGCAGATCGTCGTTCTTGTAGGAGAACTCGATCGTGGGCTCGGAGAAGACGATACCCTCCTCCACGCCGTAGCGGGAGGCGAAGTGACCGGCGGAGATATTGCGGATGATGACCTCCAGCGGGACGATGGAGACCTTCTTGACGAGCGTGTCGCGCTCGCTGAGCTCTTCAACAAAGTGGGTCGGGATGCCGGCCTTTTCCATCTTGGCCATCAGACGGTTGGTCATCTGGTTGTTGATGACGCCCTTGCCGACGATGGTACCCTTCTTTGCGCCGTCAAAGGCGGTGGCGTCGTCCTTGTAGGAAACGATGACGAGGTTGGGATCTTCGGTGGCGTAAACCTTCTTGGCCTTGCCTTCGTAGAGCTGTTCTTTCTTTTCCATGATGACTGTTCTCCTTTTATTTTATATTTTTGTTGATTGATATGGATGGATGGTTTCTCAGTTTTTGTAGCGCTCGCGAAGCTCTTCGTCCGCCTTCAAGACAGCGGCGGTGCCCTCGTCACGTGCGGCCTGGAGCTTGTGGGCAAGGCCCTCGTCGCTCACAGCCATGATCTGGACGGCAAGGATGGCGGCGTTTTTCGCCCCGTCGATAGCGACGGTGGCAACGGGGATGCCGCTCGGCATCTGGACGGTCGAGAGCAGCGCGTCCATGCCGTCGAGCTTCGCGCCGCTGCACGGCACGCCGATGACGGGAAGCGTCGTATTCGCGGCCATCGCGCCGGCCAAGTGCGCGGCCATGCCCGCGAGCGCGATGATACAAGAAAATCCGCTCTCCCGTGCCGACGCTGCAAATTCTCTTGCCTCGTTCGGGCACCGGTGGGCGGATAACACGCGGACCTCGGTCTCGATCCCATATTCCTTGAGCGTCTGGATCGCCTTCTCGGCGACGGGCAGGTCGCTCGTGCTGCCCATAATAACGGCTACCTTTCGCATAGTTCTGCCTCCTTAAAAGCAAAAATGGGCGCTCCACTGCCTCGATGTGCAGTTGAAGTGCCCAGACGGTCGGCTGCTGAATTTCAGCAAGAAACGCTCTCTGCTCCCCTGTGGTGACCCACGTTTCCGTCAGTTACAAAGAGCTCAACTTGACAAGCAATATGGTATCACAGAGGGCTCTTTTCGTCCATGCGGCAAAAGAGAGAAAGGCTTCGCCCTATTTATCAGTTTTTTGATAATAATCTACATATCTATAAGTTATGCTAATACTTATCAGTAAAAATCTGCCGTTTCGACAGCGCAAATAAAAATCGGAAGGCCGCGCACTCCCCGTACGCGGCCTTCCATCGCATCGTGTTTTCAAAAAGGCAGGCATCCGCCGATGGCAAGACTCAGCAGGATGACCGCAAGCGCAACGAGCACAGGTGCTTTCCGCCTGAGCTTCCTCATCGCGCGCTTTTCGTCCACAGAGGAATCCTCACTTCGCCAGCTCCTTGCCCAGCGCGCGGCAGGCGTCCAGCGCGGCGTCATCAGGCGCTTCGCAGCAGGTCACGCTCTCGCACACAAGGCGGATGCCGGAATCATCGCAGTCCTTTTCCCAGCCGCGCATCCACTCGCCGTCGCCCCAGCCGTAGGAGCCGAACAGCGCGGCGCTCTTGCCGCCAAGGCTGCGCTTGACCTCGTCAAACATGGGCTGGAACTCCATCTCCTCGAGCACTTCGCTGCCCATGGCGGGGCAGCCGAAGGCGATCGCGTCATAAGCGCTCAGCTCGCTGGACTTGACCTGGTCAGGGGTCAACATCGTGACCTGCGCGCCCGCGCTCTCCATGCCCTCAGCGACGGCCTTGGCCATGGCCTCGGTGTTGCCCGTGCCGCTCCAATAAACAACAGCAGTCTTTTTCATATCAGTATGTTCCTTTCATAAATCAGTATCTATCACACTGCCACGGCAAGCTGCTCGATGCCCGAGCCGGCCTCCCAGAGTGCGCAGTAGATCTCCGTGCATTTTTTGAAGCGGGCGAACAGCTCGCGCGCCTTCTTCTCGTCGCCGTAGACCTTCCACAGCCCCGCGCATTTGAAGTTGCAGGCGCGGTGGTCGATGAAGCCCTTGACGTCCTCCGGCGGATACGAGAGGAAAAGCCCGACCTCATGTGGGAATTCGCCGCCCTCGCGGAATCGGCGGATGAGGTTTGCGATGCAGCGTCCGCAGTGGCCGCTATTGTAGCCCGCGTGGTGCAGGATCTCGGCCGCCTGTTCGTTCTCCAAATCTCTCCGCAGCTCAGAGGGGCGGTACAGGTACAAAAGGACCTGTCCTTTCAGAAAACGGATCGGCAGCAGACACAGGCCCTTTGGCACAAGCAGACGGTTCAGGCGGCGGATGTCCGCAAAGAGCGCTTCCTTATCTTCGCAAGGACAAGGGAAGAGGCTGCCCGTTTTGATACCTGCCAACGTCGGCGCACCCTGCCGCACCAGGATCTCTTCAGACATGCCCGTTTCCCTCCCCTTTGGTTTCGGTGGTGGCTCCCCCAGAAGTTAGATTCCTCTAACTTTTAGGAGCGGCGTCCTCGCTCTTGACGTGTCTTAGGATACCCGAAAAGAAGAGCCCCATCCGCTCCAAATTGATCGGATGAGGCTCCAAAATATTTTATTCTGCCTTTTCCGCCGTCGGCGCGCAGCTGTCGCTGTCCGCGCCCGCGCGGTACGCGCTCGGCGACACACCGATCACACTGCGGAAGGCCTTGGCAAACTTGCTGGCGTTGTCATAGCCGAACTGCCCCGCGATATCGAGCACCGTGCGGTCGCTCGTGCGCAGGAGCTGCGCGGCACTGTGCATCTTCTGCGCGCGCAAAAACGCTGCGGGTGTCATGCCGTACACACCGCGAAAGCTCGCGGCGAGCTGCGAGGACGACGCACCGAGTTCCTGTGCAAGCGCCGAGATCGTGACGTCGTCCTCCGTGCTTGCAAGCAGCGCGTCGCGCGCCGTGCGCGCAAGGCGCACCTGCGCGGCGGTATAGCCGTGCTTTTCATGCGCCACGTCGAGCGCACTCAAAAAGAGCAGAAGTTCAAGCACCTTAACCTTAAAGTAGCCGCGTCTGATGCCGGCGGGCACGGCGTAGAGTTCAGAGAAGATGTGCTCCACGCGCGCCGACGAACGCGAGACGAAGCACTCCGAGTCGGCGAAGAACTTCTCCGCCAGCACGCTGGGGCGGACGTCGACATCCTGCAAAATGCAGGACAGGCAGTCAGGTGCGAGGGCGGGGTCGAGCGTGACGGTGATGCCGTGGTAGTGTCCCGTGGGGAATTCCACCTCCCCCTCGATGGCGGCGCGGCGCACGACGGAGAGGTCTCCGGGGGCCAAAAAGTAATGCTCGCCGCCGCAGCAGTATTCCGCACGCCCCTCGCGGCAGTGCTGGATCTCGATGAGTCCCGCCGCATTCGGCTCTGCCAGACGGTACGACGGCGCGTGCACATCGTGATAGGCAAGCTCAATGCCGAGGAAAACGGGATAGGCCGTGATGCGCACCTCGCCGTCCGTCTCCCTGAGACGGTAGACGGTGCGTTCATCGTTTTGCTGCAAAATTTCTGCGTGGGCGCTGCATTTCTTTACCTGAGACTTTGGTTCGATCAAGGAAGCTTCCCTGTCCTTTCTTCTACATATAAAAGCAGAAAACGCCGCAAAGCGCAGATCCCGCGCTTTGCGGCTTGTGGCTGCTGATCAAACGCAGTCCTCCGCGAGATAGGCGTTTTCCTCCGTCGGCTTCCCCTCCAGCAGCTCGGGGTGCTTGAGATAGCGGCGCACGCTCGCCCAGAACAGCGCGTACTCGTGTCCCGTGCAGATGCGCTCATCCATCACGACGGAGAGCGGGATCATTTTTTTATTATACTCCCCGCTCATATAATTGGCAATAGGCTTGCCCATGCTGACGAACACACCCGTCGTGCCGAACTCATAGCAGTGGTGGAAGATGGAATTCGTGTTGATGGAGGCAAGGTTCGTGATAAAAAGACTCGTGTGGAACGGGCTCAGATCAATGATCTTACGCGGCAGCAGGCCGCAGCGGTCCATCAGCTTGACAAGGCCGAACAAAAGCCCCGGCAGGATGGGGATGGCGAACAGAAAATTCGCGAATTTATCCGTATTGTTGTTATGCGCGGCCACCTGATTCTGCGCGACTGCCTCCTCGATCTTGCGGTTGATGGAGAAGATATCGTCCCCGTCCTCGAAGAACACATTGATCGACGTCTCATCCGCGCGGCCGTCGGCGCGCGTTTTCAGAATGACGAAGCTGACGCAGAAGTGGTTGCGCTGATAGATCTTGCTGTTCATGATGAAGCGGTTGATCTTCGGATTTTCTTGATACGCCTTGAAGTATGCCGCCAGAATGAGCGTCATATACGGGATGCGGACGCCTTCGCGGCGCTTTTCCTGAATGTAGCGGCGCAGGACCTCCATATCAGCGTATTCGGTGATGAAATTCTGTGCGTCGTAGCGCCGCGGCATGACATAGGGCAGTGCCGAAACGATGGTGGACGCCTCTTTCACTCGGGTTCCGTCGGGACGCATGGCAAGTTCCTCTTTTCTTTGAGTTAACCCCATCTTACCCGCTTTGCCCGCGTATTGCAATCATTTTCTTAGCGAATTCTTTATTAAAAATTGGTTAAGTCTCGTCCTCTCCCCAGTCGAGCGAGACATCGACAACGCGCAGAAGTCCGGAAAGCGTCGAGGGCACATAGGCTCTGGAGAACAGATCGTCCTGTGTGCAGAGCGAGCGCTCGGTCGTACCGTCCACACTCTGCATCGCCGTGACGAGAAGCGCCGCATGCTCGGGTGCGGCCAGCGTCTCGGGAAGAGCGTCAGCGGCGTATGCCGCGCGCGACAGAACGTTTTTATCGCTGTCCATCCAGACAAATTCGACCGATTCTGCCGCCGTGTGCGCCGCAAACGAAACGCTCACCTTGATCGAGCGGCTCTGCGTTTTGCCGTTCGCGCGCCAGTTGCTCGACCGCTCGGTCGAGATCGTCCGCGTCTGGTTCAGGTTTGCGCTGGGTGTCCTGTAACATACGTTCGTGCCGTTGGCCTGCGTGCACTCAGCGTAGTAGTCCCCCGCGGGCGTGCGGTAGACATAACATTCGTACAACTCTACCTGTCCCAGCGCGTCGAGCGCGATCTCTCCGCCCGTCTCGTAGCTGCTGCCGTTGTCGTCGACGTTGACGCGCATTCCGCTGCCCACCACCTCGTCGGACACCGCCGCACCGACGGAATAGTTGAATTCAGAGCCCTCTTCGTAATCCGGATCGTCGGGTTCAAACGCTGTGATGGTCACAAACACCGGCACGCCGGGCACGCCGAAGTCGTAATCATCGCCGTTCTCCGTCGCGTAGACTTTGCCGTCGAAGGGTTCGAGGGCGAAGAAGTATCCGACCCATTCGTCGTCCATGGTCTCCTGCGCCGCGGCTTCGATCCGCTCGGGCTTGTAAAGCGCAAAACTCACACCGAACACCACCGCGAGCGCCAGCGCAAAAGCGATCAGTCGTTTCATGCTGCTCCCTCCCCCCAGTTGACCTTGATGCTGATTGAGCAGAGCTTCCCGTCCTGATAGCGGAAGGTATCCAGATTTGAGTAAGCATACGGCGCACTATCATTGCTGCGGCTGCAAATGTCGTATTCCGCCGTCTCGCCGTTCCAGTCCGTGCCATAGCTCGTGCCGATGAGATACGCCGCGCCGTCCGCGGCGGTGATGGACTCGGGCAGCGCGTCTGGCGCGAACTCTTCGAGCTTCAAGAGATCGTCGTTTTCGTCCATGTGCGCGACGGTGAACTTCGTCGGCGTCGGGCGGGAGACGGCGGTGATGGCAACTCTGACCTTCACGCGCTCGGACTTGCCGCCGATCGTCTCGGTCTTATCTCTCGTGAGCGTGTGGGTTATGCTGGCGCCGTCCGAGCCGGACATGCCCATGCTGTTGCCGCGCGTCAAATAAATGCGTCCATCCGACGTCTGGTAGATGGGATAAAAATTGAAAATCACTTGTCTGTCACCGCAGGCGTAGACCTCGCCCGAGAGGTCGATGTCCGTCGTACGGACGCCGTTGTCATCGTCGATACCGGCCTTCCCCAGCGGCGCACCGAGTGCGCCGAAGATCGTGATATTCGGCGACTTGGCGTCCTCCTCACCGTAGCGCGCGTCCGGCTCCATCGTGCAGTAGATGCCGCCGCCGCGCTCACCGAGCGCGGACCAGTCGTCTGTCTCCATATAGAGCCGCCCGGCCTTCCAGACGAATTTGCCCGCGGCCGAGACCGCAAGATCACCGCCGATGTCGATGTCCTCTTCCGAGACGAAAGCCCCGATGAGCGTGCCCTCTTCCTCCTCGTCCGCGGCGGACTGCACCGCGCCGCCGTCAAGAAAGGCAATGAGAAAGGCCGCCGCGAGGATCGCAGCAAAAATCAGTATCGTTTTCGTTTTACTCTTCATGCT
>ENA-ORSS01003958-ORSS01003958.1-human-gut-metagenome-genome-assembly--contig:-NODE-3958-length-11516-cov-6.009423_pt1 | contig 11516 bp, 10 predicted proteins | sample MGYA00241899_ERZ509162 | MGnify/ENA primary metagenome ERZ509162 (study PRJEB26280, sample SAMEA2338641) | human gut metagenome | biome: human gut; feature: human-associated habitat; material: faeces... | reverse complement strand
TCGCCACATTTCACGGCGGGTGAGCTTCACTTCGAGCTCCCGTTCGAAAAATCGAATGAGGGATTTCTCTAAGGCCGACGTTTTACGCCCTTCCTTTGCCTGCGATACAGGCAATGCGACTGTTTTTTTCATTTTTGTTCAGCAGTTTAAAATGAAACAATATGTTGACTGATGACGGGAAAGGGAACAAAAAAAGTTCCGCTTTCCCGCTGCTGAACACCTTGAGAAGGCCGTGGGTGCATTAACACTCCACACGGGGGTCGGAACTTATATAATATCAGCCGATAGGCATAAAAAATGCCAACGGCAAAGTTGGCGAACATCGTCGCCTTCTCAAAATGTTCAGCATTGCAAAGATGGAGGATTTTTTTGAAACAAGCAAGGGATAATACAAAAAAGCATCGGATTTTGTCCGATGCTTAAAAATACGGGATAGAATCATAGCACCATTATATAGGCTCCCTTACTTACTTTCAGAACTATCTTCTGCTCTGGGATTAGGATCTATCGTTTCCACAAAATCAACCAACTCAGAACTGGAATCAGGCGTTATCATTTCCCTAAAACGCTTCTTTATTTCATTTGAAGAATCTCTTGCTGCACTTATTAAATCTATATAGAAATCTCTATGTTGTAAAATCAAGTTTCTACAATCCTCGTCATCAATTACCGGTAATATAATTTTATTCACAACGTCATCTGGGGTTTCAATTAAATTCCCATATAATCTAAAGTATGACTCAAAGAAGTAAAATTTAGTAGGATTGATGGATTGATCCCCCTTACAAAAACTATTTTTTATATCAATAACTGCCGATTCAATTCTACTATCCAGCTTGCTAATCATAGATTTCAAATAATCAGGTAACTGATCTGGCTCCTGACGCCCCAATGCAATATCCCAAAAAACCTCCTTACAAAATTCTACCAAATTATCCGGGAGAGAGTCCATTACTTTTAATAAATAGACTATTGCTACATTCCAATAATTAGACGAATCCATTCGTTGGCTGTACAGCAATTTGGCTGACCTTTCAGACAAAACTTCAACTGCAACTTGGTTAATATGCTTACTTAAAGGCGTATCGATTCGAGTAGTAACTTCATAAAAAGAGGCATTGGGAATGCAAATTTTTATATTACCCTTGTTTATAGATTTGCTATCCCACTCACATAAATTTTCTAAAAGAGCTTCTTCTGTCACCTCTATTTTTCTTCTAATTTCATCAAAATATCGAAATATAGATGGGAATGATATTTTGAATCCCAAATGATTCTCTATCATATATTTAAGAAGATCTTTCAGTATTTGATCATTGGAAGACAAGCTCTGTTTCAGCAAATCCCCATAATTGATATAACAATCAATAACATCAGCGACATATTTTATCTCACCTCCACTTATCAAAGTAACGGGTTGATTATTAGCAATTTTCATAGCAACAAAATCGTAATACCCTGAATGCTGTATATCTTTTCCATCGGATTCCAACTCTGAATGAATTTGATTAATAAGAGTCGGTTTTAATGTTGCCCCCAATGGCATTTCTTCCAAAGGAGCCAATATTCGATACGATGCAAATATAACTCCTGCATTATCCTTATTTACGCGTTGTTCTTTAACTAAATTCGTAACCACATTTAGAAGTTTCGGAAATTCATAACTCGAATTCTTTTTTATTGCACTCAATACATCGGTATGATTAAATTTTAATTTCGACAAATAATCATCAAGGGATTCTAAATTTGTTTTTATATGATAACCATCACACATTATTGTATCCTCATGGTCACTGAATACTATTTGTTCCTTATTTGCAGCTCGAACAAACTCAATAAAGGTAGTGGGATTTACTTCTTTCTCCTGAATTATCGACATAAAATCACAAGACAAGCCATTCTCTTTTATGAACTGGTCCATTTCATATAACGCATTAAAATAATAAGCCCCTTTAAAGTTCGTAAAGTGAAGAATTTCTTGATATAATCGTGAAATAATAATATTCTGCATATCAGAGTCCAAATGTAACAACAGGGCCTTATACTCCATAGAGAATTCTTGTTTTTCAATAGGGACTGCTAATTTTTTACGTGCTAAATCTCTCCATATGCTACTAATACGCTCATTCTTCCGAGTCAATTTATTCAAACAACATATACACTTATCTATATCCATATTCTTTTCTACTTCATCTAATACAATATCAAAGTGAGCATTAGACTCTGCATATTGGTTTATATCATAACCTGGTTTCCCATTAATACAATACTCTATGTACCTCGTTAATGGGATTTGCTGAGCATATTCAACCTCCACACCATATACCAGGGCAGCCATTTCTCGTTGAAGCTGTATGCAATTATCAATAATCGAATTCGTATTAAGCAAATATGAGCCTGACAAAATCTCATTGACCGGATTATTTAAAATTTGTTCTTTCTCTAAACAAAATAAGGCGATATTCTCTATTGAAATACTCTTTCCCCATTCCTGTTTAAGAGCGACCATTTCGTTGATAAAAGAGATTATATTCCGAACATTTGTAGCAGGATTTTCTATTCGGAACATGCGATTGATTATTTCCCTCGAATCAGGGCTCTCACTTGGGCCAAATGCTTCATCAAACAACTTATCAAAAATGCCTCGATAATCAGTAATTACAGGAGGAGCCACTCGATAGACAATAGGAAAAGTTTTTTCAATAAAAAATTTTGTTAATTTCTCGGCAGAATCTTCGCCCTCATTTCTAAAGGCACATGACAAATGATCCTTATCAAATGGTATAACTGCCCAAATATTTTTGAATCCACCATCGGCAAAAAATGTATGTATCAAAGACCAAAATTCCTTCACTTTCTCGGCGGATAATCGGTCCATATTATCGAAAACGACGACCAATTTAGGGCCCTTCTTCTCTCCGAGAAAATCTGAAATAATCTGCAGCCACTCTTTGAACTTATACGCCGTCGGCTCTTCCTCGATTAGAATCTCATAACTTATATTCTCGTCTATTTTGTTTTGAGAAATTGCCAACAAATAATCTAATCTATATTTGCGCTTTTTACGAAAATCTATCACCCATAGGATAATTGAGACAATTTGAAGAAATATAGCCACAATAATCTCCCACATCCCTGTCAAGCATAAATTATATTTATATGCAATCCCCCAAAATACAAGAAATAGAAAAGAGGCCAAAATAGTGGCACCCAAACCTATAGTTATACGAGGATATGACTTACTCTCACGCTCACTCTTTCGAGCTAAAAAATATTTCAATCGTTCAGTCCATGTTACGACCTTTTTATTTCCTTCCAGATCTTCTACGGTTGTTTTCCCAAATAAAATATTATTCTTAACAAGATCTTGAGTTAATAATTCGAGTATTGATCGACGTTGCAAATCTTCCTGGTATCCCCAAGCATCGTATTCAAAAAAATGATATTCCCCTTTTAATTGCTCTCTAAGCATCTTAACGACATTGGATTTACCAGAGCCCCATTGACCTTCAATTCCAATAATACGAGGTAACGCTCCTTCGTTCAATGAATCATTGCTCCGAAAATATCGAGCTATTGCTTTGGATAGTCGACTCTGAGAGCCTCCCTCAAATTTATCTTCACCACTTGGGGAATTGGGAATAAACCTTGGATATTCTATGGGTTGCGTTTGAACCTCTTTATCTTCTTCCTCTTTTTGTTTCGTTTTCCTCTTAAATAAACACATACATACAATTTGATTACTATCTTTTCCTGTGTTTTTGGAATATAGGATTCATTTATAGAAATTTCAATATTCCCATAGATAGAAAAAGAATTATGATACTACGCAAATATAATCAATGTGTTATATTTAACAATATTGATTATAAACAAAAAATAGCCATCATTCTTCGTATTCACCAATAACCATCTTGGTTATGTCGAGTAAACAAAAAGAAATAGGAAAAACAGCCTATGGCCATAAAAATAGCCCGTATTTCACCGGGCTATTACTCTATTTATACACACTTGTATTATTCCTTTAATTTATCCTGAATATTATTGGGCTCTTGAATTTGTATTTCCTTTTCAGAGGCCTTTTCCTTGACATTCTCTGTCCTTTCTTTTTCCTCCACTTTACTACCTATATATTCAAATCTATTATAAAGGAAACAAGTTAATCCCATGTATATTATAATAGCAATAATTCCCAAATAGAATCTTCTAGTCCTTACATACTGCTTCCACGGTAATTGTTGTATTAAAATTGGAGAGGCAAGAAGATACAAACACATAAACAGGATTAACAATACACCTAATCCCATTGTATTACAAATGAGTAATGGAAGATTAACTTCATCATTCATAATGAATATATTTACTATTCCAAACAAAAAAGTTATTGCAGTAGTAAATATGGCTATCAAATCAAAAGCTTTCTTATCGGTATTTTTAATAGAGGATTTGATTTTATCAATTTCCACCTTTTCTTTGGTAACCGCATATATCATTTTCTGCGATTTGTACTGCTGCTCATAAGAATCTGCACGTTTAGCCAACGCATCATAATCATCGTTATTAGCAAACGGCGATGGCACAAACAAATTTAATTCATATTTTTCTGAATATACACACGACTCTTCAAACGGCAATTGGAACGCAATAAAAACATGTGATTTACACCATTCTATCCGTTCTTTGTATAAAGGAATCAAACGCTCCAGCTCTGAGAATTTATCCTCCATTAAATGGTCATTGATATCTTCCTTATCAATATGCCTCTGTATGCAATCAATGATGGATTGAATAGCCTTATCATAGGGGTGAAAATTTTGTATATAAGTCGCAGCCTGTATATCCTCAATGACCCTTAACTCCTCTTTTATTTTTTTTAGTTTAATATCTTTTTTTACTCGAGTAAGAAAAGAAAAGCGGCAATTATAAAGATAATTATATACAGAATCCCAGGAGAACTCATCACTAATTCTCTCCATCTCACTCTTTTGTTGTTTAGGATCACTCTTATATATACCGTATGCTCTTTTAAAATCTGCAATAACATCGTCCATTGACTTAATATCCATCTCATTTTTTAAAGATGTCCTATAGTCCCTCATTTTGAAAACAAATGGAGCTATTTTATCATCTTTTGAATCTGAATCTGGATCTGAACATTGCTCACAAATTTTCTCAAACAAAGAATAATCCCCAACATCAAGTTTATCTGGATAAATTGTTTCTTCTTTTAGATTTGAAGTGATATATCGAAGTGGTTCTATTCTTACTCTACGAAGAATAAACGCCGTCTTTTGTAACAGCAATGTACATATTTCTTTTACTCCAACAGAGGTATTTTGAGCTATCATCTCAATGGAACTTCTTAACTCCAAAATTTTATAAGCTCGCCCTTCATCAACAAGCAAATAATACTCTTGTTGGCATATAGGAATTGCAATATTGTAAAATGTCTCAAGTAACGAATTCCTATCTGTCTTTCGAAATAACCTTTTCAACCAAATATTGCTATTTTCGTAGTCCGCCTTTTTATATTTGCTTCTAACAAGAAAAAAGAATGATTCATAGGACGCTAACGCATTAAACAATGATGACCCTAAATAAAAGACTTCTAGCTGAATACGGTTTTCAGGTGTTGTAATTGGCCCTACTGGTGGATTAGGAATATTCGCTAATTCCTGTTTAAACTTCTCTAAAATCTCACCAAAATTTTTCTCCCTTATATACTCCCCAGAAAGAATTGATCGAGTAAGATGTATAAAACTAAATTCTATGAAATCTTGGATTTTATTATAAAAAGCTTGACATGCTTCACCATCATTATAATTTATATGGCTCCACTTCTCATTCCCAAACTCAACTTTATATTTTTCATAGCATACCTGCAATTCCATTATCCCCCTCCAATTTAATCAGTAAGACTAAACCGTTTATTGGAATCCTTGCGAATTGAGTCTATTGGCATCTTAGCACTCAATTGACCCATAAATTCTGCAAAATCCATTGCCCGATTCCAACTATCCCATCTATGAGTAACCGCTACCAGTTCAAAGGCAGTTAACCCAATAAGCAATTCGTTCTTTTCGCGAAGAGAGCCAACCGCTTCTCGTATCTGGTCAAATTCGGGACCTTTATAATTTAAAGTTTCGGACTCTTGCTTTTTCCTTTCAATTGTCCTATACTTAGCTGTATATGATGGCAAATCACCTTCCTGAATCGCATTGTACACATCACTCTCCACCGGGCCATATGGCATGGCATAAAAGTTATTAAATATATCCAAGAGATCTTTGCCCCCACCCTCCTTAGGAGCAGCCGTCAAAAACAGCAATTTCAAGGCTGTAAGTTTAGACAACGGCTTATTCTTTAACTCTTCATGAGAATCTCTCCACTCTTCAAAAAGTTGGAGCATATAATCAAATGCCTCTATTTTATCTATTACTTTTACCATAATTCCTTTTTGTATTTTATATTATAGAACAATAGTACGATGAAAAGGGTCACAATCTATGGCATTATGATAAATTTTATATTGCCTTCGTATTTCTCTTGAACAAAGCCAAACATACTATCTAAACTAGAATAATTGTCATATGTTTGTTGCAAATATAGAGATTTTATTTTAGTTTTATCACAACATTGATAATATAATAAATTATATCCCGATTTATAAAATATGCAGTAATAGGATTTGAAATACCACTCGGAATATACTTCAATGGTCACATCAACACAATATAAATAACTGACAATCAAATATTAAATTCCTTTTTTCTCTGCAAAGATTTTCAAATCCCCACACTTTTTCCAGCCTTCAAAAACTTAATATCCTAAAAAATAAGCTCTTAGGGTTTCAAAAAGGAAATTTTTTTCCTTCTTTCAGTCGGAAGTGCCCCCTACTGCCCTGAAAAACAAAAGCAGATTCCGTATTTCGAAATAGCGGAATATGTACAAAAGCCCGGTATCGAGGCGTATCTATAAAAAAATGCAGCCCGCTTTCACAAGCAGACTGCATCGCTCATTCTAACTAAAAACAACTATCAGAACGCCCAAAGAGTATAGCTAACCGTCACCCCGACGAATGGCTGGAAACCTCGCGGGGTAAGGCCATAACCGGCTCCGACTCCGATATTCCACCTGCGGGGCTTCTCCCGAACGGTGATAATCTGCGTCCTCGGAAAGAGAAACAGACTGTCGAGTCTCGGACGATACCCCGACACATAGGCTCGGTAGGTACTGTCTTCATAGACTTTCTGCGTAATGGGAATAGCGACCGCAACGCTATCGCTCCGATGTACGGTGTCGACTGCATGGCTCCCGACACTATCATTGACAGCGGACGGAAGTCGTGCAATGACATATTTCACTACTATGCTATCCCGGGGAACCGGGACGAAGTAGGGAATCGTATCGACAAACGTCGCGGTGTCTTTCTCCCGATTTCCCTCGGGAGCGGTATCGACGGGGCGTAACCAGCCCCAAAAAGCGACAACGAGAAGCATACCGACGAGAAGCCAGGGCAATGTTTTCATAACGAGTTCAGATAATCGATAATTCCTTTTACGTGCAAACGGACTATCGCCTGCTTGCCCGCATCGCTCAAAAGATAATCCACGTCCTCCCGGTTATCTTGGAAAAGATTCTCTGTCAATACGGCCGGGCAATTCGTGTGTTTGCAGATGTAAAGGCTACTTACCCAATAATTGCGGCCGCCCGTCTCCCTGCGTACCGTCAGGCCGATGTTTCCGGCGGCTTCGGCTAGGGACGTCGCGAGCCGCTCGCTGTCTTGCGATGCCGCCGGATCGACGAACACGCTCCACCCTCTGGCCGAAAACCATGTCGAACCGTTACCGGCGGCATTGACATGTATCGATACGAGTATAGCCTGCTTGCCAGTTTCCGCATAAATCCGGTTCGCTCGTTCTACACGCTCCTTCAAAGGAACGTCCGTATCTTCGGGAACGAGCAAGGATACATCGATACCCTGTCGTTTCAAATCCTGCGCTATCTTGCGGGCCATCTCACGGGCGTAGGCATACTCCCTTAACCTTCCGTCCGGGCTTCTCTTTCCCGCTGTGTCCCGACCATGTCCGTTGTCTAGAATCACCTTCATTTTCTTTTAGATTTTATATAATGAACTGTCTTTCGAAAGACGATTACTCGTCCCTATTCTCCGGTTCGATCACATCGCCGCTCTTATTCTTGAACAGTTTGAAGATATTGATGCGTAACTTACTTCCCCGAGCTTCGAAGTAATTGTTGAAACACGAATTGATCTCGCAACCGTAAACCACCAACAGCACCAATGCCGGGAGTATCGGCAATCCGAAAGGTTCGCCGAACACTTTCCCGAAACTCATGGCCACCAATATCCAGCAAATATAATCCACCAATTTGTTCACGCTCCGCCGAGTCGCCCGACTCGTCCGTATCTTCTCCCCTCGCTTCCGAGCTGCCTCGATGCCGAATTTCAAGTCCGCCACGATCAAGCACACGGCCGCGAGAATAAACCACTTCACCGGCTCCAACAGATCGGTAAACAGCGTCAGCGTAGCTGTAAATACTTCTTGCAATACGTTTCTCTCCTGCATATCAATTCGTCCGTCTCTCGTTAAATACTCGTTCTAATTCTCTCGCCTCCGCCTCGGGGAGTTCCTCCCAATCCGTCAGGTCGGTTCCGGCCGGGGCGGAAACAGCCGAAGTAACCGTGATATACTCATCTGTTTTATATACCAACAAATATCCTTCTCTCGCTTTTTTCCGTATCATTTTTCAAACTCCTATTACTTGCCAATTTTTATCCGTAGCTATCTTTATATCTTCTTCCGTCAATTCATGAGTACCCGGATTATCGGTAATATTTATAATTCTCTGTGACTGACCGCTGAAATCCGGTAGTTGCTCGAATACTTCCATTATGGCTCCATATTCGAATTTAGAGCCGTTGATATTTATATGAGCCCCGCCCGATTGGATGCCAAATGGGGAGTCCTTACTAAATTGTAACCCGTATATAGCCGAAACAGACGAATTAAATACATTCAATTTGGTTTCTGGAGTCCCGAATGAAATGGACAGCTTCGGACAGTTGTTAAATCCGTTCGCATTTAATCTGGTCGCTTTCCTTCCAATGGTTGTGGGGAAATTCACCGCTTCCTGTAAATTTATGCACCCGGAAAAAGCGCTGCACAATTCATTTACCGAATCAAACAATTCCCGATTCTCCGGGAATACGATCTTTCTTAAAGCGTTACACCCCGAGAACGTGTAACCCATATTTGTCCAAGCTCGTTCCGAATCGGTCGGCAGTATAATTTCCGTTACCACTATATTCTGCTCGAAGAGATTGGAAATCTCCAAAAAATTAAATCTTGACAAATCATATCTATAATTCAACAGATTGGGGGCATACATAAATGAAAATACAGCACCCCTGTATGCCTTTATGTTTTTATAATTGAAAACATCGAAAGGGTATTGCCCCAACAATTTAGAGACCGTATTCCCGGGCAATTCGTCGAACGCTATATCCTCCGAATCATATCTTATCTCATGGAGATATACCGATCTGAGCGTATCCGCTTTAAGAATATGTTTTCCGATCACTCTGACATATTCTATCCAATTGACGGCCGTATTCTGTGCCCAATTCAATATCAGATGAGAGTATAAACCGTTTTTGTTTATCGAAACCGCCTTCACTTTCGAATTGGATTTCACATTATTATAGACAGGAGAAAGTTCTATGGCATTATAAACGGCATGGTCCTCTTTGACATACAAATCCACGTGCCAGAACCTTTCGCCGTGAGAATCCAAAGTTCCCGTTCCTTCTTTGAATTTATGCCTGCACGTATGATATCCCGGTTCCTCCCTGCCATTCAATATCTCCGTAGTACCGTCTCCCCAATCCACTTCGATGACTTGATCATATATCCAGAATGTCAGGTCATAATCGGGGTCTTCACCTGTCGTATATGCAATCAACCACACATGGAACCGAGGGGTTAATTCCAAATCAGGCCATTCGGGATCCACCCGATACGGCGGCCTCGCTCTATATGCAGTAATAACGGGAACGACTACGGAATTATTTATTCGGGGGATTTCCGGCACTACGACAGATTCTTTCACCGCAACGGCCTCCGGCACGATTACTCGCTCTTGGACTACTGCACAGTCGCATGTTCCCATACCATTATATAATTTTGATGTTTGTAGCTTCTTGTTTTCCGTACGGGCAATATCCTTTTTCGAAATCAGGATCCTCCCGACAGAAACGTCGCTCTACGGTGAGAATCCCCCGGCGGAATGTATTCGGTTCGAATATGCCTATCAGCTTACCGTCGCGAAAGACGCAATTAACGCGTTCATCGCCACTCTGCGATATTACACAAGACTGCCCGGCTTCATCGCGATAGATGAAGCGGAAAACCATATTTTCGGCATCTAGGGGATTACCTTGCGAATCTTCGAATACGATTTCGAATTTTATTCCTTCCCATGAATATTTTTCATGCATTCCTGTCATATTTTATATATAATAAGTATCTTTGTCCTAGCCCGACTGAATAGTCTTCGGGCAGTCCGGAGTGAAAAATCCTTTTGTAGGCCCGACGGAATAGTCTTCGGGCTTTTTTCATATCTTCTCCTTTAACATTTCCCCTTTTTCAAAAGTGAATGAGAAATCAACGCCATTGGGAATTTCATTACCGACTACTCGAAGCGAGAACCTTGCGATATTCGAAATTCGAGTTCTCCCGTCGAACACAGCCAGGCCAAACTGTCGAACTACAATCTGTTCTCGACTTTTACCATGCGGTGTTTCTGTAAAGATGAATTCTTGTTTATATCGGCCATAATGGACAATGACTCTCGGGAATTTGTCTTCCACAACTTGTCCTCCAATCTCATCAGGTGTATTCGAAATTATGGTTGCGGCTCCGGGCGTATAGGGCCACCGATAGAACTGGAACCTTGATTCCGGGTTGTTTACGTTCTGCGGGATTCGCCAGCCGGCCACTTTTCGATACCCTTTTTTATCAAAATTCCTGTCTCGCGTAGAGACATGGCGCATGAGGCGAATTTCAAACGTCGAGGCGTCCGCCCCAGTCGGTAGGTATTCGACCGGATACAGGACAAGATTCCCCTGTTCTATTTTCAGCGTGATGTCGATGTATGGTGATGCTACTCCGATAGGGCCAGAATTTTGGCTGCCAATCAAAGAAGCCATATCGTCAAGAATAAGCCCGAGGCTGTCGGGGGTGATGCTGTTCGCTTCGGTTTCTGCGCGGAGTGCTTTGATTTTCGCTTTGATTTCGTCGATTTGAGCCATAGTGTTTCTGTTTTTCCTCAAAAATATGGACGAATGACGAATCGTAAAAAGACAAAAAACCCCGCATCTCGAAGATACGGGGTCGGATATTCCATAACAAATTATCGTTCGGGCTTCATGAATCGCCAACGTCGTCTTTCATCGGCCGGAACGTCTCGATATATTCTTCGAGCATCTCTTTGAA
>ENA-ORSS01003957-ORSS01003957.1-human-gut-metagenome-genome-assembly--contig:-NODE-3957-length-11517-cov-2.715756_pt1 | contig 11517 bp, 9 predicted proteins | sample MGYA00241899_ERZ509162 | MGnify/ENA primary metagenome ERZ509162 (study PRJEB26280, sample SAMEA2338641) | human gut metagenome | biome: human gut; feature: human-associated habitat; material: faeces... | reverse complement strand
AAAAAAATCTGGAAGGGAACATACACACTGTCGCGTACAAAATCGAAAGATACCTCACGCGCAGATGGTGACCGACAATATATCGGTAATAGGCTCTCTCGCATGGTGGAGCGACGAGTTCGTCACGCGCGACTTCCGCCCGGAATTCTTCTATGACGACCAAATCCCCGACAACTTTGCGGAAATAGACTATTACGGAAGCGCATACACAATTTCGCTCTTTACGAGGTTCGCGCCCAATAATTGGGAGCTAGTCCAGCAGCGCCTGCCGGAGGCGCGCTTCGACTTGCAACCCGGGGAAATCTTTAATACGGGCTTCTATCAGAATATGTATCTGTCTGCGGGATATTTTCGCAACAGCGGGCCGGAGGAGCTAATATACGAAACTTTCGAGACCGCGCGCGTTGACGCCTATTACGGTATAATGCGCCCAATACATCTAAATTCGTGGAGCACAATCACCCCCGTCATAGGCGGCAGGCTGACGTACTACGGCAACCCCAAAAACGGGGCGTCCGAATATACGCGAATTTTGGGGCAGATAGGCTTCGATGCGCAAATGGATATTTGGGGCACTTGGGAGTACCAAAGCAAGACAATGGGCATAGACGGCTTGCGCCACCATATAACCCCGATAATGAGCTACCGCTACATACCAAACGCAACACAGGGTTCCGGCGCAATACCTACAATCGACGAAATAAGCATAGAGGATTTCACTTACCCGCCGATACTCGACTTGGGCGAAATGCGGAACACAGACAGGCTGTTTAAGACAAACACTTTGAGGCTCGGAATAAAAAACACTCTCGAAACGCGCGACGAAACATACGGCTCGCGCGAGCTTGCGAGGCTCGACATATTTCAGGACTTTAATTTCGACAAGCGCGTCCTCGCCCAGAACGATTTTAAAAGCTCCTCTTTCTCCGACTTGTACACGAACGTTTCAATTTCTCCCGCGCGTTGGCTTACTATCGGCTGCTATAACAGGTTTAACATAGAAAACCTAAATGTTCCCGAAACAAACGCGTATATCGGGCTTTTCGATTCCGACAAATTTTCAATATATTTTATATCGAGCTATCTTGCAGGGGCAATTACCCAGTATTCGGCCCTTGCGGAATACCGCATAAGCGAGCGCTACAAGCTGCTCGGGCGCTGGTCGTACGACTACCGCTTGAATATGATAACCGACCAAACCTATACTCTTTGGACGAGGCTTGGAAATTCGTGGATAGTCGAATATCAAATATCGTACCGCTCGGGTTCAACGCGCCAGAATAATTTCTCGTTCGGCGCCCGCCTGTCTATGGCAATCTTCTAACACAGCAATGCCAGAAGACATTCCAGCATACGAAGACGCCCTCGCGGGAGGGCTTGAAATGTCGGTAAAGCTAAATGTCTTCGAAGGTCCCCTCGACTTGCTTTTATTCCTTATTAGGAAAAACGAGATAGACATATACGACATACCGATAGCGGAAGTGACGCGGCAATACATGGACGTGTTGCGCTCGATGAAAAACATGTCGCTCGACGTGGCGGGCGAGTTTTTCGTAATGGCCGCGACTTTGATGTACATAAAAAGCCGAATGCTTCTGCCGACGGACGAAAGGGCTGTCCAATCAGAGGAGGACAACGGCGATTCCGAGCTTGACCCGCGCTGGCAGCTTGTCGAGCAGCTTCTGGAATATAAGAAGGTAAAGCGCGCTGCGGACGGGCTAGAAGACCTGATAGACGCGCGCCAGAATTACGGCGAGCGCAGAGTGTCGGTTACGGAACTGCCTGAGAGGCCGTTAAAGCCGTCCGACAAAATGGAGGTTTGGAACGTGTTTAATCTCGTTCTCAGGCGGCTTGCCGAAAAGCTCGTGCAGGGCGAGATACGCGAGGAAAATGTGACTGTCGCCGACAGAATGGAGTATCTGCTTTCTATCCCGGAAAAGAATTTTACGTTTTCTTCTGTATTTAAAGAAAAGAAGACCGGAATAGTGACGATAGTCGCAACCTTCATTGCGATGCTCGAGCTCACCCGCCTCAGAAAGCTTAGAATATCGCAAAACGAAAGTTTCGGAGAAATATATTGCGAGAGAATAGACGAACCGCGCCCCGCCGCGGACGACGAAAAGGAGCAAAACTAAATATGGCGAAAAAGAAATCGGCGCACTTACTTGGCATAGGGCTTGACAGCGACGGGCAAAAGCGCATTACGCAGGCCGAAAAATTCTCCCTCGTTGGCGGAACCGAAGAAACCCACGAGTTCATGACGGAAACCGTGATAAAAACCTTCGAGGATTTAAAGCGCAAGGGCAGGGAGCTGGAAGATACGTCTGCGGACGAGCTTTCCGATATTTTGAGAAAAAATATGCCAAACAGGAGAAGCTGATGAAATACTTCGGAACGGACGGTATTCGCGGAAAATATGGGGATTTTGAGGTGAGCGAGCCCTTCTATGAGGGGCTCGGAGAGGCGTGCGCAGATGCGCTAAGTGAGAAATGCGGTGGAGGCTTAGTGGTTGTCGGGTGCGACACGCGGGCGTCTTCGGAATCTTTGAAGGAGTCGTTTTGCCGCGGTTTGGAGCGGCGCGGAATAAAGTTTGAAGATATGGGCGTGCTGCCGACGCCCGCTTTGGCGTACGCAGTGTTAAAGCGCGGCGCAAAGCTTGGCGCAATGATAACGGCTTCCCACAATCCCTACACAGACAACGGCATAAAATTCTTCGACTCCAACGCGAGGAAAGTTGACGACGCTTTCCAGCTCGACATAGAGCGCAGGGTCGATTCAATGAATATAGATTTTAAATCGTACACCAAGAAGGAATTTTCGCCGCGCGCAATAAAGGCCGGAAAATTCGCCCTCGAAGAATACGCGCAGAAAATGGGTTCGCTTTTCGAGCCCGGTTTTCTCGAAGGATACACTGTTGCCATAGATATGGCAAACGGGGCGACATCGGAAGTTTCGTCGAAGGTTTTTGAGGGGTACGGCGCAAAAGTTGTAAAGGCGGCGTTCTCGCCCGACGGGTTTAATATAAACGCTTCAGTCGGCAGCCAATTCCCGGAAAACATAGTGGGCGTATGCAGGCAGAGCGGGGCGGACGTAGGGTTTGCGCACGACGGCGACGGCGACAGAGTGGTCGTATGCGACGATAAGTTTTCGATTCTCGAAGGCGAGGAGGTTTTGGGGCTTATAGCAATGGAGCACAAAAGCCGCGGAGCGCTTTCTTCAAACGCGATTGTCACCACGCTGCAAAGCAATACCGGCCTTGACGAATCGCTATCGGCAAACGGAATAAAAGTTTACAGGTGCGGCATAGGCGACAGGCTTGTAATGCGCGAGATGCTCGAGCGCAACTGCAATGTCGGTGGCGAAAATTCGGGGCACTTCATATTTTCGGAAATATCGCCGTGCGGCGACGGGCTTGCGGCGGCGCTCGCAGTGCTTTATGTAATGGCAAAGCAGCATAGAAAGCTGTCGGAGCTAAGAGGCGGCATAGCGATGTATCCTTGCATATCAAAGTCGGTTGAGGTGGCGCGCAAAACACCCGTAAACGAGGCGCCCAACCTTTCCAAAGCCGTCGAAAAATGCGGCGAATTGCTTGGCGGAAAGGGAAGAATCCTTGTCCGCTATTCCGGAACTGAAAAGAAAATACGCTTGCTCGCGGAGTCTCCAGAGCTCGAAAAGGCAAAAAAATGCATTTCTTTTTTGCTCGAAGCCGTAGAAATAGACTTGAAATGAACGCGTACTCGTTTTAATTTATAAGCTTTAACGACAAACAGGCTTTATTTATGGCAGAAACCACATCTACAGAACCCACGGAAGAAGTAATTGAAACCCAAATTAACGATTTGGATCCGCGCTTTATAAAACAACTCGAATCCGCAGAGAAATCAATAGACAAAAACCCCGGCTATACCGTCGATATCTGCGCAACTATCCTTGCGAAATATCCCTCCTGCGTAGAGGTTCGCAAGATTATGCGCCAGGCCCAGTTTAGAAAATACGGGAAGGGAAACTTTATTGCGAAGCTGGCCAGCGACATTAAGGGGATTATCCTCCTGATGAAATCGGCGTCCATGATAAAAAATGGAAAGGCCCTCGAAGTTATGACTGAGGCCGAAAAAATTCTGTCGCAGTGCCCGCAGTGCGCATATGCGCTAAACGCCCTTGCTGACGCTGCAAAATCTCTCTCATATTGGGGAACGGCGGCCTCCGCGTATCTTGCGATTGCGCAGTTCCAGCCTAAAAATGACAAGAACCTTCTCGCGCTTGCAGATGCGTACGTAAAGAATAAGCAGCCCGACGAAGCTTCTCAGATATGCGATCAGATTTTGCGCCGCAGCCCCGCTAATGGCGAAGCCCAGGCTCTTGCAAGGAGCGCTTCGGTCATAAAGACCATGAACAAGGGCAACTGGGAAAAAGAGGGAGGAGACTTTCACGACAAACTCAAAGACGCCTCCGAAACGGCGGATCTCGAAAACGCATCGAGCCTTGTCAGCGACGAAGCAACCCTCACAAGGATTGTTGACAGGCTCAAAGAGCAAATCAAAACCGACCCCGAAAATATCAATCTTTACCGCGATATTTGCGCGAATTTACGCACTCTGCACCGCTATTCCGAGGCTCTCGAATACGTGAGACAGGCGCGCCAGCAGCCGCTCGGCAAGGGCGATACAACCCTCGAAAAATGGGAGCACGACTTTATCGTCGCCGAAATGGAGGCGAAAATTGCCGACCTCAAAAAAGAGCTTGAAGCAAATCCGAATGACGCCCAGAAAAAGGCCGAACTTGATGAGCTCTCCAAGAAGGAGCACGACTACAAGCTCGAAAACGCCAAACTTATGGTCGAGCGCTACCCCAACGACTTCAACTACCGCTATATTTATGGGCAGCTGCTGTTCGAGGACGGAAAGCTCGACGACGCAATTATGCAATTCCAGCTTTCGCAGCGCAACCCCAAGGTTCGCTCGCAGTCGCTGCTCGGGCTTGGCCGCGCGTTCATACTCGGCAAGAAGTACGACTTGGCTGTTGACCAGCTTGAAATCGCCAAGAAGGAGGCAAAAGTTATGACTGACGCCAAAAAGGAAATCATATACGAGCTTGCCACGGCGTATGAAAAAATGGGCGAGGCCGAAAAAGCCTTCAACGAGTTTAAGGAAATATACTCTGCGGATATTTCTTACAAGGACGTCTCGAAGAAGATAAACGATTATTACGAATCGAGGCGCAAACAATAACTGTCTTGCAATTTTTAATAATACGGCCGCGCGGGCAAATCCCGCCGCGGCTTTTTTTTTATGCAAAACGTTTCTGTTTTATCCGTGTTGCGCGGAATTTCTATCAGACGTCGCAGTGCTTTCAATCGGGATAAAAAGATGTGTGCGGTTGCGCTTTTAATTTTTCTATTATATTTTAGTCCTGCTAAGGCTTAAAATTTTTTATCTGCGCTGTTAAACAGGAGATTTCAATTAGGCCGCGCAAAAAGTGCGAGCTATGAGAGACTGCTTCCCAAGAGGGAAAGAAATATGCCAATTATTTAGGCTCGTATTTTAGGGCTTTGCAGAATTATTCAAATCAGCTTATTTTGTACCCTGCCTAACTAAAAAATCTAAAAAAAATTTATTCGCACTCTGAAACAAAAAAGCCGCTTAAAAAGCGGCTCTTTTTTATTTTCTATTTTCAAAATATTTTTCAGCCCTTCCGAGCGAAGTCAGCGGGAAGTAATGCCTGTACCAGTTGTAATTTAGCATAAAGCCCCTTGCGAGCTCTTTCCCCTGCGGAAGCGGCGCGCCGTTGCGCAAGTCAACTTTCGCTCCGAGTCCGTATCCGGGGAAGCCCGTGCCCGTATAGTACGGTTCGTCCCAAGTGCCGTCCTCCTTCTGTGTCGATACTAGGAAGTCACACGCCTTTTGGATTATCTTATCGTAGTTTTTGTCGCCAACTGCGAGGAACGCTCCCAAAGCCCACGCCGTTTGGGACGCCGTAGAGGGTATGCCTGTTCCGGCGTACTTTGGCTCCATGTAAGAGGCAATGCTTTCGCCCCAGCCGCCATCCGCATTTTGCTTTGAAGCAAGCCAGTCGAGAGCCTTTCTTATGCGCGGGGTTTCCTTGTTGTCGCCTATCGCAACAAGCGCGGGAATCACGGCGCCGCACCCGTAAACGTAGTTTACGCCCCAGCGGCCAAACCAGCTCCCGTCATCCTCCTGTTCGTCGTATATAAATTTTATGGCTTTTTCAATGGCGGGGTGGTTGCGCGAAAATCCGCACAGCGCAAGCGCCTCGACAACATGCGCAGTCACGTCCGAACTCGGCGGGTCGAGTACTTCGCCAAAATCGCAGAACGGGATTTTTGTGACTAATTCGCGCGTATTGTCCTTATCAAACGCGGCCCAGCCGCCGTTTGAGCATTGCATCTCCAATATCCAATTCACAGCCCTGCGCACGGCCGCATCTATGCGGCGGCTTCTGACGCTCTCCCTCGGCAGAAGGCGCTGTATGCGTTTTAGCGCGCATATCGCGATTGCCGCGTCGTCGATGTCTGGGTAGTAATTGTTCGCGCGCTGGAAAGCCCAGCCGCTCGGCTCTATGTGCCTGCCGACTTTTATCGACCAGTCTCCATAGTACCTGTTTTCCTTCGCCAAAACGTAGTCTAACGCCTTTATAAGCTCCGGGCTTGTGCCGGGAGTTTCGCCGGAGTCCATCAGGGCTATCATAGTCAAGAAAGTGTCCCATATGGGGCTTTCGCTCGCCTGCAGCATTATGCCCTCGCCGCGCGGCACCTGCCAATGGAGATTGAAGGCGTCTATCGCGCGCGACATATTTATTTGGTCTTTCGCAAACCCCTCGACGTGCATTACGATTATCGCGTATATCCACGGCGGCTGAATGCCGCCCCATGCGCCGTCTTCGTCCTGGTGTTCAAGCATCCACTGCAAAACCAGCTTTATGGCGCTTTCCCTAAACGGCTTTATCGGAGACCTGTTGTAGGCGTGAAGCGCATGGTCGAGCTTCATGAAGAAATTTTCCCAGCTCAAAAAATTCTCATTCTTGCGAGGCAGGCGGTAGTCAACCTTATCGCGCCCTTCCGGAAAGAGTTCGTCGAGCTGCAAGTCTTCCGGAAGCTCTTTTACGGGCCTGCGGACTGTCAAAATTGAGATGGGCATCATAGTTGCCCTCGCCCAGGCGGCAAAGTCGTAAATATTGAATGGGCACCAGCTCGGCAGAAACATTATTTCCGGGGGCAAAACTGGCGTATGCGCCCACGGCCATTGCCCAAAGAGCGCAAGCCAGTATTTTGTAAATACGCGTATGCGCTCGGTCCACTTATTTTCTATGAGCCATTTGCGCGCTTTTGCCAAAACTGCGTCGTCGGGGTCGAAGCCGCTGATTCTTAGGGCAAAATAGCATTCCAAAGTGGTGTTTATGTCGCCGTGCTCGGAGCCGTAGTAAACGTCCCACGAACCGTCTTCGCGCTGCCTGTCGAGAATATATTGTATGACTTTCGGCTTCTTGGGATCGTCGAAGTCTATGAAGTGCATTGCCAATATCCATTGCGCCTCCATGCAGCAGTTTGTTTCGAGCGGGGCGCACCACATTCCGTCAGGGCTCTGGCGGGGCTTTATCCAGTCTATCGCCTTCTTTATAGTGTCGCGTACGGATCCTGTTTTTTTGTTCTGATCCTTGGGGGTATCTATTTTTTCCTTCTGCATTATGAAATAGTTTCTTAACGTTTCGCAAACAATACCGAAACGGTCAACCAAATAATTCGCTTTTTGCGAAAAAAAAGAGCAGTTGCTCAAAAAATACCTAGTTTTTTCCCTCCGCCAAATCCTATTGAAATACGCCGCAATTTTGACGTAAATTTAGAGCGGAAATTTTTTTGCTTTTTTGCGCCCATAAAAGCCGGCATATGCAATGTTTCAAAAGCTGTAATGCGCGCGCCGATTACACCGCGGCGGAAAGAAGGCGCGTTCTCCGTCTAAAAAACAACAAAAAAAGCGCAAAATAAAATAAACCACCGCGCTTATTTGCGCGTGGAGTTTATTTCGAAAAATCGAGCCAATTATCGGCTATATTTAAAATTCCCGCAATAGGGCCGGGCAGCCGCCGCGCGATACCGCGCAAGGCGCTGCCTAATATCCGTACGAGCCGGCTATGATTATAACGTAGCAGGGGTTGCTAAACGTGGGGTTTGTCATAATTGTGGTCACGCAGCAAATTTTGTCCGGACTTTCGCAGTTGTAGCATTTATCGCCTTTTATCGCGCAGGGCGTCTTGCGGCCGAGCCTCTTGGCGTTTAAGGGGGCTGCGATATTTTTCGCGCGCCAGATGGCCTTTTCGAGATTTTCCTCCAATTTGTTTTCGCCGCATACGATGAATACGGCCTTGCGGTTTGGCCCGTATATTGTAGATGCCATGCGGTTGCCTCTGCCGTCTATATTTATTATTTCTCCGTCGGCGCTCAGGGCGTTTGCGCTCGAAATGTAGTATTCGGCGTCAGCGGCGTTGCGCATCGTGTTTTCATCGCGGTTTGCGGCGGCATGCCAATATACTTTGTTGCCCGCCGAAAGAAAATCGTACAGACCAAGTTCAGATATTGTGACTGAGCCTCCCATGCCGATTGTCGAGCCACTTCCTATCGTTTCGCCGATAAATGCCTTTGCTTCGTCGGCACTTTTAAAATAAAAAGCCCTAAAACCTTTTGAATTGAATTTTTTTATAACCTGTTCGATTTGCATGCGCTAATTATCGTAAAAATTTGCCGCGCGCGTCCAGCTTTTTTGAATTTGCGCATGCGCAAAAAATTATTGCAAGGGAAGCGGTTTTCTGCTCTATTTTACTTCCGACATTCTATTTCGGTCAGGCGCAAACGTTTTTTTGCGCGGGGTTTTTTATATTCAAAATATTCTCCACACCCGAATCCGAATGGCATAGTAGGCTTTTGCGGCAATATTGGAATCAGGCTCGCACGCGCTAAGTTAGTCCCGCAAAATGCCCCATACCGAAAACAAAAAGATACGCTAAAATATCATGGAAGAAGAAAATAATAGGGACGGACAAAACGCCGCCCCCGTTGAAGAAGTGTCAAAAGAGCAAGTAGAGCAGGCTTGCGAAGTCCAGGAACAAAAAAAACAGGAATACCGCCCGCGCAAAAACGGCAGAAATAAAACCGGAGTGCGCTCTTCCTCTCTAAAATCCGCCCCAGCGAAAGAATCTTGCGGGGAAGTTGAGGATATATCCAACTTCAAGGAAAAATTGAGCGGCTCCAACGTCTCCGGGTACGGTTCAGACAAGGGAAAAAGCTTTGGCGACGAAGGCGAAAAATTCCGCCGCAGGCGCCGCGAAGAACCTTCGGCGGAGGCGTCGGAGACCGCAGATGCCGAGCAGCCCTCCCAAAAAAGTGAAGCCGGCGCAGAGGAAACTCCCGCGGCGGAAAAAACTCCCGAAGGGCCGTTTTTTGAGTCTAAAAAATTTACGCCCCGCGCGGTGGAAGTTCCGCTCACCGACAAGCGCCCGAAGTTTTCTAACGACAAGTCGCCGCGCGACGACGGTGTGGTGTCGTATTCCGCAAAAATGGACTGCCCGTCTTTATCGCTGTTCTCCTGAATAAAGAATGCAATAGCGTCTATTTTCGGCAAAAAGCCCGAACAAGGGAAAAAGAAATTCCACAAGGACCGCAGAAACGGCGACTTCAAGGGAAGGCGCCACGGCGGCGACAGGCGCCCGTACAACAAGGACCGCAGGAACGGCGACTTTAAACGCAGGCACGATTCCGACAGGCGCCAGGGCGGAAGGCACAACCGCGACAACCGCGGTTCTCGCGAGGGTTAATTTAGTTTTTGCTTCTTGCATAGAGCGCGCGGATTTTTTCTCCGCGCGTTTTTTTTTGCACTATTCCGCCTTAGTTCTTGAAAAAGAAATACGGGGAAGTAGTCTTAGCAATAATGCGGAAGAATTTTGCCGCGAAGTAATTTTTTAGGGGCTATGGATTCACTTTTAATAAAAGGCGCAACGCCGCTCTCCGGGGAAGTTAGAGTTTCCGGCGCAAAGAACGCATGCCTGCCGATGTTCGCGGCGGCTCTGCTTACTGACGAAAAATGCGTCTTAAAAAATGTGCCGAATTTAAGCGATGTGCGCTTTATGGCAGATATCGTAAGGGCCGTTGGCGCCGAGGTTTCAAACCCTTCGGAGGGGGTATGGGAAATATGCGCAAAAAATCTGTCGCACATAGCCCCCTACGAGCTCGTGCGCAAAATGCGCGCGAGCATCTGCCTGCTGGGTCCCCTCTCCGCGCGTATGAAAAAGGCGGAAGTGTCGCTCCCCGGGGGCTGCGTAATAGGAGCGCGCCCGGTTGACCTGCATATCAAGGGAATGAGGGCGCTCGGGGCGAAGGTGGAAATCGAGCGCGGCTATATTTGCGTTGACGCGCGCAAAATGAGGGGCGCACAGGTTTACCTCGGCGGCAGGTTCGGAAGCACCGTAACGGGAACTGCGAATATTGTAATGGCGGCGGTATCAATCCCGGGAACTACGGTTATCGAAAACGCCGCATGCGAGCCGGAAATTGCCGACCTTTGCGCTATGCTCGAAAAAATGGGCGCAATTATAGAAGGGGCGGGATCGCCTACAATTTCAATTACGGGAGTCCCGCGGCTTTGCGGCGCGACGCACTCGGTGATGCCGGACAGAATAGAGGCCGGAACTTGGATAACAGCAGCGCTTGCCTCGCGCGGAAAAGTGCTGATTAGAGACGCCCAGAAAAAATATCTCGGCTCTTTTCTCGATGTGCTCGAGCGCGCAGAGTGCCCTGTAAAGGCTAAATCCCCGTCGTCCATATACGTTGACGCCTCAGACCTTAAACTGAGGCCTATTGAAGCAATTACGCTTCCGTATCCGGGTCTGCCGACGGATTTGCAGGCGCAGCTCTGCGCGCTCATGACACAGGCTGACGGAATATCAATAGTAACTGAGAGGATTTATCCGGAGCGCTTTATGCATGTTCCGGAGCTTGCGCGAATGGGTGCAAATATAGCCCGCGAAGGCCCGAGCGCGATAATAAGCGGCGGGACGAAACTTTCCGGCGCCCCCGTGATGGCTTCCGACTTGCGCGCTTCGGCGGCGCTCGTAATCGCGGCTCTTGCGGCGTCGGGAGAGACGCTAATCCACCGCGTGTACCACATAGACAGGGGATATGAGAAAATCGACGAGAAACTTGCGTCTCTCGGCGCGCGCGTTGAGAGGCTCAAGGGCGCGGAATAGCAAATGCGTTAAAAAATTATTGAAGTTTTTTTAATACCGTCTTTTATATGAAGGCAAGAACTACCAACAAAACTGCAAAAAATTAATGACACCAAACAGACCCTACAACGGCGGTGATAGGCCGTACCACAACAAAGGAAAAACCTTCGGCCCGAGAAAGAACGAAAGGATTAGGGCGCCAAAAATCAGGGTCATCGGCCCAGACGGTAAGCAGCTCGGCATAATGACTCCGCAAGAGGCGCTGTCGATTGCCAGACGCAATAGGCT
>ENA-ORSS01003955-ORSS01003955.1-human-gut-metagenome-genome-assembly--contig:-NODE-3955-length-11518-cov-2.378697_pt1 | contig 11518 bp, 9 predicted proteins | sample MGYA00241899_ERZ509162 | MGnify/ENA primary metagenome ERZ509162 (study PRJEB26280, sample SAMEA2338641) | human gut metagenome | biome: human gut; feature: human-associated habitat; material: faeces... | reverse complement strand
CGACCCGGATGCAGACCGTCTTGGTATTTATGCACTGGATACAAAGACCGGCGAATATGTACCGTTTACCGGAAATATGTCCGGAATGCTGATTGCAGAATATATTTTAAGAGAGCGTACCGCAACGAAGACCATGCCTGCTAATCCGGCACTGGTTACGACTATTGTTACTACCAATATGGCACGTGCCATTGCAGAGGCTTACGGGGTACGTTTCGTGGAAGTGCTGACCGGTTTCAAGTATATCGGTGAGCAGATTAAGTTCTTTGAACAGAGCAACTCCAACAATTATGTATTCGGTCTGGAAGAAAGCTATGGATGTCTTGCAGGTACCCATGCAAGAGATAAGGATGCCGTTGTTGCCGTAATGTGTCTGTGTGAAGTAGCTGCATGGTGCAAGAAGCATGGTATTACCGTATGGGATCAGATGCTGAAGATCTATGAAGAATACGGATATTATAAGGAAACACAGTATGCCATCACCTTAAAGGGTATCGACGGATCCAAGCAGATTGCAGAGATGATGGATAAATTAAGAAACAACCCTCCGAAGAACTTCGGAGAATTACAGGTAAAAGAGCTTCGTGACTACGACAGGGATGTGATCACAGACCTTGCCACCGGAGCAACCAGACCTACCGGACTTCCGAAGTCCAATGTGTTATACTTTGATCTTACGAATGATTCCTGGTGCTGTGCGCGTCCTTCCGGAACAGAACCGAAGATCAAGTTCTATATGGGAGTAAAGGGAACCAGCCTTCAGGATGCAGAAGAGAAGCTGAATAAGCTGACAGAGGATCTCAAGGCCGTTTTGTAAGTCAAAATGATGGCAAAATTATTAAAGCTGAGTAATTTGAAGAAAACCATATATTATCTGAAGAAGAACGGGTTTCGCAAGGCTTATTATGCAGCGGTGGAACGCGCTTCTTCCGAAAGAAAGGATGACTATCATTATGATTCCTTGCCGGATTCTGTTTTAAAGGAACAGGCCGGCAAGGCCTCTGAGTTTTCAACCAGATTCAGTATTCTGGTTCCGGCTTTTGAAACCAGGGAAGAGTTCCTCCGGGCACTGATCAATTCGGTACTTGCACAGACCTGCGGAAATTGGGAACTGATTCTTGCAGATGCCAGTAAAACGGACCGGGTATCAGAGGTTGTGAAGGAATATACCGATTCCCGTATCCGGTATCACAGGCTGAAAGAAAATCTGGGAATATCCGGAAACACGAATGAAGCATTGAAGACAGCGACAGGAGAATATGTCGCATTACTTAACCATGATGATTTACTGACGGAGGATGCCTTGTTTGAATGCGCATCTGTGATTGAGGCGTACCGGAAGGATAATCTGGAATTACGCATGTTATATTCCGATGAGGATAAATGTAACAGCGATGGAACTTTGTTTTATGAGGTCAACAGGAAACCGGAGTTTAATCTGGATTTAATATTATCGAACAATTATATCTGTCATCTGCTTGTGATGGAGAGAGAACTCATGCAGGAATTGGGATTCCGGAGCAGTGTGGATGGGGCACAGGATCATGACATCATTCTGAGGGCGGTAGACCGGATGATGGGAGAGGGCAGGCACGCAGCCGGAAAGGCCGGGCTGCCGATTGCCCATATCCCCAAGGTACTGTATCACTGGAGATGTTATGAAGGCTCTACGTCAGAGAATCCGGAAAGTAAGCGCTATGCTTACGAAGCCGGCAAGCGTGCAGTAGAGGATTTTTTGAAGGCACGGGAGTATCAGGCCGATGTGGTTCATACATGTCATTTGGGATTTTTTCGTGTAAATTATCAGCCGGATCTGTTAAGTAACCGGCCGGATGTAGCTGTGGTCGGAGGAAAGCTGATTGACCGGCATAACCGTGTAGTAGGCGGTATTTATAATGAAAACAGGGAGCCCTTATATCTGGGGCTCCATAGAGAATATAGTGGTTATATGCACCGGGCATCCTGTCAGCAGGAGGCCTATGCTGTGGATGTGCGCTGTATGATCTGTTCAGGGGAGGCACAGACAGTTTGGGAAGAACTTACCGGACTGCCCTATGCGGTGCAGCCCCATACGGGATATTTCTTATATCAGGATGTCCTTAAGAAGGATGCTGATTATGAAGAGTTAAGCTTCAAATTCTGTGAGGAACTGCGCAGAAGAGGAAAACGAATCGTCTGGGATCCGGAAATGGTGCAGCGGGTGGATGGAAGATAGGACAGAAGCATGAAAACGACAGTGGTAATTCCCAATTACAATGGACGGAACTATCTGCAGGACTGCCTTACCTCTCTTTTAGAGGGAAGTGAGGTTCCTGCAATAATTGTTGTAGATAACGGTTCTGCCGATGAAAGTGCTGCCATGGTGAAAGAAAAGTTCCCGATGGTGAAGCTGATCGCATTACCCGAAAACCGGGGATTCAGTGCAGCGGTGAATATTGGAATCCGTGAGGCCGGGACAGAATATGTTTTTCTGTTAAATAACGATACCGTTGTTTTAAAAGATACAATTGAAGAGCTGGAAGCTGCAATGGAACGTCATCCAAAAGCGTTTTCTGTAGCTGCGAAAATGTTGCAGATGAAGAATCCGGAGCTGATTGACAGTGCCGGAGATTTTTATTGTGCATTAGGATGGGCATTTGCACGCGGAAAGGACCGGAAGACCGAAGCATTTTCAAAGGAAACCTCTGTGTTTTCTGCCTGTGCCGGGGCAGCTCTTTACCGGAAGGCTGTTTTTGAAAAAATCGGTGATTTTGATGAAAATCATTTTGCCTATCTGGAGGATGTGGATCTCGGTTATCGTGCAAGAATTCATGGATTTGAAAATTGGTATATTCCGGAAGCTAAGGTTTACCATGTTGGAAGTGCTACAACAGGCGCACGTTATAATGAAAAGAAGGTATTTCTTGCAGCAAGAAATACTATTTTTGTAATATATAAAAATATGCCATTTTTGCAAATACTTTTGAATTTCCCATTTGTTTTCATTGGAATATTGATAAAAATGCTATTTTTTATAATAAAAGGATATGGAAGGCAATATTGGAAGGGAATTGTTGAAGGAGTCTGTAATTGCAACAATTGCAAAAAGGTAATGTTTTCCATAAAGCATATAAAAAATTATGTAAAAATACAATTTGAAATTTGGAAAAATATGCTTTTGATCCTTTGGGTATAAGGTGAAGTAACGGTGTTATCATAACAATGAAGGGATAATGTTTTAGAAAGTAAAGAAATTATTAAGAATTTACAATGCCAGATTTAAGAAAATTAAGTTGTGATTTGTTGGAAATTATTGTATCATTGAATTTATGATAGCTAAGAAAAGGATAGCATTATGATAAAAGATAATCAGCAGCATTTTAATAGATTGCATGTTGTTTTGGATGGATTGGTTGTCATTGTTTCTTATGCACTTGCCTGGTGGTTGAAACTTTCAGGGATTTTTGCAAGCAATCATGTTGGAGTTCTTTCATTTGAATTTTATATGAAAGCTCTGATTTTTATTGTTCCACTTTATTTGCTGTTATATTATGCGTTTAATTTATATACGCCGAAGAGAGTACAGGGCAGGCGGCTTGAATTATCCAATATTATTATGGCAAATACAGTTGGAATTTTAATTGTGTTTGCAGGATTTTTCCTTGTATTGTCTTATACAGAAGAGGCAAAGAACTTCTCGCGTTCCATGTTTGCATATTTTTATATATTTAACATTGTACTTGAAGAAGTAGAAAGACTTGTAGTCCGCGGTTTTTTACGTAGCATAAGAAGAAGGGGATATAATCAGAAACATATCCTGCTTGTGGGATATTCTAAGGCAGCAGAACAGTATATAGACCGGATCAAGCAGAATCCTCAATGGGGTTATAATATACGCGGAATTCTGGATGATAATATTGCACGCGGAACAGTTTATAAAGGTGTGAAAGTAATAGGAAGTATTGAGAATCTGACTTTCATTTTGCCGGAAAATAAATTGGACGAGATTGCAATCACGCTTGGGTTGGAAGAATACTACAAATTAGAGAAAATAGTATCACAGTGTGAAAAGTCAGGAGTGCATACCAAGTTTATTCCGGATTATGGCAATATTATACCGACGAGACCATATACGGAAGATTTGTTAGGTCTGCCTGTTATCAATATACGATATGTTCCGTTGTCGAATACGTTTAATGCAATGATAAAAAGACTGATGGATATCGTAGGATCCATAATATGTATTGTGATTTTTTCACCAGTCATGTTGCTTTCTGCGATTCTCGTGAAAATAACATCTTCCGGTCCGTTGATATTTAAACAGGAACGGGTTGGACTTCATAATGAAAAATTTATGATGTATAAGTTCCGAACAATGTATGTGCAGACAGAGGAAGAGGAGAAAAAAGGCTGGACGCAGAAAAATGATCCGCGTGTAACAAAAGTAGGAGGTTTTTTGCGTAAAACAAGCCTGGATGAGTTCCCACAGCTTTTTAATGTGTTAAAAGGAGATATGAGTCTTGTAGGACCAAGACCGGAGCGGCCGCAGTATGTGGAGAAGTTCCGGGAAGAAATTCCAAGATATATGATCAAGCATCAGGTGCGTCCGGGAATGACCGGCTGGGCACAGGTGAATGGATATCGTGGAGATACTTCCATTCGAAAGAGGATTGAACATGATTTATATTATATTGAAAACTGGACATTAGGATTGGATATTAAAATTTTATTCCTTACAGTTTTCAAGGGATTTATCAATAAAAATGCGTATTAGGAGAAAATAATTAATGAGTAGTGAACCAAATCACAATCGACAAAAAAATCATAAAGCTTTAACAAAGAAACAGAAAGAAGCAATAAGAAGGAAAAAAAGACAAAGAAAGATCATATTACTGGTCGTTGAGATATTAGTTGTTTTAATTTTAGCTATTGCATTGTTTTTAATCAGTAAATTGGGAAAAATCGAACGTCAGGAAGTTCCACTTGAAAACATCGAGGTGAATGAAGGTATTTCAGAAGAATCCAAGGAGATTATGAAGAGTTATACTACCATTGCCTTATTTGGTCTGGACAACCGCTCTAACGGTAATTTGTCAAAGGGACGCAGCGATGTCATTATGATCGCCAATATCAATAATGATACTAAAGAAGTCAAATTATGTTCTGTATTCCGAGATTCTTATCTGGATACAGGAGATGGAAGCTTTAAGAAATGTAATGCCGCTTATGCAAAAGGTGGTCCGGAGGCGGCCATTAATATGTTGAATAAGAACCTTGATCTGTCCATAACAGATTATGTGACGGTAGATTTTAATGCCGTTGTTGAGTGTGTGGATCTGCTCGGTGGTATTACACTGGATGAAGTCACAGATGAAGAAGCAGTTCTTATGCAGGGATATATGGATGAGATCAATAAACTTACCAAGAAGAATTCCAAGTATCTTTCCGGTGGTGGAACAAACGTGACATTGGATGGTGTACAGGCATGTTCTTATGCACGAATCCGTTATACTGCAGGCGATGATTATAAGCGTGCAGAACGTCAGAGAACGGTTCTTGCGGCAATGGTTGCAAAGGCACAGAAATCTGATCTTGTTACGATTAATAAGCTGATCGATGCTGTATTTGGGGATATTCAGACAAGCTTTTCGAATGCAGATTTAGTTGCATTAGCAGCACAGGTATTTAATTACAAACTTGGCGAGACATCAGGATTTCCGTTTAACCATGGATCAACAACTCTCGGATCCAAAGGAAGTGTGGTTGTACCTTGTACATTGGAATCAAACGTAATCGAATTACACCAGTTCCTGTTCGGTGATGAGGAATACACACCATCGGATACCGTTCTTGCAAACAGTAAGAAGATTATCAATGACACAGGTATGAATGAGGGAAGTGGATACAGATAAATGACAGTAGATATTATCATTCCAACTTATAAACCGGATGAAACATTATGTCTGCTCCTGCACAAATTGCAGGGGCAGACCTTTGTCGTTCATAGGGTAATTATTTTAAATACGGAAGAGAAACTCTGGAAACAGGCAGCAGCAGCTTATCCGATTGAACAGGTATTGAAAGAACTTCCGTGTGAGTATGAGGTATTTCATATTGCGAAGAAAGATTTTGACCATGGTGGGACAAGGCAGTTTGGAGCAGAACATTCGGATGCGGATGTGATGGTTTTTATGACGCAGGATGCAGTTCCGGCGGATGAGTTTCTGGTAGAAAAATTAGTGGAGTCATTGCTTTTAAAGGAAGATCAGGTGTCTGCGCGGGTACAGCAGAATGCAATGGAAGTGGAAGGCACTGAAAAAAGCGCAAAAGGCGATTGTTTGGTAGCAGTAGCTTACGCAAGACAGCTTCCAAAAAATGACTGCCATATTGTCGAGCAGTATACGAGACAGTTTAATTATCCAGAACAAAGCCGTGTTAAGACAAAGGCGGATATTCCAACACTTGGAATCAAAACGTTTTTCTGCTCGGACGTCTGTGCGGCATATCGCAGGGATTTATTTGAAGCGTTGGGTGGATTTGAGTCACCGGTTATTTTTAATGAGGATATGTTTTTTGCTGCAAATGCCATCGAACATGGATATGGTGTTGCGTATGCTGCAGATGCAAAAGTAGTACATTCGCACAATTATACGATGAGACAGCAGTTTCACAGGAATTTTGATCTTGCAGTTTCACAGAAACAGCATTCGGAGATTTTCGAGCAGGTGAGTTCAGAAGCCGAGGGCATGAAGCTTGTGAAGAGTACGATTGCATATCTTTTTAAAATAAGAAAGCCATGGCTTATTTTTCATTTTGGTATGCAGTGTGTTGGAAAGTATGCAGGTTTCTGGATGGGCAGGCATTATGAGAAGCTCAGCAGAAAACAGATTTTAAAGTACACGATGAATCCGGGATACTGGGATATGAGAGAGGATGTTCATGAGTAAGACATTATATATTGTGATACCTTGTTATAACGAGCAGGAAGTTCTGCCGGAGACATCAAAAAGATTATTAGAAAAGCTGCAGTCTCTGGTCTTGAAAAATAAAATAGCGGATAACAGCCGTATCATGTTTGTAAACGATGGTTCGAAAGATCAGACATGGAGTATGATAAAGGGATTATGTGAGGAAAACTCTGTGTTTGCCGGAGTGAATCTTTCAAGAAACAGGGGACATCAGAATGCTCTTTTAGCGGGTATGGCTACGGCAGTAAAGTATGCAGATATGATCGTTACGATGGATGCAGATCTGCAGGATGATATTAATGCGGTTGACCGTATGATCGATGCTTATTATGAAGGAAATGATGTAGTTTATGGAGTGCGTTCCTCCAGAAAAAAAGATACCTGTTTTAAGCGGGGAACAGCGCATCTTTTTTATAAGCTGATGAGTTTCCTTGGGGCTGACATTGTGTATGACCATGCAGATTATCGACTGCTCAGCAGGCGTGCGACTGAAAATTTGTTGAATTTTGATGAAGTGAATCTGTTTTTGCGCGGGATCGTACCAATGATCGGTTTTCAGAGCACTACTGTGGAGTATGAGAGGGGAGAACGTTTTGCCGGGGAGAGTAAGTATCCGCTCGGAAAGATGATCACATTTGCGTTTGAAGGAATCACTTCACTTTCTGTAAAACCGATTCGAATGATCACAATAGGTGGTCTGCTGATCTGTCTGATCAGTCTGGGAATGCTGATCAAGTCTTTTGTGGATTATTTTAACGGAAACGTCGTTCCCGGCTGGGCAAGTATTATGGTATCTATCTGGGTGCTTGGCGGTCTGCAGATATTTGCGATCGGTATCATCGGTGAGTATATCGGTAAAACATATCTGGAAACAAAAAAAAGACCAAAGTATATTATTGAGTCGGTGATTTTAGATGACAAGGATATAAGCATAGACCGTAATTGGTAAAAAACGAACTTTGGCAATTCAAGAAATTTTGCTGGATTTTTTAGAAGAGAAAAAAGACATTAAGGGATTTATAAATATTATAGATATGAGTGCAGACAAAGAAAAGAGCAAGACAAATCAAAAAAAAATAGTATGGATATTTTGGGCGTTCATGGCAATCGCTATTTTTGTGATTTTAAATCAGATGGGTTATTCCGACGGCGATGACACCTATTTTTACCATTATTCTACCACCATGGGATTTTTCGAGTACTTATCCTGGCGCTATCAGACATGGGTAGGGCGGATGGCCGCGGAAGCAATTGTATATATCACATTTAATCTCGGACTTGGATTCTGGAGAGCCGCAGATGCGGTTATGATGGTGCTGCTTCCAATCGGAATTTTAAGATTGGGATGCAAGGCGGCTGGCTATACGGGATATATTGCGTTACTGAATGAGTATCAGGAGCGTGTGGATGTTGGCACAGAGCAACACAATTCAGGAGAATTAAACGTGTGGCGCAATATCTGGAAAAGCATCCGGTATCCGGTTTTACTTGCGAGTGGATATCTGTTGATGAGTGTCATGACATTGGGATATTCTGCGGTCTGGGTGAATGGTTCCATATTTTATACCTGGACATTCACAGCAGGAGTTTGGGCGATGATGCCTCTTGCGGATCTTGTGTTTGATACAGGGGCGTTTTCGAACAGGCAATTGATCTATGCTATTCCATGCAGTGTCATTGCAGCGATGTCGATTGAGCAGATGGGAGCAGTTTTAATCGCATTTGAAGGACTGTCAATTTTAAGTCTTTTGATACAGAAAAAAAGAATACCGGCGGTGATATGGATTCAGACAGCCATTACATTTGTTGCATTTGTAATTCTTTTTATGGCACCTGGAAATGAGATGCGTGTAGCATCAGAAATTACAACCTGGATGCCTGGGTACAAAGAGTTGTCTGTAGGAAAGCATTTATTTATGACCATTCAATGGATGTTATCTTCCTTTGCAAATGAGGGAAAGGCATTTTTTATTGCAATCTGGACAGCAGGGTTCCTTTTACTGATGAAGTCAAAAAAAGCAAAAGTTTATCAGATTTTAGCAGTCGTTTTTAGTGTGGTGGCACTTCTTCCTTATGCTGGCATTTCTTTTTTTTCGGAGATGGGTATTGGATATATTGATATCGAGCAGCGTCTCACAGAGCTTCCAACATGGCAGACGATGAACATACAGAATCGGATTGCCTTTTTCTGGTGGATAGCAGCAGTTCTTTTTACTATGGTTTTATTGTGGAAAGTGACAGGACATTCTGTTTTTATCAGCATGGTTTTTCTTGGGGGAATTGCCAGTGAGGCAGTGTTACATTTCTCACCAACGATTTATGCATCGGGTGCCCGTGTTTATTATCTGACGGATCTCATGTATTTATTTATTATTTTGTGGATGGTAATGCACATGGATAGTGAGAAAAAGAAAAATTTATTTATTGCAGGAGTTGTAGTTCTTGGTGTTGCAAATTTCCTGTCACAGTATTCCATCATGTTATTAAAACTGTAACATTCATTTACAAATGAAAAATTTGAACTTCCTGTTTCTCTGGTTTAGGAAAATTTGAGAGATGGGAAGTTTTTATTTTCAAAAAACATTTTTTCTTGATATTTTTATCACAATTCGAACACAATTTGACGCTAGACTAAGGTCATAAAGATAAAGGCAGCAGATAATAAGAAGCTGCACAGAAAGGGGCAAATTGTTATGGATAACAATTATTACAACAATAATAACAATAATAACACTAACAGCAATAGCAACTATAATAACAATAATAGCAATAATAGCAATAATAATAGCAGTAATCAGTATTCTGATTCTTTCTACTCATATAATAATCAGCAGAATCATGGAAATCAGAACAATACACAGAACGACAGTACAGGATCCAAGGCAGGAGGATATGGTTCCACACAGAGTTCTATTTATGGAAGTCAGAGCAACAGTCATGGCTCCGGCTATGGAACGACACAGAATAACAGCCAGAGCACAGGATATGGAAATGCTCAAAGCAACAATCAGAGCACAGGATATGGAAATGCTCAAAGCAACAATCAGAGCACTGGATATGGAAGCACCCAGAGCAACAATCAGAGTTATGGATATGGTAGTACCCAGAATAATCAGCAGAGCGCTGGATACGAAAATACAAAGAGCAACCAGCAGAACACTGGATACGGAACCACCCAGAACAATCAGCAGAGTACAGGCTATGGAAACCAGAACGGTAACTATGGAACATATGGAAGCAATACCAGTTATCAGAGTTATGCTTATGGCAGCAATCCAAAACCGGAGAAGAAAAAGAAGGAAAGAAAACCGGGTGGATTTGGAAAACAGCTTGCAAAATGTGCAGCGCTTGCACTTGTATTCGGACTGGTTGCAGGCGGTGTCATGACAGGCGTTAATTATGCATCCGGAAAAGTTCTTGGAACAACCAATGCAGGAAATGTACAGGCTTCATTGACTACCGGAGATGATTCTACCGTACAGCCGACAGCAATCTCATCTTCCTATGTAGCAACAGATGTTTCAGATATCGTCGATGAAGTAATGCCTTCTATCGTAGCAATTACAAATGTAAGTCAGACAGAGTATCAGAGTTTCTGGGGACAATCCAAGACTTATGAGAGCACAAGCTGTGGATCAGGTATTATTGTAAGTCAGGATAAGGAGTATCTTTATGTGGCAACCAATAATCATGTTGTCGAGGGAGCAAACAGTCTTACTGTAACTTTTGCAAATGATGATACGGTCAGTGCAGAGATTAAAGGTACAGATCCTTCTACAGATCTTGCCGTTGTAAAAGTTGCCCTGAGCAGTATTAAAGATGATACTATGAGTGCAATCAAGGTTGCAACACTTGGTTCTTCTGATACATTAAAAGTGGGTGAATCCTGTATTGCAATCGGTAATGCCCTTGGTTACGGACAGTCTGTAACTACCGGTGTGATCAGTGCATTAAACCGTGAAGTTTCTGTTTCAGATTCTTCCAGCAGCACCAATTATACGGCAGAACTGATCCAGACAGATGCAGCAATTAACCCTGGTAACAGTGGTGGTGCATTATTAAACACAGCAGGGGAAGTGATCGGAATCAACTCTGTAAAATATTCAGACACTTCTGTTGAAGGCATTGGATATGCAATCCCAATGGATACAGCAAAACCAATTATTGAAGAACTTATCACAAAAGAAAAAGTTGACGAATCCAACAGTGCATATCTCGGTATCACAGGTGTAGATGTCACAAGCGATGTTGCAAAAACATATAATATGCCAACCGGTGTTTATGTTGCACAGGTCATGGAAGGAGCTGCCGCAGAGCAGGCTGGTATCCAGAAAGGCGATATTATCACAAAATTTGATGGAAAAGATGTCACTTCCATGGAGGAGCTTTCTTCCAATATGCAGTATTATGCAGCAGGTACTACGGTGGATGTGGTGATTGAAAGATCATCCAATGGACAGTATGAGGAGCAGACAATCTCTGTCACTCTTGGCAAGAAGAATTAAACCGGAGTTTGACGGACGTAGTGTCGCAGATTCTGTGGTGCTTTTATAGGTTGTGAAGGGCAGATA
>ENA-ORSS01003945-ORSS01003945.1-human-gut-metagenome-genome-assembly--contig:-NODE-3945-length-11532-cov-8.548401_pt1 | contig 11532 bp, 8 predicted proteins | sample MGYA00241899_ERZ509162 | MGnify/ENA primary metagenome ERZ509162 (study PRJEB26280, sample SAMEA2338641) | human gut metagenome | biome: human gut; feature: human-associated habitat; material: faeces... | reverse complement strand
GTCGCAGGCAATGAGTAGGGCTGCATGAGGAATGCAGGGGTGAGATTCCCGTGGGTTGCTGCCAGCAGCCGTCCGTTGGCTCATTTTTTATTTTGTGAAAGGGGGATATTTTTGAAAGAACAAAATTTGATACGTTATAGCATTCAGCTTGCTTTTTTGAAGCAGCTGTTAGAAAGAAAGCTCATAACCGATAGAGAGTATTCCCTTATCAAGCAGCGCTTAATGAAAGATTATCGTGTGGTTTCCGAACTATCCTCTTGATTTTGTGTTGCATTGGCGTTATGATTAACGCAATGAAAGGAACACATTCAACAAGGAGGTCAAGCATGAAAGATGTTGAAGTCATTAAAGCGCGAAACACGCTCTCTCCACGAGCGCGCACAAACTTTGAAAAAAGGCTGCGCGTAGCCGCCTATTGTCGTGTCAGCACCGATACCGAAGATCAGCTGAACAGCTACAAGTCGCAGGTCGAATACTATACCGAACTTATAAAAAGTAAGCCGGAATGGTCTTTGGCAGGCATCTATGCTGATGAAGCTATCACAGGTACGCAGGTGAAAAAGCGCGAGGATTTCCAGCGGTTAATCAACGACTGTATGAACGGTGACGTGGACATGGTGATTACCAAATCCATTTCGCGGTTTGCACGAAACACGCTTGACACTCTGAAATATGTTCGGATGCTCAAAGATAAAGGTGTGGCTGTGTTTTTTGAAGAAGAAAACATCAACACCCTTACTATGGACGGCGAACTGCTCCTTGTGATTTTAAGTTCTGTTGCACAGCAGGAAGTCGAAAATATTTCTGCGAATGTCAAAAAGGGCTTGAAGATGAAAATGCAGCGCGGTGAGCTGGTCGGTTTTCAGGGCTGTTTAGGTTATGACTACAATCCAGCGGACAAAACCATCACCATCAACGAAGAAGAAGCGGCTGTTGTCCGTTACATTTTTCAGCGATACACGGAGGGTGCCGGTGGTTCGGTTATTGCCAAAGAACTTGAAAACTTAGGCTATAAAACCAAACGCGGCAGTCCCAAATGGGCAGACAGTACCGTAATCGGCATTATCAAAAACGAAAAATACAAAGGCGACATTTTGTTAGGAAAGACATTTACCGTTGACCCTATTTCAAAACGGCGTCTGTACAACTTCGGCGAGGAAGATCAATTTTATATTCGTGAGCACCACGAGCCCATTATTTCGGAAGAAGTCTTTGAAGCCGCACAGGAAATTTTGCGGCGGCGTGCAAAGCCCCGCAGCCTTAACGTGGACGGCAAACGTGAAAAGTTCAGCCGGAAATACGCTTTTAGCTGCATGATAGAATGTGGTTTCTGTGGTGGCACCCTGACAAGGAGGAGTTGGCATAGCAGTTCACAGTATAATAAAGCTATCTGGCAATGTGTTGTTTCCACCAAAAAAGGAAAAAAGTTCTGCCCGGAGAGCAAGGGCGTTGACGAAAGAACGATTGAGCGGGCTTTTGTAGAATCCTATCGCCTCTTGTGCCAGAATAACAAGGATGTTCTGGACGAGTTTATGAAACGGACAGAAGAAGCTCTTTCTGAAAGCAACGCGGGCAAGCGTCTGGCGAAAGCCGAAAGAGATATTCACTCTCTGGAAGTCAAGAAAAACAAGCTGGTTGATATGCGTCTTGAAGATACCATCGACAAGGAGACCTACGACCGAAAGTATTTGGACCTGTCCAGCCAGATTGAGCAGTTGCAGAAAGAGTGTGAAAGCCTGCAAGATGCAGCCGAAACCGAATCTACAATGCGCAAGCGTGTTGCCACGTTCCGGCAGACCCTTGAACAGAATGAGGTTCTGGACACCTTTGACCGACATATTTTTGAAAGTATAGTTGAAAAAGTAATCGTGGGCGGTTATGATAGTGATGGGAACAAAGACCCCTACATGATTGTCTTTGTCTACAAGACCGGGTTCAAGAACAGCGTGGACGGCAAGAATTTCAAGCCGCTTCGCAAGAATAGCAAGGAGAACCACTCCCCTGCTGTTTTGTGTTCCCATGCTTCTAACGAGGCTGAATCCATGTGTTCCGATTCTAGCGACGACACATATCGAGACGGTATGCGCATTGTCCAAACTGGAGATCCACCGCAAAAAGCCGTCCGGGAGGCGCTGAAGCATTTTTAGCGTGTCCTCTTTGCCGAGGACTTTTATGCAGAGAAAAGAACGTTTTGCAATTTTCCCTGCAAATGGACTGCGAAGGTAAATCCGCAGCTCCCGGTTGAGAAAAGCTTTGTGGAGTGATACAATAATATTGTATGTGCCCTGTCCGAGGCATCAGTTCACAGAACGGTATAACTTGCAATGGATAGATATTTTTTTATTTTAACGACCATTGATCTTTTTGTGCTCGGCTTTATGTGTCTTCTTACAAGGCTGAGCGAATCTTTAAATAAAAAGCAGAAGCGCGGGTTCCTTCTGGCCTTTGCGCTCATTGCGTGCATCTCGGTGCTGGAGGTCATCACCATCGTGGTGGACGGCGCACCGCCGGGCTACCGCTGGCTGAATATTTTGTCCAACTATCTGGGCTTTGGACTGACACCGGCGGTGCCGCTGTGTCTGGTATATGTGCTGGATAAAAAATCCATCATCCGGCGTGTATTCAAGGCGGCGGTGTGCTGCGAGGGTGCGTATCTGCTTTTTCTGGCGGCAACGCTGCCCTATGGGCTGGTGTTCTCGGTGAGCAGGGAAAACCTCTACGCCCGGGGCGCGTACTTCTATATTTATGTGGCCATGTACTATGCCGCCATGCTGTACCTTATGGTGGCTACGGTACGCACGGCGGCGGCCTTTCAGAACCGCAGCCGCATGCTGATCTATCCGTTGACCCTGTTTCTGGGCGCGGAGACCGTGATCCAGCTCGCGCTGCCGGAGCTGCACGTTACATGGCTGTGTGTCACGTTGCTGTCGGTGCTGTACTATATTTATTGCAGCGAAATGTGGAACCAACTGGACGCGCTGACCGGACTTTTGAACCAGAACAGCTACCTGAACCGCACCGCCGAGATGCGCCGCAGTGGCGGGGTGCTGGTGGTGTTCGATGTGGATGATTTCAAGCAGATCAACGACCGCTACGGCCATTTACAGGGAGATGTCTGCCTTGCCGAGATCGCAGACTGCATCAAAAAAGCCTATGCCCGCTGCGGCTACTGCTACCGCATCGGCGGCGATGAATTCTGTGTGCTGCTGAAGGACGAGGAAAGCGAAGCCCGCTGCGCAAAAACGCTGCAAGCTTTGCTGGCAGAGCGGCGCAAGGTGTTTGCCATTTTGCCGACGGTCTCCCTTGGCTCTGCCGCCTTTTCCGGGGAGGACGTGGTCACAGTGAAGGACCGCGCCGACCGCGCGCTCTACTGCGCCAAAAAGGAACAGAAGGCCCGTGCCGCAGCGGAAAAGCACGCAGACGACAGCGAGCAGACAGCTTGAAATTCTGCCCGCACAACGGATAAACGGAGGAACACCGATGAACACAGATTGGAACAGCCCGCAGGGCGATTTTGATACTGCTGAAAAGCAGGGGGAGCTGCTGATGCTGCTCAGCCGGCAGCAAGTCACCGTGCACACATGGGATGACCCGGACTTTGACTATATGGAGGAGCAGGATCTGGCGCTGGTGGTGCAAAGCCCCTCCGGCACGGAGGATCTGCTTATTGAACTGTGCGGAGAGTTCTCGGTGTTTTTTGAAAAGTGGCACGGCGAGTACGCCGCCACCGCCGAGGGCTACGCGCAGCTGCAGCAGGACATCACCGCCATTCTGGACGGCAAGGCGGGCGCACTGAGCCTGTATACGGAAAACGGCTGGCAGGGCACGGTGCTGTGCACCGAACTGCCCGGCGCAGAGGATGCCGCTGTGGCACTCAAGCGCTGCTGGCAGGCGGCAAAGCCGGACGCCGCCCTGCCTGCGGGCAGTCGGCTGGAACTGGTGTGCTGGGACCCGGCACAGAACCGGAAAGTGCAGCTCCCGTCGGAATAATAGAGCAAAAAAGGTCGCTGCACGCATTTGTGCAGCGACCTTTTCTTATACAATTTGTTGTTTCTTTTTGTGATTCGCCATATAGTTTGTAAATGCGGAGGCCGCAGTGCCCAGTGCGATGCCCAGCACCGCGCCGCCAAGGACATCGGTGGGGAAGTGCACATAGAGGTACAGCCGGGTAAAGGCGATGAAAGCCGCCAGCACCAGCGCGGGGACGCCCAACTTCCGGTTTTGCAGACAGAGCGCAAAGGCTGCCGCAAAAGCCGAGGCCGTATGCCCGGAGGGAAAGGAGTGCCCGTGGGGACGCTTGACCAGAATGGTGATCGCTGTGTTCACGTCGCAGGGGCGGGGCCGGGCGAACAGCGGCTTGAGGATGCAGTCCCCGGCCACCAGATACAGTACCAGCGCCGTGGCCATGGCGCACCCGGCCTTGCGGGTGCGGCGGAACAGCAGCAAAAGCAGCGTGAACGCGATCCAGATCTCACCGTGCTCACCGGCGTAGTTGAGAAAGACGGCCAGCGCATCCAGCACCGGGTTGTGGAACTGCTGCAGCCAGTCCAGAAATGCGAATTCAAACGGCATAAAGAACCTCCTGTCTGTTGATTCTATGGTAACACATCTTCCGGCCCACCACAACCCGGCAGGCAAAAAGCAGGAGTGCAGAAATAAGTTACGCCTGTTATATTGGAATGCGATATTACAATGCGGAAAACGAAAACGCCCGTTCCGACGGCAAAGGCCGGAACGGGCGCAGGATGCGAGAGAATCAGAGGCCCATCTCGGGCAGGGTGGGGTAGCTGTCGATGGCACCGTGCTTCTGTACGCTCAGGCCGCAGAACCGGTTGGAAAAGTCCAGGTACTCCTTCAGCTTTTTGCAGGACAGCTTTTCCAGCTTGTCCACCGTCACGCCGTCCCGGCTCAGCTGCCACAGGAAGGAGCCGATGAAGCCGTCGCCTGCGCCGGTGGTGTCCACGGCCTTCACTTTCTGGCAGGGGGCAAAGCCGTGGGCCGTGCGGGTATAGGCGTGGGCACCATCGCTGCCGCAGGTGTAGAGCACCAGCTGTACATGGCCCACAAACAGGCTGGGCAGGGCGGCTTCAATATCACTGGTGCCGGTCAGAAATTCCAGCTCTTCGTCCGAGATTTTGATCACATCGGCCAGCGGCAGGAACTCCAGCACCGTGCGGCGCAAAGCATCACGGTCCGGCCACAGCGGAAAGCGCAGGTTGGGGTCAAAGTCAATGATAGTCCCGGCGCTGCGGGCTGCGGCAATGGCAGTTCTGTGGGCTTCCCGCATGGGGCTTTCCACCAGGGCAACGCTGCAAAAATGCAGGGCATAGGCGTTGGCAAACAGGCTGGTATCCACCTGCTCCGGGGCGTACAGCAAATCGGCTGAGGGCTTGCGGTAAAAACTGAACGTCCGGTTGCCGTCCGCTTCCAGCGAAACAAAGGCCAGGGCGGTGTTGGCTTTGTCCGTCAAACAGATGTGGCTGGTATCAATGCCGCAGGCAGCCAGTTCATCAATGATCTTGTGGCCGAACGGGTCATCTCCCAGCTGGGTCAGCAGGGCAGAATCCCCACCCAGGCGGGCATAAGCACCGCACACGTTGGCGGGCGCGCCGCCCACACGGGGGCTGAAAGAGGGAACCTCGGCAAAGGAACAACCGGTTTTGGACGGAATCATATCGATCAGCGCTTCGCCGATCGCATACAAGGTATCATGTGCCATGGAATGTCCTCCGTTAAATCGAAAGGGAATACAGGGTGCTGCCTGCGCCGCAAAGCTGCACGGCAACCTTGCCCGCTGCCGGGTAATACCGGGTGGAAAGCACCGCGGCACCGTCGTTCAGGAATATTTCCAGTGAGGAAGCATCCCCCACAACACGCAGGCTGCGGCAGGGAGCATCCAGCACAGCCTTGCGCTCGGTGCGCCCGGCGGCAATCGCTGCATCGGTAAAGCGCAGGGTACAGGTGCGGTCCGCTTCGGTGTAAGTCAGGGTCAGGCCGTTGGCAATGGTCAGGACAAAATCCCCGGCGGGGGAGGCGGTCAGGTCAAAGCAGGGGTCCGTTTCAACCGTTTCGCCGTCTGCCGGCTGGCGGGCTTCGCCGCGCAGGGCGTTCAGCTCGGCGGCGGGGGCTTGCAGCAGGCATCCATTGCCGTCCTGGGTCAACACGCGGGGCAGGGTCAGGCAGTGTTGCCAGCCATACTCCACGGTGGGGTTGGTGTAATCGGCATCCGGCATGCCCATCCAGCCAAACTGGATGCGGCGGCCATCCGCGGCGGCAAAGCTTTGGGGCGCGTAATAGTCAAAGCCATCGTCCAGGGCGTGGAATTCGCTCAATGTGCAATCGGTGCGCCAGTCACCCTGCAGGGCAAAGTAACCGCAGCCGTACACGTTCTGGCAGGCAATGCCCTGGGGCGATACCGCCAAAAACCACTGCCCGTCCAGCTCAAACAGGTCGGGGCATTCCCACATGTAGCCAAAGGCTTTGGGGGTAGTGATGGTGTTGATGTGGTTCCAGTGCAGCTTGTCGGCGCTTTCAAACACCAGCACTTCGCCGTGGTCGTCCAGTGTTCGGGCACCCAGCACCATATAGTAGCGCCCATCCAGTGCAAACACTTTGGGATCGCGCACATGGCAGGTCAGCCCGGCGGGATAATCCTGGTTGTACATCAGGCAGCGCTTGTTGTCCAGATGGATGGCATCGCGGCTGGTGGCAAGGCAGACATTGTGCCCGCGCCCCTGCTTGATGTAGTCATATTCGCCGGGGTGCTTGACATTGCCGGTATAGTACAGGTACAGCATGCCGTCCTCCACCAGAGCGGAGCCGGAATAAACGCCGTGGCAGTCAAACGGTTCGTCCGGGTACAGCATTACGGGCAGGCGTTCCCAGTGGAACAAATCGCGGCTGCGCACGTGCCCCCAGTGCTTGACCCCTCCCGTGGGGTCAAACGGGCCGTACTGATAAAATACATGGTATTCATCGCCGATCTGGCACAGCCCGTTGGGGTCGTTCAGCCAGCCAACCGGGGGCTGAACATGCAGCTTCTGCCGGTGGGGATCCGCCGCCACACGGGCAGCCCCGGCGGCTTCCATCATGGGGACAAGACGCTTCAAATCACGCTGCAAGGCATTCATAACAGGTAGCTCCTTATTGATTGAGAGGGGAGAACATCAGGCTTTGGCTTCCTCGGCTTCGGGGGTCCAGATCACCCAGGTCACAGCGAAGGAAACGCCGAAGGAAATTGCCATCATGATGAGGTACTGCAGCGGCATGTGCAGATGCAGCAGGATGCCGAAGATGCCGGTCACGCCGGTGCCGGTGGCACCAAGGCCGGTCACACTGGCATACAAAGCGCCACAGGCACCGCCGACCAGACCGCCGATAAAGGGCTTAAAGTAGCGCAGGTTGACGCCGAAGATGGCGGGCTCGGTAATGCCCATGCAGGCAGAAAGGGCGGAGGGCAGAGCCATAGACTTAACTTTGGCGTTCTTGCTCTTGAGGGCAACGGCAAAAGCGGCACCACCCTGGGCAACGTTGGCGGCACTGGCCAGGGGCAGCCAGTAGGTGAAGCCAAACTTGGCCAGCTGGCCAAGGTCGATCAGGGTGTACATATGGTGGATACCGGCCACAACGGTGATGGCGTACAAACCGCCCATGATGAAGGAACCGATGCCGAACGGCAGCTGGATCAGGGTCTGAACGCCGTTGATGATGCCGTCCTCTAGCGTGGTGAAGATTGGGCCGATGACAGCGAGGGTGAGATAACCGGTAACGAAAACGGAGACCAGCGGGGTAACAAACAGGTCGATCATGGCGGGCACAACTTTGTGCAGCCGCTTTTCAATCTGGCACATCAGCCACACGGCAATGATAACGGGGATAACGTGGCCCTGGTAGCCGACCAGCGGAATTTTGTACAGCCCGCCAAACACCGACTGGTAGGTCTGCACGCCCTCAGAGGCAACGGTCCAGGCGTTCTGCAGGTTGGGGTGAATCATGATCATGCCGATGACAGCACCCAGGAACTGGTTGCCACCAAACACCTTTGCGGCGGAGAACGCGATCAGGATAGGCAGGAAGGTGTACGCCGTGTTGGAGAACAGCTGGGCAAACACATAGATGGAACCACTGGTATCAATGTTCAGGAAGCCGTTGTTGACCATAAAGTTCAGCGCTTCCATAATGCCCATCAAAAAGCCGGAAGCCACGATGGCCGGGATGATGGGAACAAAGATATCGCCCAGCGTCTTGATGGCCCGCTGGTACCACGGCGCTTTGGAAGCGGCAGCCTGTTTGACTTCCTCCTTGCTGGCACCGGTGATTCCGGCCAGGGCGGTGAACTCGTCATACACCTTGTTCACAATGCCGGTGCCGAAGATGATCTGCAACTGGCCCTGGGCTTCAAATACGCCCTTGGCGCCCTCAGCATTTTCGAGCTCTTTTTTGTTCACCTTGGAATTATCCGCAATCACCAGGCGCAGGCGGGTTGCGCAGTGTGCGGCCGATACAATGTTGGAAGCACCGCCGATGTTGTCCAGTACCTGCTGGGCTGCTTTCTTGTAATCCATGTTGCACGCTCCTTCTTTTATCTGTTGGTCCGGTAGGAGGTTCCGGGGCCTGTTTCATTTGACAGCTTTATTATATACGAAGGTGAGTGCTTTTTCTATTGACCAAACGACCCAACTTGCAAAGATTCTGTTATCGATTTCACACAGTTTCACACCGTTCTTTGGTAAAATGCACAAAAAACAGGGGGGTGCATGGAAAGGGTGCACAAAACAAAAACTTCCCCGCAGTGATGCAGGGAAGTGTGGCGCAAAGGATGCCTGTTATAGCGACCAGACATTTTCATCTGAGTTGTCATCCCCGGTGGAGGCCCGGCATTTTAACTCATAATCCAGCTTGATCATCTGCGGCTCGGCATGGGGGTCCGCCAGCATGTCCATCAGCAGGCGGGCGGCTTTGTCCCCGGCGGTGCGGTAATGCAGATGGGCGCTGGTCAGCGGCACATAGGCAACGCGGCCAATGTGGTTGTCGCCCACAGCGGCAATCATGATGTCATCCGGCACCCGCAGACTGTGGCTGCGGCAGTATTGCAGCGCACCCAGGGCGATGGAGTCGGTCGCGCAGAACAGGCAGTCCAGCCCCGGCGCACGGCCAAACAGCTGCTCCGCCTGGTGGTAGCCAGATTCCATGTTGAACTTGGCAATGCTCATCCGCTGCGGCTGGGGCACGAGACCTGCATCCCGCAGCGCACTGTCAAAGCCTTCGCGCCGGGCAAGGCCGACGGCTTTGTCCAGCAGGGTCACGCCCAGGTAGCCCGGCTTGCGCCGCCCCTTTTGCAGCATGTGGGCGGTGGCGGCCTGCGTCGCGCCGAAATCATCGTGGAACACACAGCTGAACCCGGGATACTGCTGCCCCACGATTACCACCGGCACATGCAGGCTTTGCAGCACCGCGTGGTGTTCCGGGGTAAACATGGTGGCAATCAGGATAATGCCGTCCACCGTATCATGCCGCAGGGTATCCAGCGCGCGCACTTCGCGGGTGTTGTCGTTGGCGGTGTTGATCAGCAGCAGCTGGTAGTTCTGATCGTCCAGTACCCGGCTGATGCCCTCCACCATGCGGGCGCAGCTTTCGCTGCTCAGTCGCGGCATGATCACCCCGATCTGCCGCGTGCGGCGGGTGCGCAGCATCTGGGCCTGCATACTGGGGCGGTAGCCGGTGGCTTCAACCGCAGCGGCAATCTGGGCGCGCTTTTCGGCGCTTAAGTACCCACCATTAAAATAGCGGCTGACCGCTGCCTTGGATACCCCGGCATATTGGGCAAACGCGGTAATGTTCATAGGCCGCACTCCTGTCCGGCTGCCGGCGGGGGGAAACTTGCCGGCGCACTTTTTTATCAGTATAATGCAGAAACTGGCAGGGTGCAACGGGAAAGAGCGGAGAAAAGAAAAATAAGAATGAATGGCATGAGACAAAGAGTAAAATAGACAAAAAACGGGGATTGAATTTGTGCTTTTGACGGAGAAAAAAATGAAAGCTGAATACAAAAAAGCACACAGCTAAAAAGATTTACTAGAATGAATTTGGTGTAAAAGTTATCTTCCGCGCTGGCACAGGATGAAAAGGTATGCTATAATATAATATTAGTTACACGATGAAAAAGTAAGATGCCCCTGATGCCGATGCGGATGTGCGCAGGGCAATGATATGTGTTTAGTGAGGAAAAAGAATGGGACTGCTGCAAAAAATTCAGGCAAAAACCGAGGAAGCCCGCGCGAAGGAAAAGATCCGCCCGCTGCTGGAAAGCCGCATGATGCGGGACATCCTGCTGGAGATCGGCCAGCGCGGTAACGAAGCGCTGGACCCGCAGTCCGTTCCATTGGCTATGCGCCGCCGCGCCACCCAACTTGCCAGCGAAAGCGGCCTGAGCGGCCTGAAGCAGTGCGCTGTGGATGAACTGCATCTGGACGAAGCGGGAATCACGCTGGTCTGCAAGGGGGAGCACACGGCATTTTTTTACGCAGACTATAACTATGAAAACATTGAGGATACCGACTGCCTGCCCGCTGTGGCCGAATACCTGGTGCAGCACATGCGCGGCTATTATAACATTACCCGCAGCTTTTACAGTGTGCCCAAAGCCAACGGCCATGTGGAGGAAAAGACCCGCGAGGTGACCGTGGTGCGCCACCACGAGGATACCCCCTTTGCCCCCGGCCCGATGCAGAAACAGCATTTGTTTTGATGTACATGAGATATCCCCCAGCATACAGGAATTATGCCGCCCCGCATCTTGACGCGGGACGGCATTTTTGCTATACTAATTTAGTATCCGGCAGGAACCCAGAACATGGAGCATTCCCCAAGAGGTCGTAAGAGGGAGCACTCGAAATCAAGCAGGCATTTTGGAAGTTGCCACTGATTTTATAACGACCCATCGTCAAAAATCCGCTATTTTCTACAATTAAATATTTGCTGTTCTCTCCTACTTTTCTCTCCTTTTTCCGGAGAAGATTTTGGGGGATTACTATAAGGAGCATTACCCAAGAGGTCGAAGGGGTCGCACTCGAAATGCGATAGGGCGTTTGTAGCGCCGCCAGAGTTCAAATCTCTGATGCTCCGCCAATCAACGGTACAGCGCGCTTTTTTGAGCGCTCTGTACCGCTTTTTTATGCAAAAAGCAGAATTTTTGAGTTTGACAATTTCATAACAGGAGAGAAAACGCCCTGTTCTGGAGAGAAATCACACTTTTTTAAGTGTCATTTTCCGGATTTGAACCCATTCCAAGCCCATTCAGCATTGCTTCTGCTGAAGAAACCTTGGAAGCGTAGTCCAAATGCGAATAAATATTCGCGGTGGTAGAGAAATCGCTGTGTCCCAGCCACTCCTGAATCATCTTCATCGGGACACCGTTTGCCAAAAGCAAACTGGCGCAAGAATGCCCTTACGGTATAATTACGACAAACCGGAAAAGCCCCGTATATCAAGGGTTTTCGGTTATCTGGCAAGGTTTTTCATCCTTTTCCAAAC
>ENA-ORSS01003942-ORSS01003942.1-human-gut-metagenome-genome-assembly--contig:-NODE-3942-length-11537-cov-2.453928_pt1 | contig 11537 bp, 7 predicted proteins | sample MGYA00241899_ERZ509162 | MGnify/ENA primary metagenome ERZ509162 (study PRJEB26280, sample SAMEA2338641) | human gut metagenome | biome: human gut; feature: human-associated habitat; material: faeces... | reverse complement strand
TCATCGGCTTCGATGCGCGGGGTGTCCAGCTTGCCGCCGCGGGAGCTGCGCCTTGCCAGAAAGGCGAGGAGCTGTTCGCGGTCGATGACCGTACCGGCAGGGATGCCGTCGATGACAATGCCGATGGCTTTGGAGTGACTTTCGCCGAAGATGGAAATTTTCAGGTTGCTGCCCCAGGTCGATGACATGGATAAAACCTCCTTATAGATGATGCAGCTTAGCCGGAAAAACGGACGCTGCCGCCTAAACGCTCAAACTGCTCAAAAAAGTCCGGGTAGGATTTGTTGACGCACATCGGGTCGAGGATGGTGACCGGTTGCTCACACAGCAGCGAGGCGACCGCCATCGACATCGAGATGCGGTGGTCGTTAAAGGAATCGACCGTCCCGCCGTTTAAGCTGCCGGTTCCGCAGACGACCAGGCTGTCGGTGCCTTCAGTGACCTGTGCGCCCAGAGTGGTAAGGTTGTGACAGATGGCGTGCAGGCGGTCGCTTTCCTTGATGCGCAATCTGCCGGCGTTGACGATGGTGGTCTGCCCTTGGGCTGCGGCAGCCGCGACCGACAGGATGGGGATGATGTCGGGAATCTGTGCTGCGTCGATGGTAGTTCCGTGCAGCTGGGATGGGAAGACCTCGATAAAATCGGAAGCAATGTTCATCTTGGCGCCCATCCGTTGCAGAATCTGACAGATCTCCCGGTCGCCTTGCAGCGAATCCATGTCCATGCCGGTGACCCGAATGGAGGCGGATGTTTTGCTGATGGCTCCTGCGCACAGCCAGAAGGCGGCGTTGCTCCAGTCGCCCTGTGCGGTCAGCTGCTTGGGTGGGCAGTAGCTCTGTCTGCCAAACACCTGCCATCCGTTTTCCAAAGGCAGGATGCGGATGCCAAACTGCTTGAGCAGTTGCAGGGTCATCTCGACGTAGCCTTTCGATTGCAGAGGAGAGGTCAGCAGGATGCGGCTGTCCTCTTCCAGAAGCGGAAGGGCAAACAGCAGCCCGGTGATGTACTGCGAGCTGATGTCACCGGAAAAGAAGAAGTCCCCGCCGCGCAGTTTTCCGCTGATGTGCAGCGGCAGGCTGTCGCCGTTTTCGGGCAGCTGCAAAGAAACGCCATGGGCGGCAAGCTGGGAGCAGAGCGGCTCCATCGGGCGTTGGGAAAGGCGTCCGTGCCCGGCAAAAACCGCGCGGCGTCCCAGTGCAGCACAGACCGGCACCAAAAAGCGCAGGGTGGAGCCGGATTCGTTGCAGTCGCACAAAATTTCCGATTGCGCAGATTCGGTGGAGGGGAAGATCCCGTCCACGATGGTGCAGTCGTTTTCAAAGCGTACCGATGCGCCCAGTGCGCCGATGACGTTGGCGGTCGCCTGGATGTCCTGCGAGAGGGTATAACGATGAATCAGTGATTCACCGCAGCTTAAAGCGCAGGCAATGATCAGCCGGTGCAGGTCGGATTTGGAAACAGGAGCCGATACGGTGCCGTTTAAGGCGCCGTGTACTGTGCAGCTTAACATGGCAGTCCCTCCTTGAGCAGAGCAGTCAGCTGTTCTGCCGGCATGGGCAGAATCTTTGCGCTGCCAATTTCTGGGACGACCACCAGACGGATGGTGTCGCCGGACATTTTTTTATCGTGCAGGCAGCTTTGGGCAAGCTCGGCAAGCTCTCCCGGGTAGTCGGTCGGCAGGTGATACCGCTTGAGCATCCGGCATAGCTGCTCGAGTACGGTGCAATCGCAGAGACCGAGCCGGATGGAAAGGCGGGTGATGAGCACCATGCCCAGTGCCACGCCATATCCGTGGGTGACGGCATGGTTGCTGACCTTTTCGATGGCGTGTCCCAGGGTGTGCCCATAGTTTAAAATCATGCGAATGGCGTTGTCCTGCTCATCCTGTTCCACCACCTGCCGCTTGATGTCGACACAGTAGGCGACAATCTGCTCAATCTGCTGGTGGATGTCACAGCTTTCCAGCAGGTCAAAGAAGTCCCGGCTCCAAATCATGGCGTATTTAATCATCTCGGCGCAGCCTTCGGCAAAGGTCTGCTCGGAGAGTGTGTCAAAGGTGTTCGGGTCGCACAGGACCAGAGAAGGCTGATGGAAGGCTCCAATCAAATTCTTTCCGGCGGGGATGTTGACCGCTGTTTTGCCGCCTACCGAGGAGTCGATGGCAGCCAAAAAGGTGGTGGGAATCTGGATGAACGGGATGCCGCGCAGATAGGTGGCAGCGGCAAATCCGGCAAGGTCGCCCACTACGCCGCCGCCGAGCGCCACGCTAACGGCGAATCTGTCTTGGTAGCTTGTGCGGGTTGCTACCCAACTGCTACTTCTCTTGCTGCGGCTCCCGCCATTGCCCTTTCCAAAGGCATCGTGGTTGCCGATGCAATCTCGGGCGTTTCCGGCGCTGGTCGCAGCGCTACGGCACGCACCCATTTTGTTTCCGCTAACGAAAACCTGGAGGCTTATGGCGTTGCCAGCCATCGCCACACTCCTGAAATCGAGCAGATTCTGGGCATCGAGGGTCGCCTGGTGTTCACGCCTCATCTGGCTCCTGCAACCCGTGGTCTCCTTTCCACGGTAACCATTCAGTTAACCCAGGAGGCTCGGCGAAACGAAACCGTTGAGTCGATTCATCGACGATACTGCGACGCCTACGCAAACTCGCCGTTCGTCACCGTGCTGCCTTTGGGCCAGCAGCCTAAAACTTCTTCGGTTGTGGGCACGAATCGTGCGCATGTAGGCGTCGCTTATAACGCTGACCTTGGCTGCGTTGTTGCCACCTGCGCTATTGACAATATCGTTAAAGGCGCGGCTGGTCAGGCAGTTCAATGTGCAAATATCGTCTGTGGCCTTCCCGAGGCTACGGCGATCGATACTGTTGCCAATCCCTCTTAGGAGTGAAAAATATGACTAAAGCGAACCTGATTACCATCGAAAACGGTGGCGTCTCGTCCGCCAAGGGCTTTCGCGCCGGTGGCATTCATGCCGGTTTTCGCGATGACCCCAACCGCCTTGACATGGCATTGGTCGAGGCAGACGAACTATGCCCTGCTGCTGGGGTGTTTACCCAGAACGTGTTCTGCGCGGCTCCGGTAACCGTTTCTCGCGAACACCTTGACGGAGTCGGTTACGGCTTTGCTCGCGCTATGGTAATCAACTCTGGCATCGCCAACGCTGCAACTGGGTCGGTTGGGCTCGAAAACGCCCGCAAGACTGCCGGCATCGTTGCCTCAGCGGTCGGCTGCATGTCCGAAGACGTGCTGGTTGCCTCGACGGGTATCATCGGTCAGCAGCTTGATATTGCTCCCTTCGAAACCGGCGTTCCTGCGCTGCACGGAATCATCGGCGAAACCACGGGGAATAGTGCTGCTCGCGCCATCATGACTACTGACACCGTCTCGAAAGAGGCTGCTGTTTCTTTCGAGACTGCCGATGCCGAATATGCCGGCTGCACCTTTACTGTTGGCGGCATGGCGAAGGGCTCGGGCATGATTATGCCGAACATGGCCACCATGATTTCGGTGCTCACCACCGATGCGCCCATTCCTGCAGCGTTGTTGCACAAGGCTCTTTCTTCGGCTGTAAATCAGAGCTTCAATAAGGTAACCGTAGACGGCGACACTTCCACCAACGATACCTGTATTCTGTTCGCTTCCGGCAAGGCAGCTGCTGCGTCTGCTCCCTTGGCGGGGGAAGATAGCGTGCTGTATGCCGAGTTCTGCCAGGCGCTTAATGCTGTAACCCAGAAGCTTGCTCGCAAGATGGCGAGCGACGGCGAAGGCGCCACGAAGCTCGTAACCGTTACGGTACGTGGTGCCGCAAACGATGCGGAAGCCGATTTGGCTGCGCGCACCGTAGCGAATTCGCCGCTGGTGAAAACGGCTATCTACGGGCACGATGCCAATTGGGGCCGAATTGCCGGTGCCCTGGGTCGCTCTGGCGCGAAATTTGCGCAGGAAAACGTCGACATTGACATCATGGGCATGCCTGTTCTGCGTGACGGCCTCCCCGTTCCCTTTAGTGAGGAAGAGGCGCTGCGACGTTTTGAGGCCGACGAGATTGTGCTCGAAGCAAGCCTTGGCGCAGGTGATGCGGAAACCACCGTATGGACCTGCGACTTTTCCCACGAATACGTTTCGATTAATGGAGACTACCGTTCATGAAATATGCAAGAGACCGAAAGATAACTTCTTCTCATACCGCTGAGGTTCTTATTGAAGCGTTCCCGTGGATCAAGAACGCCACGGGCAAAACCATCCTTATCAAATACGGCGGCGCTGCCATGGTCGACCCCGAGCTGCGCAATGCCGTGATGAGCGACATTGTTATGCTGAAGATCATGGGCGTCAATCCCGTTATTGTTCATGGTGGCGGTGCCGCTATCAACAAGAACATGGACAAATTCGGCATTGATGTCGAGTTTAAAGATGGCCAGCGCGTAACCTCTGACGAAGCCATGGACGTTGTGAAGATGACCTTGGTGGGCAAGGTGAACGAAGAGTTGGTTCTTGCCATGAACGAGCATGGCAACCTGGCTGTAGGCGTAAACGGAACCGACGCTGGAACCATCATCGCCAAGCAGCGCAGCCCTGAACTGGGTCGTGTGGGCACGGTTACCGAAGTGAACCCCGCCTACATCAATGCGCTCATCGCCTCTGATTATGTGCCGATTATCGCTTCGGTGGGAAAGGGCGACGACGGCGGTTCCTACAACATCAACGCAGACGCTGCGGCATGTGCAATCGCTTCTGCAATTGGTGCCCATAAGATCATTTTCCTCACTGACGTTGACGGCTTCTACGAAGACTTCTCGGATAAGAGCTCGCTTATTTCTCAGATGACGGTAAACGAGACACGTGAAATGCTCGAGTCCGGCAGCGTAAGCAGCGGAATGATTCCCAAGCTGCAGTCGTGCGTGGAAGCCATCGAAGGCGGCGTGCCGCGTGCTCACATCGTCAACGGCACCAAGCCTCATTCGATTTTGGTGGAGCTGCTTACCTCAAGCGGTGCAGGCACCCTGATCTACGACGACACGGTGGAATTCTCCAAGGAAGAGATGCGCCCGCTGGGCATCTTGGCATCTCGTCTGAGTGAGAACTTGTAGAAAACACTGTGCGTGGGGTATTCGCTAAACCCCCAAACTCGTAAAATGAACGGATGGGCTTCGACGCTCGGAAACGTTTGCGCCGATCCCCATCCGCAAAGAAAGGAACACCATGAGTTTTGAAGAAGCAAAGAAGCTCGACGACCATTTCGTCATGCATACCTTCGCTCGTAAGCCGGTACTGCTGGTCGAAGGCTCTGGCATGGAAGTTAAAGACGACGAAGGCAAAACCTACCTCGACTTTATTGCTGGCATCGGCGTAGACAGCCTGGGCCACTGCCATCCTGCCGTTGTGCGCGCCATCCAGGATCAGGCTGCCAAGCTCATTCACGTTAGCAACTACTATTACATCGAGCAGCGCGGCGAGGTTGCGAAGCTCCTCTCCGACATGCTGAACGTTTGCGTGCCTAAGTTCTTCCGCGCTCCTTGGCCGGTATTCTTCGCCAACTCTGGCGCAGAAGCCAACGAATGCGCCATCAAGCTTGCTCGCCTGTATTCCAAGAAGATGGGCGGCGGCGGCCAGACCATCATTACGATGGATCGCAGCTTCCAAGGCCGCACCCTGGCTACGCTTGCCGCCACGGCACAGCCCGCAAAGCAGGAAGCCTTCCAGCCTTTGCCGGGTGGCTTCCTGCATGTGCCCATGAACGACTTGAACGCGCTTCATCAGGCGGTTTACAACAACTTGGCAGATGTTTGCGCTGTTATGATCGAACCCGTGCAGGGCGAAGCGGGCGTGTATCCTTGGGATCCCGACACGCTCTATGACGTTGCGCAGTTCTGCCGCAAGAACGGTTTGCTTCTCATTGTTGACGAGGTTCAGTCGGGCATCTTCCGCTGCGGCGAATTCCCCTTCGCCTTCCAGAATCTGGGCATTACCCCCGACATTATCACCATGGCCAAGGGCATCGCTTCTGGCTTTCCCATGGGCGCTTGCGCTGCTCGTATCGAGGTTGCCGAAGCATTCGAGCCGGGCGACCATGGTTCTACCTTCGGCGGCAGCAACCTGGCTATGGCTGCTGCTCACGCAACGCTCGCAACGCTTTCGCGCGGCCATTACGACGACCGCGTAACCGAAGTGGGCGACTACTTCGCCGAGAAGCTTGCTCAGGTTGAAGGCGTCACCGAGGTTCGTGGCATGGGCCTGATGCTCGGCGCCGACTTGGAAGAGGGCATCGATGCTCATAAGGTTGTAGCTCAGGGCCTGGAAGAGGGCTTCCTGCTGAACGCAACCGGCAGCAATACGCTGCGCTTCCTGCCCCCGTTGATCGTCACCGAAACCGAGATCGACAAGCTTATCGATGCGCTGCCTGGCATGATCGCTGCGGTTCGCGAATAGCTTAAAACTTCGGGAAGGCGCAAGCCTTCCCTCCTATACCCCTTTAGTGGGTTTGAATTAATGAATAATTGCCAAGTGAAAGGTATTAAGGAAATGGCAAAGGATAAGTGCGTACTCGCATATTCTGGTGGCCTGGACACCAGCGTCTGCATCAAGTGGCTGCAGGACGAAAAGAACCTTGACGTTATCGCTGTAGTGGGCGAAGTTGGCCAGGAGCACGAAGGCCTTGAGCAGGTTAAGCAGCGCGCTCTGGAAACGGGTGCAATCGACTGCATCATCGCCGACATGCGTGAAGACTTTGCTGCAGACTACCTGTCCAAGGCTCTCTATGCCAACGCAAACTTCGAGAACAAGTATCCGTTGGTTTCCGCTCTTTCTCGTCCGCTGATCTCCAAGTACTTGGTAGATACCGCCCATAAGTACGGCGCCAAGTACGTTGCTCATGGCTGCACGGGCAAGGGCAACGACCAGGTTCGTTTCGAGACCTCCATCCAGGCTCTTGATCCTACGCTGGAAATCATTGCTCCCGTTCGTGAGTGGGATATGCACACTCGTCAGGAGGAAATGGACTGGGCAGAGGCTCATGGCGTTACCGTCCCTACCACCAAGAGCAAGCCGTATTCCATCGACGACAACCTGTGGGGCCGCGCAATCGAGTGTGGTGTTCTGGAAGACCCGATGAACCGTCCTCCGCTGGACATCTACACCATGACCACCGATCCCGAAAAGGCTCCTGAAGAGGTTACCGAGATCGAGGTTGAGTTCAAGGCCGGTCTGCCTGTTGCTATCGACAGGGAGCAGATGAGCTATCTGGACATCATCGCAAAGATGAACCAGATCGCTGGTGCTAACGGCTTTGGCCGCATCGACATGATCGAGAATCGTATGATCGGCGTTAAGAGCCGTGAATGCTACGAAGCTCCCGGTGCTCTGGCTCTGATCGTTGCTCATCGTGGTCTTGAGGACATGTGCCTCGAGCGCGAGGTTCTGCGCTACAAGCTTCACCTCGAGCATGACTGGGCAACCATGGTATACAACGGCCAGTGGTTCAGTCCCCTCAAGCATGCTGTTGATGCTTTCATGGCAACCACTCAGCAGTGCGTAACCGGCACCGTTCGCCTGAAGTTCTACAAGGGCAACTGCACCGTTACCGGCCGCAAGTCCGACTTCAGCCTTTACGATTACGGTCTGGCTACCTACGATGCAGCTGACACCTTTAACCACAAGGCGGCTAAGGGCTTCATCGACCTGTACGGCCTGTCCACCAAGGTTTGGGCTAAGAACCGCCGTGAGCAGGGTGTTACTGACGGCGAATAGTTCGCTTTAGGGGCGCATTGCGCCAATCGCCCTCTTGTGAAAATGAGCTCAGGACCCTTCCTTCGTAAAGAGGGAAGGGTCCTGTTTTGTTATTATTGGAACGTTAATCAAGCAATACTCGTATAGGGCGCAGTTCTTGAAGGTTAGGAGCTCATATTATGGCGTTGTGGTCTGGACGTTTTGAAAAGGGTGTAAGCGAATTCACACAGGAATTCGGCGCATCCCTTCCGGTTGATAAGGCAATGTATCATCAGGATATTGCCGGCTCCCGCGCTCATGCACGCATGTTGGCAGCGCAGGGCGTAATTTCTGAAAAAGACGCCGAAGACATCGTTGCGGGCCTGGCCGATATCGAAAAGACCATCGAAGAGGGCAACTTCACCTTCGACATCAACGACGAAGACATTCACATGTCCGTGGAAAAGGTGCTTACTCAGAATATCGGCGATGCGGGCGCTCGCCTGCACACCGGCCGCAGCCGCAACGACCAGGTAATCACCGACACCCGTCTGTACGCCAAGGAGCTTGCTTCCGAGCTCATGGCAGACGTGAATGCCATGCGTGAGCCGCTCATCGAGGCTGCTCGCAAGAATATGGGCACCATTCTGCCTGGCTATACGCACATGCAGCATGCTCAGCCCGTGCTCCTTTCGCACCATTTCATGGCTTACTACTGGATGTTCACTCGTGACTTTGCTCGCTTGAAACAGGCATTCGATGCCGCCAACGCCAATCCTTTGGGCTCTGCGGCGCTTGCTGGCACCACGTACCCGCTCGATCGCCAGAAAACCACCGACGAACTGGGCTTCGATCACATGATCCCCAACTCCCTTGACGCGGTTTCCGATCGCGACTTCCTGCTTGACCTTGACTACGCATGCTCGGTTGCCATGATTCACCTTTCCCGTCTTTCCGAGGAAATCATTTTGTGGTCCACGTCCGAGTTCGGCTTCATCACCTTGGCAGACGAGTACTCCACGGGTTCGTCTATCATGCCCCAGAAGAAGAACCCCGACTTCGCTGAGCTCATCCGCGGCAAGTCTGGCCGCGTAGTAGGCGACCTTATGGCGCTGCTCACCACCATGAAGAGCCTTCCTTTGGCCTACAACAAGGATCTTCAGGAAGACAAGGAAGGCGTAATGGATGCCTGCAAAACCCTGCATGACTGCCTGGTTTGCATGGAGGGCATGATCTCCACCATGAAGGTGAATGTTGACGCAATGCGTGCTCAGTCGAAGAAGGGTTACCTTGCCGCAACTGACGTTGCCGACTACCTGGCCAAGAAGGGCTTGCCCTTCCGCAAGGCTCATGAAATCGTTGGTCATCTGGTTCTTCTGTGCGACAAGCGCGGTTGCGATCTGGACGATTTGAGCCTGGAAGACTTCAAAGAAGCATCCGATCTCTTCGAGGCCGACATTACCGAGGCTCTCGACCTTGAATCCATCGTTGCTGCCCGCACCACCTACGGCGGAACCGGCAACAGTGTAGTTGCTGAGCAGATCGAGCTCGGTGCTGCGAAGCTGGCAGAAGACAAGAAGCTTGTCGAGTAGTACGTTCCCAAAACAATAATTAAAAGCCGCAGTGCCTTAGACGCCGCGGCTTTTTTGTTGCATTGATTGGCTCATAATGCCATTTCTATTAAAGATCCGTGGTTTGTGCAGATTGGTGGTGGCAACAACAAGCGTGATAAAATGCAAAGAACTATATTTAGGGAGGTTCGATGGCTTCACGAGCTAGAAAAAGCAAGCACGGTGCTCGCCAGGAAAAAGCAGGTTTAAGGCTTGGCGTTGCGGGTGCTGTTATCTTGGGCGCGCTTGCTGCCTGCTGCATCGCCGTGGTTGCGTTGTGCACCGTCTGGTTGCAGGACTTGCCCGACTACAACGATGCTTCCGCTTATAACTATGCCGAGAAAACCAAGGTATACGCTAACGATGGCACGACGTTGCTTGCCGAGTTCTACCTTGAGAACCGTGATCCCATCGATCTCGACGAAATGGGTACCTATGTAACCAAGGGTACGGTTGCCACGGAAGACGAACGCTTCTATCAGCATAACGGCATCGATGTTTTGGGTATTGCGCGCGCGGTTTGGGTGAACGTTACCCATACCGGCCACGAAGGTGCGTCAACCATTACGCAGCAGTTTGTACGAAACACTATTTTGGCTGATGAGGCTACGGAATCTACGCTGAAGCGTAAGGTTCGCGAAGCGTATATTGCCATTAAGCTGGAAGAATCGTACTCGAAGGACGAAATCCTCCAGATGTACCTGAACACGATCAACTATGGTCAGGGCGCTTATGGTATCCAGACAGCTGCGCAGCGCTACTACAGCAAGAATGCGAAAGACCTCACCATTGCTCAGGCGGCAACGCTGATTGGCATTCCCCAGTCGCCTACGTACAACAACCCCATCGACAATCCCGAAAACTGCAAGAACCGTCGCAACTTGGTTCTTGACCGTATGCTCACCAATGGCGTAATCACCCAAGAAGAGCACGATGCGGCACAGGCTGAAGATTTGAACCTGAACGTTTCAGAGGTAAGCACCGGCGACGGCATGTACAAGTACAAGTACTTCACCAGCTATGTTCGCGAAACGCTTTTGAAGGATTATTCAGCTGACGAGGTATTCAAGGGCGGCATGACGGTTGTTACTACGCTTGACCCCGCCATTCAGGAAGCGGCAGAATCCGCTGCCGATGCGAAGATGAACGGCCTCTCCGATAATCTTGAGCTCGCGCTAGTTTCCGTTGACCCCGATACCGGCTTCATCAAGGCTCTTATCGGTGGACGTGACTACGACGCCAATGAATTCAACTTGGCAACGCAGGCAAAACGCCAGCCGGGCTCTTCCTTCAAGACGTTTACCTTGCTTGCTGCTTTGAATGAAGGCGTTTCTCCTGAAACCAACCTTAACTGCGCCGGCCATGTGAATATCAACGGCTGGCAAGTAGAGAACTACGGTGGCACCGACTACGGCACGCGTTCCATCAGAAGTGCTTTCGCCGTTTCCTCTAACACTGGTTTTGCTGAGCTATGTACCGAAATCGGTCCTGAGAAAGTAGCGGACATGGCGAAGAAGTGCGGCATCGAATCCGAGTTGGACGCCTATCCTTCCATCACGCTGGGCTCCGAAGAGGTTACGGTGCGCGAAATGGCTCAGGCGTACGCCACCATTGCTAATGGCGGCACCAAGCGCGAAGCGGTATGCATCGAATCCATTAAGGATTCTAACGGCATCACCATCTTCCAGGCCGACACCAAGGGCGAAAAGGTTCTTGATACGGCACTCACTCAGGCTGCAACCGATGTAATGAAAGGTGTTGTTACCAACGGTACTGGCCGTGGAGCAAACATCAGTAACGGGCGGCCGGTAGCAGGCAAGACGGGTACTTCAGAAAATTGGCGCGATAAGTGGTTCTGCGGCATCACTCCGCAGCTTTCCACCGCAGTGTGGATTGGTGGCCGCGATGAGGTTCGCATGCCTTCTTCGGTTGCATGTGACGGTGTGTACGGCAACTTTATGAGTCAGGTTCTTGCGGGCCAGCCTATTGAGCAGTTCCCGACATCCGACACGAAGCTCACCTACAGCACAACGGACTTCGGCAATGGCAGCGGAAGCGCCGGTTCGTCCCCTGAGCATGAAGGCGATACGGAGATGACGGACGGCACGTCAGCTTCCGACACTACGAACAATGAGCAGCCAGGCACCAAGGAACCCGAGAAGGGGACCACTACCCCTAGCGGTGGCACGACGGGTGGCGGAAGTGGTACGAGCTCGGG
>ENA-ORSS01003937-ORSS01003937.1-human-gut-metagenome-genome-assembly--contig:-NODE-3937-length-11542-cov-2.435275_pt1 | contig 11542 bp, 7 predicted proteins | sample MGYA00241899_ERZ509162 | MGnify/ENA primary metagenome ERZ509162 (study PRJEB26280, sample SAMEA2338641) | human gut metagenome | biome: human gut; feature: human-associated habitat; material: faeces... | reverse complement strand
ACAGCCACGACGCTCGGTTCGCTCGTTATCTCGTTTGTGTCTTTGGCATACACAAGCGTATTTGCCGTTCCGAGGTCGATTCCGATGTCGTTTGAAAAGATTTCCTTAATTCCAGCCATAATTTTGTAATTTAACTATTTTCAATTTATTGAAATTTTCCATAAAGGGTCAACAGCAAATTCACCTACCAAGCATATAAAAATTCCAATATATACCGGATGTCGACAATTTTTTACGAAGATTAATATTTATGCCGCGAAGAAAAACGCCTATCTTCCAAATATTGTCAAATAGGACAGGCCTGCGCCTGGAAAACTTGTGGGCAAACAAAATTTTCGGCTCAGTTTAGCGGGTTGAATCAAAAACTCTACAACAAGCCAAAACTCTCGATAAAGAAAACGCAAAAGTAAAAAATTTACAAAAATAACCTTGTACGGAAATGCGGCGTCTTCACATAAGCCAAACTAAAAGATTCATCCCCTGCCCACACCTAATACAATTTATAGAAAAAAAGCGTCTTTCTTTTATAAAATAGTATATATTTTTATAAAAATTTATCGTTTACAAAATCTGCGCCCGCCTGTATAAGAACTTCATTTATATCGAATACACACAGCAACAAGAATATGCCAAGAAAAAATATACTCTACATTTGCGCCGCCGCAGGAGCGTTTATCGCCATAACCTCCTACGCGGCATTTGTCGAAACCTCAGTGAAAAACCGCCCGTTAGTGCAGGTTGAGACAAAGACATTAAAAGACGAAGCCCCGAGTTTTCTCCCCGCCGGGAAAAAATGGAAACTCGTATGGCACGACGAATTCAACGGGAAGGAAATCGACAAGACAAAATGGATGTGCCGCGAATCCTTTTGGGGGCAAGACTTCCCCGCGTTTGCGCACAACTTTGAAGGGGTCGAAATGACGGGAAAAACCGTAAGATTGCACCTGTTGCGCAAAGGCGACGATTTCTGTTCCCCGCATTTGCAGACAGGCTCGCTCACATTCGACATTCCCAAAGACACAAAGGGCTTCTGGCCCTTCGGAAAATACCGCAAACCGCTATTTATGCACAAATACGGATATTATGAAATCCGCTGCCGACAGCCGAAAAATCCCGGCTGGCACTCGGCATTTTGGCTCCAAGCCCCGGGTATAGGCTCGTCGCCCGATCCGTCCGTATGCGGCGTGGAAACCGACGTCATGGAAAATTACAGGCAATTCACGCACGGGCAGATTGTGGGAGGCAACGGCTGGAACGGCTACGGCAAAGACTCAAAGTGGTTCGGGCACTTTGCGTGGGAGTACGAGGCCGACGCCGACGGTTGGTGCTACTACGGTGTGGATTGGACTCCCGAAGGATATACGTTCTATGCAAACGGTAAAAAAATTGGCGAGCAAAACAGCCCCGTATCGCATGTCGAGCAATTTATACTCGTTTCGACCGAGCCGCGCGGATACCGCAATATACAAGGCAACGACGGCGGGTTGTCGGAGGGCTCAAAAAAGTGGGGCAAGCCCGATCCAGCCCTATTCAAAGCAGTTCTGCCGGACTTCTTTGAAGTGGACTTTGTTCGCGTTTACGACGAAGTCAAAGATTAATGCATTGCCTGTGTGCGGCGGGGCCTTTCCCCCGCCGTTTTTTTATATCATCTTAAAACCGAAAATCTGCGAACAATGTAGCTGGCCTTATTTTTTAGCGCCAATTTTCGGACATAAATATTATAAATTTCATAACAAATACGGCCTTTTGCCGATATTGTGAAAAATGTTTTTTGGCGATGCGCGCAAGGTTTTTATTTATTGAACACAAGCAAATATATATTAGTCTAAGAAGTATGTATTTTTATTATCGGAAAAAAGCTTTCGCAAGTTTCCTCGCGGCGGCAGTGGTTGCAGTTTCGGCCGCCTTTGCGTCGGCGGCGGACGTGTCCATAAAAAGCGGGTCTTTGTCGGAGGGGAAAATTTTTAGCATAGATTTTAATTTCAAAATTCCGGCAAAGGAGCATATCTACTCAAACCGCCCCTCGGAAAACGGTAGCCCGACAACCATTTCCCTAAAACTTCCCGAAGGGTACAAGCTTGAATCGCTCGAATGGCCAAAGCCTTCCGAATTCGAGTTTTTTGGAATGAAATCCGAAGGGTACTCGGGGGACATTACAGTGCGCGCGCGCATTTCCCCTCCCGCAAAATTTCAGAGCGGCGCAACCGCAAAAGCGTCCGCGACCGTCGATATGCTCGCATGCTCCGACATGTGCGTTCCGATAAAAAAAGAGCTTTCTTTCGAGCTTCCTGCGGCTCTTGTTTCAAGCCGGCCTGTCAAAGATTCCGGCACTAACATCGTAGATACAAAACCGGGCGGCGGAGAGCCTGCGACGCCCCAAAACGGTAAAATTCAAAACGCGCAAGTTTCATCAATATCTTATGCCACTTTGTTTACCGCAATATTCGGAGCTTTCTTGGGGGGGATTATATTAAATTTGATGCCCTGCGTATTTCCTGTTATCGGCATAAAAATTCTCTCGTTCGCCTCGGCGGACGACAGTCGCTCAAGGATAATGGGGGCGGCGGCGTATTCTTTGGGAATTGTGGCGTCGTTTATCGCCCTTGCAGCGGTGCTCGTCGGGCTGAGGGCTGCTGGAAGCGGGCTCGGCTGGGGCTTCCAACTTCAGAATCCGGCATTTTCGTCATCGATGGCGCTGCTATTCTTTGCGATGGGGCTAAGCTTTGCGGGAATGTTTGAAATAGGCGCGGGCTTTGCGGGCGGAAGGCTCGGTGGCACTGGCAAAAACAAATATCTCGCCTCCGCGCTATCCGGGGTGCTCGCGGTATTGGTCGCAAGCCCCTGCACCGCCCCCTTTATGGGAACCGCGATAGGGGCGGCACTCGCCGCCGACGCTGGCGCAGGTTTCACGTTTTCGGTATTCGCAGCTCTTGGAATCGGAATGGCGTTTCCGTACATATTGCTTTCTCTCATTCCGTCACTCTCAAAGAAAATGCCCCGCCCGGGCGCGTGGATGGAAACATTGAAGCAAATTCTCTCGATACCAATGTTCGCGTCGGCAATATGGCTCGCTTGGGTTTATTGCGAACAAACGGGCGCTGCAGCGCGCATAATGTCGGCGGCTCTCGTATTGGCTGTCGGGTTAAGAATTTTTGGGCTGTACTACATGCCGCACTTCGGGCGCGCGGCAAGAACATCCGCAGCGGTTGTCTGCTTGGCCTCCATCGCCGCCGCGGCTTGGATAGCGTGGGACGCGCCGGCAGTGGCCACATCGGATTCCGCCCAAAATTGGTCGGAGCAAAAACTCTCGGAATTGAGAAAGTCCGGGAAAATAGTGTATGTCGACTTCACCGCATCGTGGTGCCTAACTTGCCAGTACAATAAAAAGATATTGGAATCAAGCGCCGTCCAAGAGGCATTTAAAAAACGCGGCGTAAAATTTATCGTTGGGGACTGGACAAACAAAAATCCGGATATCTCAAAAAAGCTCGCCGAATTCGGGCGCGCCGGCGTTCCGCTAAATCTCGTTTATCCCGCCGACGAAAATTTGCCGCCGGAAGTTCTGCCGGCAATACTAACGCCCGATATAGTAATCGAAGCGGTTGACAAAGCGGCCGAGGGGTGTAATACTTCCAAACTTTAAAATACCTATGCCAAAATCTTTCATAACACTCCAAACGGCTCGTAAAATCGCCGAACAATTTTCAACGCCCTGCTACGTTTACGACGAGGCATCTCTCGTGGCGCAGGCTAAAAAAGCGCTGGGATTCCCCAACGCCTTCGGGTTGACGGTAAGGTTCGCGATGAAGGCGGCTTCAAACCGCGCAATACTGCGGCTTTTCAATTCGCTAGGGCTGCATATCGACGCGTCGAGCGCATACGAAGTTGAGCGCGCTATGCTCGCGGGCATTCCCGCCGACCACATATCGCTTTCGTCGCAACAGTTGCCCGACAATCTCGCGGAACTAATAAAAGCCGGCATAAAGTACAATGCGTGCTCCCTGCGGCAGCTCGACGAATTCGGAAAAATAAACCCTGGCGCCGAGGTCGGGGTGCGCATAAACCCCGGATTGGGCTCGGGCGGCACAAACCGCACAAACGTGGGCGGGCCTGCGTCGAGCTTCGGAGTCTGGCACGAATACATACCGCAAATAAAACAGGTCGCGCGCGACAGAAATCTTAAAATCGTAAGAATCCACACCCATATCGGCTCTGGATCCGATCCTCTCGTGTGGAAAAAAGTTGCCGAGATGAGCATCGGAACCGTTGCCCTATTCCCGGACGTAAAAATCCTCAACATGGGCGGCGGGTACAAAGTGGCGCGCATGGATTACGAAAAATCCACCGACCTTATAGAGATAGGGGAACCTGTGGCTGCGCGCATAGCCGAATTCGCCGATAAAACCGGCAGGAAGCTGCACTTTGAAATAGAGCCCGGAACATTTCTCATGGCAAATTGCGCCGCAGTGCTTTCGAGAGTCCAAGATATATGCGATACGGGAGAAGGCGGCTATAAATTCATAAAGCTCGACACCGGCATGACCGACATTCTCCGCCCGTCGATATACGGAGCCCAACACCCGATATCAATTTTGCAGGAAGCTCCGGATCCCGCCGAGGAAGAATACATCGTTTCAGGCCACTGCTGCGAAAGCGGGGATATACTGACGCCCGCCCCGGGCGACCCCGAAGGGCTGCTGCCCAGAAAAATGGCGAAGGCAAAAATAGGCGACTTTTGCGTAATCGGCGCCGGCGCATATTGTTCCTCAATGTGCACCCAAAATTACAATTCATATCCTGCAGCGGCGGAAGTGATGCTGATGTCCGACGGTTCAATAAAGCTGATAAGGCGCCGCCAGACGCTCGCCCAGATTCTGGAAAACGAGGTTAGAGATGATTAAGGCCAAAACATCGCTAAAAGTGCGCTTCGCCGAGACCGACGCGATGGGGGTCGTCTACCACGCCAATTACTTGCCGTGGTGCGAGTGCGCGAGGCTCGCGCTAATAGAGGGTATAGGCTTAAACTACGCCGAAATGACAAAAAAGGGCTTCCACCTTCCCGTGGTGGAGGTCCGCGTAAAATACCGCCGCCCCGCGAGATTCGGCGACACTGTCGAAATAGAAAGCGCCATAACGGAACGCCCAAGCGTAAAAATCAAAATCGAATACAAAATAAGCGCGGGCGGTGTTCTGCTCGCCGAGGCGCAAACCGTGCATGTCTTTGTAAATTCGGAAGGCGCGCCCATAAAGCCTCCGCGCGAGTACGCGCAAACGCTTTTAAAAGCTTTTGACGAAAATCCGGGAGAATAATGAAAAAGGCCCTGTGCATAATAATGCTGACTGCCGCATTTGCGGCGTCATTCTTCATGCGCGACTACAATATCGAAAACAGGATATGGCATGCCGACGAATCCGAGCAGGCATCGACCTTCGCGGACCTGCTTTTAAACGGGGACTACGAATACAATCCCAACGGCCCCCACGGCCCCACCCTATATTATTACGCCTTTGCCTGCCACCAGCTGCCAAACATAAAATACTTCGATATGGCGCAAGAGGCAAACGTGTCAGCAGACACTCCCGTGCAGTCTAAAAACGACGGGCTTTCAATTATTCTTCTAAGGAAATTGCTCGCTCCGTGGCTTCTGATTATATTTGTATGCTATCTAATAGGCTCGGTCTATTCAGGTACAGCGGCGGCTTGGGCGGCGTGCGCGTGTTTTGCGCTCTCCGGGCTATCCTGCATTTACGCCGGATATTTTGTACACGAGATAATTTTTGCCGCGTCCGCCCTAATATTCGCGCAATGCCTATGGGCGCTACTAAAAAATCCGTCTTTCAAGTGGGCAGTAGCTGTCGGTCTATCTGCAGGGTTTATGCAATCCACAAAAGAAACCTCCATAATAGTATTCTTTTCCGCAGCCGTAGCCGCATGCGCAATATTGGCAATCAACCGAGAAGTTAGGGAAAAACTATTTGAAAAAAGTTTCGCAAAAATATTTTATCTTGGAACGGCGGCCCTTGGTGGGTTCGCCGCTATGATTTGCGTTTTCTACTCCTCATTTGGGGCGAATCCGAGTGGAATTTTAGACGCGTTTTTATCCTATTCGCATTTTTTTGGGAAATCCGCATCGGAGAGCTTCGCAGAGCCGGCTTGGTATTACGCAAAACTGCTTGCAATCTCAAAGTCCGAAGGGGTGTGGTTCGGCGAGCTTCCGATAACAATTCTATTTTTTGCCGGTCTCGCGCGCGCCGTGGCCGCAATCCGCGAAGGCGAGAGGCAATACGCGCAAAAGGCGGAGTATATTTTGTATTGCGCAATATGCGCCGCCGTCCAAATTGTAGTGCTGAGCTTTATCACATACAAGACGCCGTGGCTTTTGCTGGCGCCGATTGCGCTAATGTGCGTTGTGTCGGGATACGGAGCGACAGGCCTGCTAAGAAGCAAAAAATTCCTCCCGCTTGTTTTTGGATTTGCGATACTCGCAACACTTGGATACTGGCAATTCCGACTGTCTGAAAATGCAGCTGTAAAATATCCGCAAGACCCGCGCAACCCCATGATTTTCTCCCACACTGTAAGCGACTACAAAAATCTACTGTCGAGAATATCCGACGCCGAGCGGGTGTCGGAATACGGCGGAGACATTCCAATCGCATTTGTTATGGGGAACGAGTCTCCATGGCCCGCCCCGTGGGATCTGCGCAATTACGCTAACGTCGGTTTTTGGAGAAACGATTTTCCGAAAAACATTTCAAATTTTGAGGTAATCGTATGCGCGCCGTCAACAGCGGAAGCCGTTGGGAAAGCCATCGGAGATGAAAAATACGTCCCGGAATTTTTCGGGATAAGAAAAAATGTTGTGCTCACGCTTTATATAAAGAAAGAACTATTTGAGAAGTTAATCCGATGAAAATAAAAAAAATTGGTTGCGTTTGCGCGGTGGCAGTGTGCGTCGCGGTAATCGGGATAATCGCGGCGGCGTTAAACCCGTCTTTGCAGACGAGAATTGCGTCGTCCGTTTTAGAGGGAAAATTTGCGGGAGCAAAGCTTCAAAAACTCGACGCGGGGATATCTTCCATATCGGTGGACGGATTGGAGCTGCCGCTTCCGGACGGCACAAAGATATCGCTAAAATCCGCAAAAATGAAATATTCCCTTTCGGGGCTGATTTCAAAGAAGGTCGGCATTGATTCAGCCGCTTTTGCGGGCGTTGAAATAAAAATGCCCGCTAAGGGCGAAAAATCCGGAGGCGCTGCCGAATCCGCTAAGAAGATCACTGCAAGCTCTAGCGACGAAAAATCTCAGCCCAAAGCGGCGGTGGAAAGCCCGCAGAAAGAGGAAGGCGGGATTATGCAAACTCTCTCGCAATGGGAGTTTGAGCTCGGGAATTTGGAGGCGGATATAGCGGTTATCGCCCCAGACAACTCGAAGGCGTCGGCAAAAATATCGGCGTCAGGCATACTAATCGAGAACGGCTTAAAGCCGATGTCGGGTACATTAGATATTGAAATAGCCTCCGATTCGGCCGATTTCGGAAAAAATAAAATTTCTGCGAAAGCCGCCGTGAAAGGCTTGGAGGAAGGCTCCAAAATAACGCTTGAAGTGCTCGGCGGCCGCGGAACGCGCGTTGTAGCATTCGAGGGGACTTTTTTTGAAAATTTTGCAAGGGCCGAAACCACCGCGAGAGTGGATTTGTCCGACGCGGACATCGCGCCTCTTAAACCGGTGCTCGGTACAATACCGGGCTTTAAATCCTCCGTATTTGCAAATATAAAATACTCCGATTTCGGCAAATCCGCACAGGCGGAAATTGTGGTGAAAAACGAGCTGCCCTCCCCGTCGGAAATTAACGGCTCGCTCGCATTCCTCGGCCCCTGCGAATTTTCTGCAGAGATAACGGCCGCATTAAAAAACGGCGGCGTCGAGATACCGAAACTGAAAGCGTACCTGTCGGAAAATTCAAAGACTCTACTTTCCCTGTCGCTCCCGGAGCCGGTTAAAATTCCGCTCTCGACTAAAAGCGCAAAAGAAATTCCGGAAGGAAAAATAGAATGTGTAGCCGCGTTCCCAAGCGCAACAGTGTCGCGCGCTGTGAAAAATTTTGCCGACTTTTCGTCGTCCGACATTTGCGGAAAACTTTTGGTGGAAGTGGCAAACGACAAAATCTACCTGAAAACCGTTTCCCCGGTTGCGGTGTCAGGCATAAACCTTTCAAAAAACGGGGAGGTTTTCCTCAAAAATATTGGCGCAAAACTTTCTCTGTCCGCCGAAAGCGACTTCTTTGCAAATGTTAAAGCCGCCGCGGAACTGACGGCGGGCGACACGCTAAAAGAATCCGCCACTATTAAGGCGACTATCGATAAGAACGCCGGCAAAATTGCGGCGGGATTATCCGCAAAAGGCTCCATCACGCCTTTCGCAACGAGAATATACTCCGTGGCAAACCTCGCCGAATACGGCATTTCGATAGATTTATCCTCCACTGCAACCGTTGAGGGCGAAACCGCTACGCTCGAAAAATTCTCATTCATCGCCTTCGATAAAAACGGAAAGCAAACCGCCAAAATTTTATCGGACAGCCCTATTTCAATAAACCTTTCGACAAAAGAAATATCCCCCAAATCAAAAAATCTTTTGAGTTTTGAGGTTGTCGAATTCCCGTTTGCGCCGATAAAACCGTTCGCCGCCGGAGCGGACGCGAAATGGATTTCAATAAAAGGTACGGTGTCTGAGCCGAAAAAATCGCAATTTAGCGTAAATGCCGAAGCTGCTCTGGAATCGCTCTATTTAAATGTGGGAGAAGAAAGATTTTTCGCCGACGTCTCGGTAAAAACGGACATCGCAGCCGACATTCCCTCCGACTTTACAAAAGTAGAGGCAAAAATTAAGAATTGCACCATATCCTCAGGCGGAATCGAATGCGCGACGGCAGACGCATTTTTTAATGCAATTCTCGCGCCACAGTTTGCCCTGGGCGGAGCCGAAGCGAATTTTATGGTTTCCCTGCCCGCCCTGCTTTCCCAGCCGGGGCTCTTGAAATTTGCCAACGTATCCGCCGGCAACTTGACGCTCAATGCCGGGGCCGACGCCTCCAAAATATCCGCAAAACTGCGCATAGACAATCTAAAAACCCGCTCAGCCGAAGGAGTACTTGACAATGTCCAAGCGGAAATCTCCGCCCCCTTTGGCGAAAACTTTAAAATAACGGAAGCCTCCGCAGAATACACGTCAAACAGCACGCGCGGGAAAACGAGCGCGACGCTTAAAATATCAGACTCGGATTTTATAGACATAAACCTCGACGCAAAAACTTTTGTCGTAGAAGACGCTATGATTCTGGCAAAAGCTTTTTCAAACCCGAATGCGGAAGCTTCGCAAATCGCGGCTTCCGAAAGCGGAGGTAAGAAAAAAATCGTCCGCCCCAGTAAAGCGAAAGCGACTGGCGGGACGTCCGCCGCGGCAAGCGGGAAATCCGATATTTTTGCGCCGAAAGACTCAAAGGCGTTTTGCAGGAAAATCCGCGCAAACGCAAAAATCGGCGAAGTGCTAATGGACGCGCGGGTTTTATTGTCAAACGCCGACATTTCCCTTTCTGCGGACGAATCCCTGCTCCGTCTAAAAATATCGAGAGCCTCCCTATTGGACGCCTCGCTATCAGGCGACGCCGAAATATTTTTTGACGCCTCCGCCGCCGCCCCGTACACGGCGCGCAAAATATTGGCAAAGCTCGAAAACTTCGAGTCCTCAAAGATTTTCGCCGACGAAAAATACCCCTTGCTAAGCGGGCTTTTCAACGCGTCAATATCGGCGAGCGGCTCCGGCAACAATGCCTCCCACCTATTCCAATATCTGACTGGCAACGCGGAGATAAAAGGCTCTAACGGGCGGCTTCTGCTCTTGAAGCCCGATACCGTAGCGGGCGCAACAGCGGGGCTCGCCGGAACTGCACTAAAAATAACGGGCGCGGTGCTCGACAAGAAAGAGGGAATTGTTTCTGGCATTGGCGACATTGCGTCGCTATTGTCGAGAATAGAGTATGAATCGGTTGATTTAAAGCTCTCGCGCGACTCCCAAACCTACGATTTCAATATCGTATCCGCCAAAATAAAAACCCCCGACATGCTCTTTGACGCCTCAAACGGCAAAATCGTCTATAATCCCGACAAGCCTTTTGGCGAATCCGACATAGACATTCCCGTAAACATATTAGTCTTTGACACTCCAACCCAAAAGGTGTTTGCGTCGGCCGGTTTTGCAAAAAATAAATCCGACAAGGTAAAAGACGCCTATGAAGCTCTATCCTTCAAAATATTCGGGACTGTTTCAAAGCCTGAAAACGACTTGATGCAAGCTCTCTTGGGCAAACGCGAAAACAAGTCCGACGATTCCGCGCAAGCTATAAAAAATTTAGGCAATTCGATTTTCAATTCCCTATTTAAAAGGGATAATTAATTGCAAAATGAAAAAGACAGTAAGAAGCATATCAAAAATGAAAGACGGGGAAAAAATTGCCATGATAACCGCCTACGACGCAATATTTGCAAGGCTCGCAGACGAAGCGGGAGCCGATATGATACTTGTCGGAGACTCCCTGGGCAACACCTTCCTCGGATTCGACTCAACAGTTCCGGTTTCCCTTGAGATGATGCTGCACCACACAGCTGCGGTCGCGCGCGCGAAAACCGACGCGCTCGTAGTTGCCGACGTTCCGTTTGGCTGCGCTCATTTTGAGTTCGACAGGCTTCTCGACGACTGCCGCGCGCTGTGCCAGAAGGCGGGAGCTGAGGCGGTAAAAATCGAGGGCGGCGCAAAAATGGCGGACAAAATCAGGCGGCTTTGCGACGCTGGAATTGCCGTTATGGGGCATATAGGCCTCCAGCCGCAGCAGGTTTTAAAACTTGGCGGATACAGAAAATTCGGCAAGACGCGCGAGGAGATAGACGAGCTCGTCGCCGACGCAAAGGCTCTCGAAAACGCGGGAGTATTTTCCATAGTTCTCGAGATGTGTGACGAGGCCGCCACCGAAGCCGTCACCGAAGCTGTTGGAGTCCCGACAATCGGCATTGGCTCCGGGCCGAAAAGCGACGGACAGGTTCTCGTCTGCACCGATATTCTGGGGCTCTCAAAATACACCCCGCCGTTTGTAAAAAAATACGCCGATATTTCGGGAGAAATTCTGAAAGCCTACTCGCAGTATGTCGGCGAAGTCCGCGGCGGCGAATTTCCAGTTTCGTCGCAGAAAAAATGAGAGACGGCGACAAAATCTACGAAGTCCGCAATTCGCCCATTCACGGAAAGGGCGTGTTCGCCGCGCGCGACATAAAAAAAGGCGAGCGAATAATAGAATACCTTGGAGAGAAAATCTCGAAGGAAGAGTCAAACCGCAGGGGTGTCGAGAGGGAGGAGCTCGCGAAAAAGACTGGCGAAGGCGCCGTGTACATTTTCGAGCTCGACGACCAATGGGACATCGACGGAAACTTTGACGTTCTACGTCAAAGATTGTGGAATGGTGGAAAAAAAAGAGGGCAAAGAGAACGA
>ENA-ORSS01003936-ORSS01003936.1-human-gut-metagenome-genome-assembly--contig:-NODE-3936-length-11542-cov-4.655350_pt1 | contig 11542 bp, 12 predicted proteins | sample MGYA00241899_ERZ509162 | MGnify/ENA primary metagenome ERZ509162 (study PRJEB26280, sample SAMEA2338641) | human gut metagenome | biome: human gut; feature: human-associated habitat; material: faeces... | reverse complement strand
CAAGGCCTGCATCATCGTCGTGAACAAGTGGGATCTTGTCGAAAAGGACGGCAAGACCATGGACAAGATGCGCGACGACATCCGCCGCGACCTCTCCTACATGACCTATGCGCCGATCCTCTTCATCTCGGCGGCGACGGGCCAGCGCGTGCCGCGCCTTTTTGAGATGATCAACTACGTGCACAACCAGTCCTGCATGCGCATCTCGACCGGCATGCTCAACAACATTCTGGCCGACGCGCAGACGCGCGTGCAGCCGCCGACGGACAAGGGCAAGCGCCTGAAGATCTATTACATGACGCAGGTCGGCGTCTGCCCGCCGCACTTTGTCGTGTTCTGCAATGAGCGCAAGCTCTTTCATTTCTCCTACCAGCGCTACCTTGAAAACTGCATCCGCAACGTCTTCGGACTGGAGGGTACGCCGGTCATCATGTCGATTCGCGAGAAGGGAGACAAGGAAGAGTGATGGAGAGCATTTATCCTGAAGTGATCACTACGTTCGCAGCAGTAGTGCTGTATGGCGTACCGGTCGCTGTTGCGGTGCTGTCGTATCTTTTGGGCTGCATCAACGGCGCGATCGCAACGTCGCACATTTTCTACCATGACGATGTGCGCCGCCATGGCAGCGGCAACGCGGGGCTGACGAATTTCTACCGCAATTACGGCGCGAAGTGCGCGCCCATGGTCATCGCGTTCGACATGCTCAAGGCCGTCGGCGCGGTGCTGCTGGGCAATTATTTCCTGGGCTATCTTCTTGGCTGGGGCGCCGCAGGCAAGTATTTCGGCGCACTGTTCTGCGTCATCGGCCATATGTTTCCGGTGTTTTACGGCTTCAAGGGCGGCAAGGGCATTTTGTGCAGCGGCACGCTGCTGCTGCTTCTCGACTGGCGCATCGCGCTCGTCGGCTGGGGCGCGTTCGTCGTGCTGTGGCTCACGACGCGCTATGTGTCGCTCGGCTCGGTCGCCGCGGCGGTCAGCCTGCCGTTTACCACGTATTTCGTGTTCCATAACACGGCCTGCACAGTGCTCGGCACGTGCATTTCGCTTCTTGTGCTGTGGGCGCACCGCAGCAACATCAAAAGACTCTTAAGCGGTACGGAGAGCAAGTTCCATTTCCATGTGAACGCGCCCAAACCGGGGGAGGACGAATGAACATTGTAGTGCTTGGCTCGGGCGGCTGGGGTACCGCCGCCGCGATGCTGTTATCGGACAACGGCCATACCGTCGCGCTCTGGTCGCACGACCCGAAAAAGGCCGAATTGCTGGATAAGACAAGGGAAAATCCTTTACTCAAAGGCGTGCGCATTCCCGAGCGCATCGCCGTCACGAGCGACTTAGCGGTGCTCCAAAATGCGGAGATGGCCGTCTTCGCGTCGCCGTCGTTTGCACTGCGCTCCGTTGCGCATGAGGCTGCGCCGCACCTGAAAAAAGGCACGCTGCTCGTCTCGCTCACGAAGGGCATTGAGCGCGGAACGCACCTGCGCATGAGCGAGATCATCGCACAGGAATGCGGCGAGGGCTATCGTATCGCAGTGCTCTCCGGCCCCTCGCACGCCGAGGAGGTCGCGCGCCGTCTGCCGACGGGCTGTGTGGCGGCGTCCGCCGATCAGGCGAGCGCCGAGGCCGTGCAGCGCGCGTTCATGAACGAGGTCTTCCGCGTCTACACGCACGACGACGTCGTCGGCGTGGAGCTTGCGGGCGCGCTCAAGAACGTCGCGGCGCTGTGCTGCGGCATCAGCGACGGCTGCGGCATGGGCGACAACACCCGTGCGCTGCTCATCACCCGCGCGCTGAGTGAGATCTCGCGCCTGGCCGAGTGCATGGGCGGGCGCAAGGAGACGCTCGCCGGTCTTGCCGGCATGGGCGATCTCATCGTCACGTGTACGTCGATGCACTCACGCAACCATCGCGCGGGCATCCTGATCGGTCAGGGCAAGAGCGCGCAGGAGGCCATGGACGAGGTCGGCGCGGTCGTCGAGGGCTATTATGCCGCGCGCAGCGCGCACGAGCTCGCGCAGCGCTATGGCGTAGAGATGCCGATCTCGACGGCAGTGTACGAGGTCCTCTACGAGGGCAAGAGCGCCGCGCCGCTCATCGGCGTTCTGATGAGCCGCACGCCGAAGAAGGAAAGCGATTGCAGCTGGTTATGACTCAAAAGCGAGGGGCAAAGCCCCTCGCTTTTGAAAAAGTTTCACTTCGTTCTGTGCCGAGCTGTCCGCGTAAGCGTACAACTCGACACTCACTACGTGCAAAGAATTTTTCTGACGCGCGCGCCCCAGGGCGGTCTCTCTTGCCGCTCTGCGGCAATTCACCTTCTGTCGTCAGAAAAATGATTTAAATTTATTTGCGCCGTGCGCGGCGCAAACTCTGCGAGGCTTTTGCGCCTGCGGGCGCGAAAAAATATATTGAGGGTAACGATGGATATTTTGACGCAAATTGAGAATTACCGGCCTTACAATGAGCAGGAGGAGCGGGATAAGGGATTGATCCTCGACTGTCTGCGCGCGTTTGAGGATGTGTTTACGCGGGAAAATGCACTGGCGCACATGACGGCGTCGGCCTGGGTGGTGAACGAGCGCTTCGACCGCGTGCTGATGGCGTATCACAACCTCTACGATTCGTGGTCGTGGCTCGGCGGGCACGCCGACGGGGAAGAGGACCTGCTCGCCGTCGCGCTCAGGGAAGTCCGCGAGGAGAGCGGCATCAAAAACGTCCGACCGGCAAGCGAGGATATTTTCTCGCTTGAGGTGCTGACTGTCGACGGCCACATGAAGCGCAGGAAGTACGTCTCCTCGCACCTGCATCTGAACGTCACGTATCTTCTCATCGCGGACGACACGGACGCGCTCACGGTCAAGCCCGACGAGAACAGCGGCGTGAAATGGTTCACGCCTGAGGGCGCGGTGGAAGCCAGCAGCGAAAAATGGTTTCGCGAGCATATCTACAATAAGCTCAACGAGAAAATGCGGCAGTTTCACGCGGAAAAGAAATAAAAGGAAAAGCCGCCCTGGGGCGGCTTTTTTCGTGCGCATCACAGCGCCTTGCAGTACATTTCTTCGACCGCGCCGAGGGAGGGGCGCTTTTTTCCGCTCGGCGCAAAGCCGAAGGACTCATAAAACCTGATTGCGCTCGTGTTCTTTTCGAGCACCCATAGCACGAGCGTTTCATAGCCTGCTTCCTTCACGTCTGCGAGGAGTCGCTCCATCATCGCTTTTCCGTGGCCCTTGCGCCAGTTTTCCGGGAGCGAGTGGATGCAGATCAGCTCCGCGCAGCCGGCCATGTCTTCGTCCCGCGCCTCGCTCCACCATGCGATGCAGTGCGCTTTGCTGTCCAGCTCCAGAAGGTAGCCATTGCGAACCTCTCATTAAGAAGGTGACGATACATCGCTCTGGCCGGTTCAAGCTCGGTACATTTTGCAAGGATCTCTGCGGGGACGATCTCCCGGAAGGCGGCCTTCCAGCTCTCTGTCTGCACGTAGGCGAGGCGCTCTTCATCGCCGGGACAAACACGTCTGATGCGCTCCATTGATATCCTCCTAAACAAAATGTTTCGTTGGGCTTTGCTCCAGTATAGCAGAACGGAAGAGGAAAGCAAGCGGAAAAGCAAAAAGAAGCACTGCTTTCGCAGTGCTTCTAATCTGTTTGGTCGCTTAGATCGCGCGGGTAACCTTACCGGAACGCAGACAGCGGGTACAAACATAGACATGGCGGGGCGTACCATTGACGATAGCCTTCACGCGCTTGACGTTGGGCTTCCAGGGACGATTGGAACGACGGTGAGAGTGGGAAACTCTGATACCGAACGAAACACCCTTGTCGCAAAACTCGCACTTTGCCATCCGTTGCACCTCCTTGCTGTAATCAAATCAAGGCTTGGTCATTCACAAGCAGTTGATACTATAACAGATTGCATCACAAAATGCAAGTACTATTTTCAAAAAAGATGAAAAAATCTGTAATTTTTCTGCTCGCGGCGCAAATGCGAAAAAAGCGTGGCGCGGCAGGGCGTTTTCGCTTGTAAAAAAGGGGGGCAGCGATTATAATTAAAGTGTATTTTATCACGCGGGCCAAGGCCCGCATGGAGGGAACTATGAATACCAATCGCTCCGTCCGCGTAAAGGACATCGTAGAAAAATTTCAGATGGAGGTCATCAACAAGGGCACGGATTACGACACCGAGATCTTGACCATCACGGACGTCAACCGCCCCGGCCTCCAGTTCATCGGCTTTTTCGATTATTTTGATCCGAGAAGATTGCAGATCATCGGCAAGAGTGAGGTGACGTTCCTGCGCGGCTACTCGGCCGAGGAGCGGCGCAAGCGCTTCGAGGACCTGTTCTGCTATGAGATCCCGGCACTGGTCATCTCGCGCAATTTAGATGTTTTCCCTGAGTGCCTCGAGATGGCGCAAAAGCACGGCCGCACGCTGCTTCGCACGAAGTACACGTCCGTCGAGTTCACCGCCATGACCATCGACTACCTGAATCACGCGCTCGCGCCCGTCATCACACGCCACGGCGTGCTCGTCGACGTGTACGGCGAGGGCGTGCTGATCCTCGGCGACAGCGGCATCGGCAAGAGTGAGACGGCCATCGAGCTCATCAAGCGCGGCCACCGCCTCGTCGCCGACGACGCGGTCGAGATCACGCGCATCGGCTCAACGCTCTCGGGCACGGCGCCTGAGCTCATCCGCAACTACCTTGAGGTGCGCGGCGTTGGCGTCATCGACGTGGAAAAGCTCTTCGGCGTGGGTGCAGTGCAGGATTCGACGCAGATCGACCTTGTCATCCAGTTTGAAAAGTGGGAGGATGACAAATTCTATGACCGTCTGGGTCTCGATGAAAACGACACGACCATCCTTGATGTGCCCGTGCCGCAGATCACCATTCCCGTCAGTGCGGGCCGTAACCTCGCCGCGATCGTGGAGCTGGCAGCGATGAACAACCGCCAGAAGAAGCACGGCTTCAACTCCGCGCGCGAATTCGCCGCGCAGATCGACGGCCACATTGACCGCGTGACCCGCGAAAATGAGCTGAAAAACCAGAATCCGTGAACGGAGGAGCATCTATGTCTTGGGAAACCGCACTCGACCGCCAGATCCATGACTATCTGCCCGACCTCAAATGGGCCGCAGATGAGCCGATGGCAAAGCATACGTCGTTCCGCATCGGGGGGCCGGCCAAACGCATGGCCTTTCCGAAAACGCGCGAGCAGCTCGTTGTGCTGATGGGCTTTTTGCAGGACGCAGGCGTCAAGCCGCTGCTGATCGGCAACGGCACGAACCTGCTCGTCGCCGACAAGGGCCTTGACACTGTGGTCATCGACACGTCCGCCGAGCTTTCTCATATTGAGCTGACGGACGAGGGCGAGATCGCAGCGGACGCAGGCGTGTCGCTCGCGAAGCTCGCGCTGTTCGCATGGAAAAACGGCCTGACGGGGCTGGAATTTGCCCACGGCATCCCCGGCACGCTCGGCGGCGGCGTCGTGATGAACGCAGGCGCCTACGGCGGCGAGCTCAAGGACGTTGTCACCGAAGTGACGGCGCTGTATCCCGACGGCGTGAAGGTCTTAACACCTGCGGAGCTGGATTTTTCTTATCGCCACAGCGTGTTTTCCGCGGGCGAGGGCATCGTCCTCGGCGCGAAGGTCAAGCTCGAATCGGGTGATCCGGACGCCATCAAGGCAAAGATGGACGATCTGATGGCGCGGCGCAAGGCAAGCCAGCCGCTCGAGCTGCCGAGCGCGGGCAGCACGTTCAAGCGCCCGACCGGCTACTACGCGGGCCCGCTGATCGAGGGCTGCGGTCTCAAAGGCTGCCGCGTCGGCGGGGCAGAGGTATCAAGCAAGCACGCGGGCTTCGTCGTGAACGTCGGCGGCGCGACCTGCGCCGATGTGCTCGCCCTCATCGAAAAGGTACAGAAGACCGTTTACGACGCGCACGGCGTGATGCTGGAGCCGGAGGTCAAGATCATCCGGTAAATAGAAAGAGAGACAACGATGGAAATTCTGATCATATCCGGTCTGTCCGGCGCGGGCAAGTCCAGCGCCGCCACCTATCTGGAGGACATGGGCTACTATACGGTGGACAACGTACCGGCGGACATTATTTTGAAATTTGCCGAATTCTGCGCGCAGAGCGACGGCCGCTATGACCGCGTCGCGCTCGTGAGCGACATCCGCTCGGGCAACGGCAACTTTCAGGGGATTTTAGACGCAATGGAGCGGCTCAAGCAGGGCGGCTACCGGATGGTGGTCTGTGACATGGTCACCCACACCATCGCCCGGGAGATGGGCTTCGACGCCTTCCTCATCACCTCCGGCGTCGAAAGCCTCCACGCCGCCATCGACCAGGCCGTGAGCATCAGCTCCTGGTTCGGCCATCTGCGGCAGGAGAACCTGTTCCTCCGCAGCATCACCCAGGGCCAGAATGGCCGCGTCATCGTCATGGAATCCAACGGCGACCTCTTCTACAGCAGCATCTCCGAGGTCCCGGCGGAGCTGAGCAGCGTCCTTCAGTCCCACATCCGGGAGATACCGGCCAGCGGCAACCTCCGCTTTTACTACACCGAGCGGGACCAGCTCTACAGCATCACCGCCCAGCAGCTGCTGATGAACAACGTCCAGCGGTGTCTGTTCTACTGTGTTCCGGCCCGCATCCCGCTCCATTCCAGCCGTCCCGGCCTGCGCACCCTGAACAAGGGCGAGTGCGAATACCTCTTCGCCAACAGCTTCTACAGCCTCAGCGGCGCGATGGGTACCCAGGCGGCCGAGATACGCTCCCTCGCCCTGCTGCGCCAGCCGGTATTCATCTACGGCGAGCCCGGCACCGGCAAAGAGCAGATCGCACGCTACCTCTATCTGCACAGCTCCCTTGCAAACCACCCCTTCATCGTGGTGAACTGTGCGCTGCTGAATGAGAAGACCTGGGATTTCCTGCTCAACCACTACAACTCCCCTCTCAGCGCCACCGGAAACACCATCTACTTCCAGAATTTCGAGTCCATCCCGCCCCAGTGGAGTCAGAGCTTCTTGCCGCCATTGAAGAGACCGGTCTTGCCCGCCGGGTGCGGCTCATCTTCTCCTGCTCCATCGTCGAGGGGGAGCCGGTGCCGGAGGTGCTGCGGCATTTCAGTGAGCGGCTGGGCTCACTGGCCCTTCCCCTGCCCTCCCTGCGCAGCCGCTCCGACGAGATCCCGTCTCTGTCCAGCCTCTACCTCAACAGCCTGAACCTCGAGCTGGGCAAGCAGCTCTCGGGCTTCGAGCCCCGGGCCATCGAGATGCTCCGCCAGTACCCCTGGCCCAACAATTACACCCAGTTCAAAAACGTCCTGCGCGCCCTCGCCGCCCTGTCGGACGGCCCCTACATCCGGGCCGGGACGGTGGCCGATATGCTCTCCAAAGAGCGGACTCTGCGGGCCGTGCCGCAGCCGGCTTCTGCCCGCAAGCCCAGTGAGCAGACCCTCGAAGAGGTCATCCGCGATGTCGTCCAGCAGACCGTCGCCGCCCACGGCGGAAATCGCGCCGCCGCTGCCCGTCAGCTGGGCATCAGCCGCACGACCCTCTGGCGCTATATGGAAAAAATCGAGCAGAAACAACAAAATGTAGAAAAAGAGTCCTGAAAAGCACAAAAAAGCTCCGGCTTTCGTACGAAAGCCGGAGCTTTTTTGTGTTTTTACACGCCCGAATAGGCGGAGAAGCCGCCGTCGATGGGCAGGCAGATGCCGGTGATGAAACCGGCAGCGTCATTGTTCAGCAGGAACAGCAGTGCGCCCACAAGGTCCTTTTCGCTGTCGCCGAAGCGGCCCATGGGGGTCGCAGCGAGGATTTTGTTGGTACGGGCCGTCGGGGTGCCGTCCTCATTGTAGAGGAGGCTGGCGTTCTGCTCGCTGGCGAAGAAGCCCGGGGCGATAGCATTCACCCGGATGCCGACTTTGCTGAAATGGACGGCCAGCCACTGGGTGAAGTTGGTCACAGCGGCCTTGGAGCCGGAGTAGGCCGGTATCTTGGTCAGGGGCAGGTAAGCATTCATGCTGGAGATGTTGAGGATGTTGCAGCCCGGACGGCCCACCATCTGGCGGGCGAAGGCCTGGGTGGGCAGCAGGGTGCCGATGAAGTTCAGGTCGAACACCATCTCTACGCCGCTCTCGTCGAGGTCGAAGAAGGTCACGGTATCGTCCTCGAGGTCGGCCATCTCGAAATACTCTTTGTCAGTGTTGGCGCGGGCGTTGTTGCCGCCGGCACCGTTCACCAGAATATCGCAGGGGCCAAGCTCTGCCATCACGTCCTCAGCCACCTGCAGGCAGTTGGCCTTGTTCATGACGTTGCAGGTGTAGCCCCTGGCGATGCCGCCCTCGGCCTCGATCTCGTCGGCCAGAGCCTTGAGCTTCTCCATATTGCGGCCCAGCAGGGCGACTTTTGCGCCCGCCCGGGCCAGAGCCTTGGCGAAGATGGAGCACAGGGTGCCGCTTGCGCCCGTGACGACGGCCACCTTGCCGGTCAGGTCAGTGTTCAGTACATTCTGTTCCATGTTCTTTCTCTTTACAGGCTCAGCTGCGGTACTCGGCGGGCAGCTGGTCCATGCTCTGCCACTTGGTCATGGCCTCTTCCAGCTTCATGCCGTTGGCCACAGCGTCGCGGCGGCAGGCGTTGACCGCCTGGATTTCCTTCATCTTCTCGCCGGTCAGGGTGTAGCCCTTCATGGCGATAAGGGTAGCGGCCCAGGCCACCATCGGGATGATGCAGAACAGCACGAGGACCACCCAGTTCATACCGGGGATATAGGGGTCGTACTGGGTGGGCAGGCTCTCGAGGCCGATGAAGCTCACAGCGATGCCGACGACGGTAGCGGACAGGCTGGACACCAGCTTATCCACCAGGCTGAACAGCGTACCCATGATGCCGGGGATGTAGTTGCCGCTGCGGTAAGTCTCGTAGTCGGAGCAGTCGGCAACCATCGGAATGGGCATGTCGGCAGTAGCGTAGTATGCGCCGTAGCCGATGCCGAAGAACAGGATGAACAGAATCGTGTACAGGTTGATGGACAGACCATTCTCGCCCAGCAGGCTCAGATGGAATGCATCACCGTGACCCCACAGCAACAGCAGGACCAACACGCCGACATAGCAGGCCAGCGCGACGCTGACATACTTCGTCAGGCTGGCCTTCTGGCCCTTCTTCTGGCTGGTGCGCACAGAGAGAATGAAGAACGGCACACTGCAGGCGTAGCCCAGCACCATCATGGGCAGGTACAGCCCATCGTAAGCACCCATCATGCAGCCGTAGAGCATGCACAGGACCGTGGTGTTGTTGGCGATGGAGAGCGCCAGCTTCGTGCCCGCGCCCGCGATCATCAGACGCTGCATGGGTTTGTTTTCCCGGATGATCTGCAGATACTCGCTGACCTTGACCTTCTCGGTCTTTTCGCCGCCGATGCCAAAGTACTTGGGCTGGTCCTTCTCCCAGATGCCGATGATGGCCAGAATGGTGAGGAGGATGGAGATGACGATGCCCACAGGAGCCAGGGTGCGGAAGAAACCGGCGGAGGCGTAGCCGCCCTCATAGTTTTTGGCGAGGATGGGGGCGAAGAACTGCATCGCACCCATGCCCAGCAGAGAGCCGACGGTGTTGAAGATGGTGAACAGGGGGCGCTGCTTGGGGTCGTTGGTCAGAACGGTCTGGCCGGAACGGGTGCAGCTGGTCTGGAAGGTGTAGCCGATGACCCAGACAAAGTACAGGCCCACAAACGCGGCATAGCGTGCCCACATCATCGTATCGGGGATCATCGGGGTGATGCCGTACAGCACCAGAATGCTGACGGCCATGATAAGGTTGCCGATGGCCATGAACGGGCGGAATTTGCCGAACTTACCGTTCGTGCGGTCCATCAGCGCACCGATGATCGGGTCGGTGATGGCGTCGCACAGGCGCATGGCCGTGACCATGACCGAGGCAAACAGAGTGCCCAGCGCCAGTACATTGCTGCCGAAGGTGGCAATGTAGGAAAGCACAAGGACGTAATAAACATTCGTGGCACCGTTGTTCAGCGGAAACAGTACCAGCTGGTAAAGTTTGGCGCGATTGACGCTGGACGCTTTTGCATTTTCGCTCATGGGCTGCTCCTTGTTGTGGAAAAAGAAATCTTACTCAAAAGTCCCCGCCGGGGCCGGCGGGGAGCTTGCGGAAATTCTGTAGAAATTAGGCTTTCTTAGCGGCTTTCAGGGATTTTTTGAAATCCTTGTAGGCCTTGTATTCTTCGGTCTTGCGGAACTTGATGCCGCCAATGATCCACATCACGATGCCCAGCAGGCAGAAGAAGGTGGAGGCACAGGCAATGATGATGCTCATGGTGACAACCGTCGGGCGGGTGACCTTGATGGTGGTGTCGGCACCCACGCCGTTCATGCCGCAGGAGTTGGCGATGGCATACAGGTTGTGGTGGCAGGCCTCGCGCATGGCGGTGACGATGACGGGGTCGTTCTTGTACTTGGGCAGGGTGTCGGTGACGAAGGACATCATGGCGTCGTAGATGGACACACCGGCCAGAACGCCGTCGGGACCGTTGACATACTGGGTCAGAACGTTATCGGTGATGACCATGCCGTCGCAGCCCCACTCGTTGCGCAGGATGCCGGTGACCAGACCGTAGTTGCCGCCGGACCAGACAGCGCCCCAGCGGGGGTAGGCGATCATAACGCCGTTGGCGTTGCCGACCTCGACGGGAGCCTGGAAGGCTTTCAGGTAGACTTCACGGGCAGCCTGCTCGTTCAGCCAGACGCCCAGACCGATACGGTCCTGCTCGCAGTCGTTCAGGGCAAAGTGCTTCATAACAACGTGGACGCCCTTGTCCTGAATTGCCTTGACTTCGTAAGCGGACATCATGCCGGACAGGAAGCCGTCCTCGGAGTAATACTCGAAGTTACGACCACCGTAGGGGGTGCGGTGAATGTTGTTGCCGGGGCCGTACAGGCAGGCGATGTCGGCTTCCAGGCAGTTGTTGCCGATGACCTTGCCGATCTCGGTCATGATCTCGGTATTGAAGGTGGCAGCCATAACGTCCTCAGAGGTGAAGGCGGTGGCGGTCAGCTGGCTCTTGTCGTTGCCCAGCAGGCTGGCGGTCAGACCCTGGGGGCCGTTCTCGTCACGGGTGCCGGGGGCTTCCACGCTCTTGACGGGCATGGTCCAGTGGAAGGCGTCGCCGATCAGGGAGTTCATCTCGTCGAAGGTCATCTGATCCAGCAGCTCGTCCCACTTGGGATCGTTGTAGTCCAGACCGATCATGTCGTACAGCTTGACGCCGTTCTTGGCGCCGAGGGTGGGCATATCAACGCTCTCGTAGTCGGCAGGATCGTAGCGGATGTCCTTCAGGTCCTTCTTGAGCAGCTCGGTCAGGGCCAGCTTGACGGTTTCGGTGGGCAGGGTGCCGTTCCAGTCAGAGCGGCTCAGCCAGGTCACGGTCTCCTCAATGCCCTCGTACAGGTTGGGGTCGGCGCAGGACAGCTGGTTGGTGATTTCGGTGCCGTTTTCGCTGGTGGCATAGGTGGTGG
>ENA-ORSS01003935-ORSS01003935.1-human-gut-metagenome-genome-assembly--contig:-NODE-3935-length-11543-cov-3.800487_pt1 | contig 11543 bp, 9 predicted proteins | sample MGYA00241899_ERZ509162 | MGnify/ENA primary metagenome ERZ509162 (study PRJEB26280, sample SAMEA2338641) | human gut metagenome | biome: human gut; feature: human-associated habitat; material: faeces... | reverse complement strand
CCTCTGCTGACACATACCGGTGATCCGTCCAAAGGACGCAGCCTGCACTGGAACTTCCCTAATCATTGGGGAAACGACGGTCCCGGCATCGGCCCGACTTGTACCGTACGCAAAGGTGACTGGAAGTTGATTTACTACTATGACAGCGGTAAAAAAGAGTTGTTCAATATTCCGGAAGATATAGGAGAAAAGAATGACCTGGCAGCCCTACATCCGGACATTGTGAAAAGTTTATCTAAAGAGCTGGGTGACTATTTGCGCAAAGTAGGCGGCCAACGCCCTTCATTCAAAGCAACCGGAAAGCCATGCCCATGGCCGGACGAAATCAAATAACCGAGCGAATATAATTACTTTTTATAGAGAGGAGAACCTAAGACATTACGCATCTTTCGGTTCTCCTTTCTGTTTTCTATCAAACAATAGACAAAATAGTTTCCGCCTTGTCTACTATATAATCCGGACAGAATGATTCAAGCTCCGTACGGGGGCGGAATCCCCACGTAACTCCACAGGAAGTAACTCCGCTATTGATAGCCGTCTGCATATCCACTCCCGAATCGCCGACATACAGCACTTCGTCTTTCGAAACACCAACAATCTGCAAAATATCATGCACCACAGCAGGATCCGGCTTCACCTTCACTCCCTCACGCTGCCCAAATACAGCAACAAACCGGATTTCTGGGAAATAATGTGCTATCAGCTTCTCGGTGGCTGCCTGATATTTATTGGAAGCCACGGCCAATTTATAACCTTTATGCTGCAATGTTTCCAACAATTCCGGAATTCCCGGATAAGGGCGGCTCTCGTCGGCATTATGCCGGTCGTAATGCAAAAGAAATTCTTTACGAACGCGGAGCACATTCTCCTCGGTTTTCTCTCCTTCGGGCAATGCACGCTCAAACAATTTGTTGATGCCGTTACCCACCATAAAGTTATAGGAAGCGACTTCATGAGTCGGATATCCCAAAGTTTGCAGAGCATGATTCGTACTATGTGCCAAATCGGCAATGGTATTCAATAAAGTACCATCCAAATCGAATATTATCAGTTTCTTCATATCTTTATACCTCTATGTTTACGACAAAGATACGGATAATTCAGCGGTAACTTTACTGCCATCCCACCTACAAGCTTTATAATAATTGTTAACGGAAAAACAGAATCAGTCCGAAAAGCTCCTTTTTCAAAGAAAATATTTTAAGTTTGTGAAATAGCAACAAAAAGGGAAGAATTTGGACTTAAAAACTGAAAAGGAGACGCTTATGGGATCAAAGAAAACAGACTTAATGCGTATTTCATATTTTGTAGCCATCGTGATATTGGTATGTCTGATAGGTAATCTCAAAGACCTTTGGCTACAATCGTGGACCGACCTGATCATCTATCTGATAGTCCTGTTTGCCGCCGCCGAATGTCTGTTCAGTACGTTTGCACGCATCCGTGCGGTCGGAGAGCAAAAACAGCCCCGTTGGCTGACTTCTATCTCCCTGCTGATTTACGGAATCCTTTTCCTCGGAACTCTATTTTTTATCGGAGATTTCTTAATAAACAAGTTATGACAAAGAAAAATCTACTCAAAGGAATCTGCCTGCTATGGCTATTGCTGGCAGTAACTCCTGTATTGCAAGCCCAGGATCGTGCGCAACAGGCATCCGAACTTCTCGACCGACTGATTGCAGGCCAAGGAGACAGTGTGTATGTACATCTGGACGATAACATCCGGAAAATGCTTTCCGTAGAGATGTTGAACGGACTGTTCAAGCAATTGGAACAACAAGCAGGTAAGTATCAGTCGCATGGAGAGTGGAACACCGAACCAATAAACGGTATGACTGTTTATTATTGCGACGTTAAGTTCGAACGCTTACCATTGCGTTTTCTCACAGCGTTCAATCCGGACGGAAAGGTGAATACCATTCGTTTCGTACCTGTTCCGCCTGAAAAGACCACTCCCCCGACGACATCGGTACAAGATAAAATAAAAGAGACAGACATACAGGTTTGTACGGGGAATTTCAAGCTTCCCGGCACACTGACTCTTCCTAAAAACGGCAAAGATCTGCCGGTAGTCATTTTGGAACACGGTTCGGGGGCCAGCGACCGGGACGAAACGGTAGGGGCCAATAAACCTTTTCGGGACCTCGCGTATGGACTGGCCGAGCGTGGAATAGCCGTGATCCGTTATGACAAGCGTACCAAAGTATATGGAGCCGACAGCGCACCTGCAGGCAAAGAAATTACTTTCGATGAAGAATCAGTGGATGACGCCCTTTCGGCAATTAAACTTGCCCGTTCCATACCGACAATAAATCCCGAACGGATCTACATTCTCGGACATAGCCTGGGAGGCACCTTGGCTCCCCGCATCGCCCAACGTAGCGATAAAGTTCCGGCAGGGATTATTCTGCTTGCCGGTGCAGCCCGTCCACTCGAAGATCTGTTTATAAGTCAGGTGAAGTTTCTCGCCTCTGCACTCCCATCGGCTAAAGATATTGAAAAGGAAATAGCCGAATTACAGAAACAAGTGGACAACGTGAAAAGGCTGGGTACAGACACATTCGACATTACAACTCCTTTGCCCATGAATCTCTCTCAAGCTTACTGGATGCTTGCCAATCAATATAAACCTTTGGAAGTGGTCCGAAAACTGACTCTCCCCATACTTGTCCTTCAAGGCGAACGTGATTATCAGGTCACCATGCAAGATTTCGAATTATGGCAATCCGCCCTGGCAAAGCATCCGAATGCGATATTTAAATCTTATCCCCGACTCAATCATCTGTTTCAGGAAGGAGAAGGGAAGTCAACCCCTCTTGAATACAGCCGTCCCTCCTCTATTCCTTCTTACGTGACGGATGACATCGCAGCTTTCATCAACCGACCCAAGCCCGGTAACTGATGACAACAGAAACAACAGTTCCAACAAACAAGCGTTATTTATCCGTACAAGATCACCCATCCCCCATCCTTCTCAATCGCCCCTTCCTTTCTTGAAAATCAGCATCGGTATCATTGTGGTTTTGATAAATACCATCTATCATCACACCCGGACAAGCAGGATAGCAGAAAAACTAAAAACAACAACGATCCACTCTGTATCAACAACTTAAACGACTTCACTTTCAGTATATAAAATGCTTGATTTAACAGAGTGTTAAAACAAGTGTTTTGTTTGCAAAGAACAAGTCTTTTAAACACAAAACACTTCTTCTTTGCCAACAAAAAGAAAACACCCGGAGAACCGCATTAACAATGTTAACGAAAGAGGAGACCACATTTATAAGTCCATAAGGTTGTCAGTCCGCCTCCCTTTCCACTCTTACTTATTAAATTTCCAATCAAAAAGATGCTCCTTCCGCTTTCTTTTACTAAATTTGCATTTAAATTTGCCCGAATCATGAAGAATGAACCAACATATAGCTTGCTAAACGCCATCAATTATCCCAAAGACCTGCGCCAACTGAGCGTAGATCAATTGCCGGAGGTATGCGAGGAATTAAGGCAGGACATCATTAAGGAACTATCGTGCAACCCGGGACACTTCGCTGCCAGCCTCGGTGTGGTAGAACTGACTGTAGCACTGCACTATGTGTACAACACTCCTTATGATCGTATTGTCTGGGATGTGGGACATCAGGCCTACGGACACAAGATACTGACCGGACGGCGTGAAGCTTTCTCTACCAACCGTAAACTGGGCGGTATCCGTCCTTTTCCCTCACCGGAAGAGAGTGAATATGACACATTCACTTGCGGTCATGCCTCCAACTCCATCTCGGCAGCGTTGGGTATGGCAGTGGCAGCCGAGAGAAAAGGAGAAAAAGACCGCCATGTAGTAGCCGTTATCGGTGACGGATCCATGAGCGGAGGACTTGCTTTCGAAGGATTGAACAATGCTTCATCGACTGCGAACAACCTGCTTATCATACTCAATGATAATGACATGGCCATCGACCGCAGCGTAGGCGGCATGAAACAATATCTGTTCAATCTCACTACTTCGAACCGATACAACCAACTGCGTTTCAAGACATCCCGCCTGTTATTCAAAATGGGATTGCTCAATGAAGAACGTCGGAAGGCCTTGATAAGATTGGGAAACAGCCTGAAATCTCTGGCAGCCCAACAGCAGAATATCTTCGAAGGAATGAATATCCGATACTTCGGTCCCATCGACGGACACGATGTAAAAAACATAGCCCGTATCCTGCATGATATTAAAGATATGCAGGGACCAAAGATTCTACACCTCCACACCATCAAAGGAAAGGGATTTGGTCCGGCAGAAAAACAGGCCACTATATGGCATGCCCCGGGTAAGTTCGATCCGGTAACAGGAAAACGTATTGTAGCCAATACGGACGGGATGCCTCCCCTGTTTCAGGATGTATTCGGGCATACGCTGGTAGAACTGGCGGAAAAGAACAAACGGATCATGGGAGTCACCCCTGCCATGCCGAGCGGTTGCTCCATGAACATGCTGATGGATCGTATGCCGGATCGCGCCTTTGACGTAGGCATTGCCGAAGGACATGCCGTGACTTTCTCCGGAGGTATGGCAAAAGACGGATTACTGCCCTTCTGCAACATCTATTCCTCGTTTATGCAGCGGGCTTACGATAACATTATCCATGACGTAGCGATACAAAAACTAAATGTAGTATTCTGTCTTGACCGCGCCGGACTGGTAGGTGAAGACGGTCCTACGCACCACGGTGTGTTCGACATGGCTTATCTGCGCCCGATCCCCAACCTGACTATCTCGTCACCGATGGACGAACATGAGTTGCGGCGCTTGATGTATACTGCCCAATTGCCCGACAAAGGACCTTTTGCCATCCGTTATCCGCGCGGGCGGGGTTCGTTGGTGGACTGGGAATGTCCGTTGGAAGAGATTCCGGTGGGAAAAGGACGGAAACTAAAGGACGGAAACGATCTGGCAGTAATTACAATCGGCCCTATCGGCAAGTTGGCTGCCCGTGCCATCGAACGTGCTGAAGCAGATACCGGCATTTCCGTAGCGCATTATGACCTTCGTTTCCTCAAGCCGCTCGATGAAGAGCTACTGCACGAAGTCGGCAAAAAGTTCCGCCATATCGTAACGATAGAAGATGGAATCATTAAAGGAGGTATGGGATGCGCCATACTCGAATTTATGGCCGATAACGGATATTATCCCGAAATCAGGCGCATCGGTGTACCGGATCAGTTCATTGAACACGGATCGGTGCAGCAACTCTACCACTTGTGCGGGATGGATGAAGAAGGAATTTACAAGGTAATTACTAAAAACGAATTACGAATGGATGCTCCTGTGGAAAGCTGCATGGCTACCCATTCTTAATCCCCCAATACGCAATAGAACCGCAATTTGCAATCACAATGAAGATAATTATTGCTGGTGCCGGAGCTGTAGGCACCCATTTGGCTAAATTACTCTCACGCGAGAAACAGGACATCATCCTGATGGACGATGACGAAGAGAAACTAAGTACGCTTAGTTCTAACTTCGACCTGATGACTGTTACGGCCTCTCCTTCGTCCATATCAGGACTGAAAGAGGTAGGCATCAAAGAGGCAGACCTCTTTATCGCCGTCACTCCCGATGAAAGCCGGAATATGACCGCATGCATGCTTGCCACCAATCTGGGAGCCGAAAAGACAGTAGCCCGCATCGACAATTACGAATACCTGCTGCCAAAGAACAAAGAGTTCTTCCAGAAACTGGGTGTCGACTCCCTTATTTACCCGGAAATGCTGGCTGCCAAGGAGATCGTATCGTCCATGCGTATGAGTTGGGTGCGCCAATGGTGGGAATTTTGCGGAGGATCACTTATCCTGATCGGTACAAAGATGCGTGAAAAAGCCGAAATACTGAATGTCACGCTGGCCGAACTAGGTGCGCCGGATATTCCCTATCACGTAGTAGCCATCAAACGCTGCAACGAAACACTGATTCCGCGCGGTGACGATGTAATCAAACTGCATGACATCGTTTACTTCACCACTACCCGCAAGTATGTACCTTATATACGTAAGATAGCCGGAAAGGAAGATTATGCCGACGTACGCAACGTAATGATCATGGGTGGAAGCCGTATTGCCGTGCGAACCGCCCAATATGTACCCGACTATATGCAGGTGAAGATCATAGATAATGACTTGAACCGTTGCAACCGCCTGACAGAACTTCTTGACGATAAGGTTATGATTATCAACGGGGACGGACGCGATATGGATCTGCTTATCGAAGAAGGTCTGAAGAACACAGAAGCCTTCGTAGCCTTGACGGAAAACTCGGAAACAAACATTCTTTCCTGCCTTGCCGCCAAACGTATGGGCGTCAGCAAGACAGTGGCGGAAGTAGAAAATATAGATTATATAGGTATGGCAGAGAGCCTCGACATCGGTACGGTAATCAATAAGAAGATGATTACCGCCAGCCACATCTATCAGATGATGCTGGATGCTGACGTCAGTAACGTAAAATGCCTGACCTTTGCCAATGCCGACGTTGCAGAGTTCACCGTGAAAGCCGACTCTAAAATTACCAAACACCAGGTTAAGGACCTCGGGCTGCCGAAGGGAACCACTATCGGCGGATTGATCCGACAGGGCGAAGGAGTCGTAGTGACAGGTAATACACAAATTCTGCCGGGCGATCACGTAGTTGTATTCTGCCTAAGCATGATGATTAAGAAGATTGAGAAGTACTTTAATTAAATGAAGAACTAAAAAAAGAACATTCTTCATTCATATGATATGATTAATTTCAAGACAGTTATACGGATTATCGGTATCCTCCTATTGCTGGAGACGGTGATGCTATTGCTTTGCTCGGGCGTTTCATTCTATTACCAGGATGAAGCGTTGGTAGATTTCTGGGTATCAGCAGGTATTACGGCAGGTGCCGGACTACTCCTGGCAGCCATGGGCAAAGGCGGTGACCGCCAACTGACACGAAGGGACGGATATGTACTCGTCAGCTTTGCCTGGGTAGCCTTCTCGCTTTTCGGTATGCTACCGTTCTACATCAGTGGATATATACCCAGCATTACCAACGCCTTCTTTGAAACGATGTCCGGCTTCAGCAGCACAGGCGCTACAATATTGGATGACATCGAAGCACTCCCCCACGGTCTGCTTTTTTGGCGCAGCATGACACAATGGATAGGCGGCTTGGGTATTATCATGTTCACCATCGCCATTCTTCCGATATTCGGTGTCAGCGGTTTACAAGTGTTTGCTGCCGAAGCCAGCGGACCTACACATGACAAAGTGCATCCGCGCATCGGTATCACAGCCAAATGGATCTGGAGCATTTATGCTGGTATCACCTGTATCCTTGTCGCCCTGCTGATGCTGGGGGGGATGGACTGGTTCGACAGTGTCTGCCATGCCTTTGCTACTACAGGCACAGGTGGATTCTCCACCAAGCAAGCCAGTGTAGCTTACTATCAATCACCCTATATTGAATATGTAATATCCATCTTCATGTTCATATCCGGTATCAACTTCACGTTACTGCTGTTCTTTGTCAACCGAAAGTTCAAGAAAGTTATCCACGATGCTGAGTTAAAGTGGTATTTCTGGTCGGTAGTATTATTTACCGGCCTGATCGCAGTGATACTTTATTATTCCAACCCCATAGGCATGGAAGATGCATTCCGCAAGTCACTGTTTCAGGTGATTTCACTGCACACTTCCACCGGATTCGCCACGGACGACTATATGTTGTGGCCTGCCGTGACGTGGGGTTTGCTGACCATCGTCATGCTGATGGGTGCCTGTGCAGGAAGCACAACGGGTGGTCTTAAATGTATCCGTATGGTAATCCTCGGCAAAGTGGCCCGCAATGAATTTAAACATATCCTCCACCCTAACGCAATACTTCCGGTACGTATCAACAAGCAGGTGATTTCCCCCTCCATACAATCTACAGTACTGGCTTTCTGCTTTATATATGCAGTAATCATTATCATTAGCGTATTGATTATGATGGGAATGGGTATTGGTTTTGTAGAATCCGTGGGGTGTGTCGTATCCAGTATCGGCAACATGGGGCCCGGGCTAGGAGAAACCGGTCCCGCCTTCTCATGGAATGCACTACCCGATGTGGCGAAGTGGTTAATGGCTTTCCTTATGTTGCTGGGACGCCTGGAATTATTTACCGTATTATTACTTTTCACTCCGGAATTCTGGAGAAGAAGTTGATATAAGGCAAAAAAGTGCTAAAAAGAAACTTATTTGCCATCTCTATATAACAAAATAGCCAATATTTGTTATACATTTGCAGCCGAATGAAAAAGTAGTTGAATGAAACAGTGCATAAAATACTTTATGATTATCCTACTCGGCGTATTATTGTACGACGGTGCAGCTCAGGCGGCGGGTATATCGTGCACTTTGATAAGTAACGATAGCGAGCGTTGTTTCCTTTCTCAAGCTCCTACCTCACATCAGCAAAACATTCGTAATATATATAATCATTTCTCGTCCATGCCCTTATATATGGACAATGTGGACAGTACACAGGTGCCCGGCAACAAGAGTTTTTTCATTTTACTGAATTACTTCCGGATGTACTGGCTGGCCGATTCGCCGACTAGCAATCCGTTGTTGCATCCCGCTTTCTACCCTGTGCCCGACCCGCTCTCCTATTATGTATTCGGGCTGAGAAAGATAATTATTTGATAAACTAAGTCAGGCAAGTTCTACAGGCTTGCCAAGGTCCGTCGAAGGCAATTCAGAGGTATTGCTACCTTCGACCAACTATCCTATTATATACATCTAAAAGTTAATTAGATTTATGAACTTTACTTTGTTAGTAGTCGTCTTGCTGACGGCAATTGCTTTCGTGGGTATTGTTATCGCGTTGTCTAAGGCGATATCACCCCGTTCGTACAATCCACAGAAGATGGAAGCGTACGAGTGCGGTATTCCTACCCGTGGTAAATCATGGATGCAGTTCCGGGTGGGTTACTATCTGTTTGCCATCCTGTTTCTGATGTTCGACGTGGAGACGGTATTTCTGTTTCCATGGGCAGTCATTGCCCGCGACCTGGGAATAGCGGGATTGCTTAGTATCTTATTTTTCTTACTTATCCTGGTATTAGGACTTGCCTACGCATGGCGGAAAGGAGCATTGGAATGGAAAGAATAAAAAAGCCTAAAATAAAGTCTATCCCGTATGAAGAATTTACGGATAATGAAACGTTGGAGAAACTCGTTCGCGAACTTAATGCCGGAGGTGCCAATGTCGCCCTCGGCGTACTGGACGATTTCATCAACTGGGGACGCAGCAATTCGCTGTGGCCGCTTACGTTTGCAACAAGCTGTTGCGGTATCGAGTTCATGGCACTGGGTGCCGCGCGCTATGACATGGCGCGTTTCGGATTTGAAGTAGCCCGTGCCAGTCCGCGCCAGGCAGATATGATTATGGTGTGCGGAACTATCACAAATAAGATGGCGCCTGTACTGAAACGCCTATACGATCAGATGCCGGACCCGAAATACGTGGTTGCCGTGGGTGGATGCGCCGTTAGCGGCGGACCGTTCAAGAAATCCTATCACGTAGTGAATGGAGTAGATAAGATTCTGCCGGTGGATGTGTACATCCCGGGATGCCCCCCTCGTCCGGAAGCGTTCTACTACGGCATGATGCAGTTGCAGCGTAAAGTGAAGATAGAGAAATTCTTCGGCGGAGTGAACCGGAAGGAACCGAAACCGGATAGTGACGAGTGATGAGCTACAATAACGAAACATAATCAAAATATGGATAATATACGATTTATAAAACCTACGGACTTGCATGCCGAAATGCTCCGCCTGCGCCAAGAGCAGCAGATGGACTTTCTGGAATGCCTGACCGGTATGGACTGGGGAGAAACAACCGACAAGGATACGCCGGATACACCGCGTGGTTTAGGAGTGGTTTATCATCTGGAATCCACCACTACCGGAGAACGTTTAGTCGTACGTACCGCTACCTTGGACCGCGAGAATGCCGAGTTACCCAGTGTCAGTGACATCTGGAAAGCAGCAGATTTCCTGGAGCGTGAAGTATACGATTTCTACGGCATCATCTTCATTGGACATCCCGACATGCGCCGCCTCTACCTGCGTAACGACTGGGTAGGATACCCTATGCGTAAGGACAATGATCCGGAAAAGGACAATCCGCTACGTATGGACAATGAAGAAACCATTGATACCACTACCGAACTGGCACTTAACCCAGATGGTACAATAAAGAATAAAGAACTGGTACTCTTCGGAGACGAAGAATATGTTGTGAACATCGGTCCGCAACACCCTGCCACGCACGGTGTAATGCGTTTCCGTGTATCACTGGAAGGTGAAACCATCGAGAAGATAGATGCCAACTGCGGCTACATCCACCGGGGCATCGAGAAAATGTGCGAAAGCCTCACCTACCCGCAGACATTGGCACTGACTGACCGTCTGGATTATCTGGGCGCACATCAGAACCGCCACGCCCTTTGTGCATGCATCGAGCAGGCTATGGGCATTGAAGTAAGCGACCGTGTGAAGTATATCCGTACCATCATGGACGAATTGCAGCGCATAGACTCTCACTTGCTGTTCTACTCTTGTCTCGCAATGGACCTTGGTGCTTTGACCGCGTTCTTCTATGGTTTCCGCGACCGCGAGAAGATACTCGACATCTTCGAGGAAACCTGCGGTGGACGCCTTATTATGAACTACAACACTATTGGTGGTGTGCAGGCCGATCTGCATCCCAACTTCCAGAAACGAGTGAAAGAGTTTATCCCCTACCTACGTGGCATCATCCACGAATATCATGAGGTGTTCACAGGCAATATCATCGCCCAGCAACGTCTGAAAGGCGTAGGAGTACTGAACCGTGAAGATGCCATCGCTTTCGGAGCTACAGGTGGTACAGGACGTGCCAGCGGCTGGGCTTGCGATGTCCGTAAACGCCATCCCTACGGAGTATACGACAAAGTGGACTTCAAAGAAATCGTTTATACCGAAGGCGACTCCTGGGCACGCTACATGGTTCGTATGGACGAAATCATGGAAAGCATGAATATCCTTGAACAACTCATTGATAACATCCCCGAAGGCCCATATCAGGAAAAGATGAAACCCATCATCCGTGTACCCGAAGGACAGTATTATACTGCCGTAGAAGGTAGCCGTGGTGAGTTCGGCGTCTTCCTGGAAAGCCATGGCGACAAGACTCCGTACCGTCTGCATTTCCGTTCCACGGGATTACCGCTGGTAAGCACTGTAGATACCATTTGCCGCGGAGCAAAGATTGCCGACCTGATTGCAATCGGGGGAACGCTGGATTACGTAGTGCCAGATATTGATAGGTAAAGGAAGGTACAATTTACAATGTACAATGTACAATTTAGCTACGCATGAGTAGTCGGTTGATGCATTGCCATTGTAAAGTGCCTCGTAAATTGTAAATTGTAAATTGTAAATTACAAGATGTTTGACTTTAGTATAGTAACCAACTGGATACACCAGATGCTGACTTCCCTGAT
>ENA-ORSS01003929-ORSS01003929.1-human-gut-metagenome-genome-assembly--contig:-NODE-3929-length-11558-cov-4.741806_pt1 | contig 11558 bp, 7 predicted proteins | sample MGYA00241899_ERZ509162 | MGnify/ENA primary metagenome ERZ509162 (study PRJEB26280, sample SAMEA2338641) | human gut metagenome | biome: human gut; feature: human-associated habitat; material: faeces... | reverse complement strand
CCACGCTTAACCGGCACTTGCTGCCGGACTAACTCCGAATAACGAACCGCCTCTTTCGCAGGCTTTGCCTCTCCACGGATACGGAATACATTCTCATAGAGAATAGGAGTGATACCCAAAAGAAGGTTGCGCATCATTCCGTAATTACTGTCCGAATCATCGGGAGGCACACAACGTTCATCCACCCAATAAATCCGCATACGGTCCCAAGGGGTAATTTCCATATATTCATTCGCCCATAAATCGAACATCAGAGCAGGGGTATTACCACCACTAACTGCGATATTGAACACTCTGTCCGGCTCTTCATTCATGATTTCCACCAGGCGGAGTATCAATGCTCGTGAAGTTTCAATTGATGAGGAAAAAACTGATAGTTTCATAATTCACAATATTGATCTGTATTTGTCAAATTCTTACAAGGATTCGTCCAGTCAGCCCCATGTTCGTGCATCATTGCTTCACTTTCCAAAGGTCCCCACGTACCTGCGGGATAACCGTAAAGAGGCGCATCGGGGTTATCTTTCCAATAGCGGAGCACCGGATCGAAGAATTTCCATGAGGCTTCTACTGCATCACTTCGAGTAAATAAAGTCGGATCGCCCTGGATACAATCATCTATCAGACGGGCATAAGCGTCACCACTAGGCACACCGCCCAACTGTGCATAACTGAAATCCATCGTCACTTGGCGGACTTCGAAACCTGCACCGGGGACTTTCATTCCGATTTTGAGCACAATTCCTTCATTCGGTTGCAAACGAAGGATCAATTTATTAGCCCGTGGACAGTTGCCACTAGCACAATGAAACATCTGGTGAGGTGTTTCCCGGAAATGCACAACGATTTCCGTTACTTTCGTCGGCATTTGTTTACCTGTACGAATGTAGAACGGAACGCCACTCCAGCGCCAGTTACTAATGCCCAGTTTCATGGCAATATAAGTTTCCGTGCGCGAATCGGGAGCCACTCCTTTTTCTTCACGGTATCCTTTTTTACTACCGGAGGCTGTATATTGTCCGCGAACAATATGTTCATTCAAATCGATATCATTCAATGGAGTAAGAGATTCGTAGACCTTCACCACTTCATTACGGAAATTGTCTGCATTGAAAACAGCAGGCGGTTCCATAGCCGTAAGGGCCACGAGCTGTATCAGATGATTCTGCACCATATCCCGTAGCGCACCTGCCGTTTCATAGAACCCGCCTCGTTGCTCGATACCCAGATTTTCTACGGCTGTAATTTCTACGTAGTCAATATAGTTACGATTCCAGAGAGGTTCGAAGATACCGTTGGCAAAACGGAAAGCCAGTACATTCTGGGCCGTTTCCTTACCGAGAAAATGGTCGATACGGTAAATTTGATGCTCATTGAAAACAGAGGCATACGTTTTATTCAGTTCAAGTGCCGACTCGAGATCATAGCCGAAAGGTTTCTCAACGATGATGCGCGAGTGGGGAGTGTTAAGTCCGGCAGCTTTCAAATAGAGGGGCACTACTCCGTAAAGTGATGGCGGAGTGGCAAGATAGAACAGCAGATTGTCCGGATCTACCTCATTAGTCAATTCAACCAGACGTTGGCGGAGTTGCGGGTAACCTTCTTCTTTTGCCGGGTCCATCGGTAAATAGTAGAGATGGGAGACAAATGAAGCCATAAGAGCTGTGTCCTGTTCTTCAGACTTGACAAACTGTTGTAGTTCTTCTAATATATAGGAACGGTAGTTATCGTCAGAATAGACCGTACGCCCGATACCCAATATGGAAAACTCTCCGGTCAACCGTTTTTCACGGTAGAGGGAGTAAAGGGCAGGCATCAGCTTACGCTTGGTCAAATCACCTGACGCACCGAAAATTATCATTGCAAATTTATCCACTTTATTAATTTCTAAATATGAATTATAGGTTTACTCAAACATTATAGGTGCCCGATTTCGTATCTCCTCCGTGGCCTGTCCAGTTCTCGTGAAAGAACTGTCCGCGCAACTCATCCTTACGCTCAAAAGTGTGCGCACCGAAATAATCACGTTGTGCCTGTACAAGGTTGGCGGGCAGATCGGCAGAAGTGAGCGAATAGAAATAGTTGAGGGCAGAGGAGAAAGCAGGAACGGGAAGTTCTTCTTTCATGGATTCCGCCACCAGGCTCTTCCATCCGGGAAGCAATGTCTTCATTTCTTCTTTAAAATAAGGAGCCAACAACAAGTGTTTAGGCTTGTCGGTGGCTTCGAAGGCAGCTGCAATATCGTTCAGGAATATACTGCGGATGATACAGCCTCCGCGCCACATACGGGCAATGGATGCCAGATCGAGATCCCAGCCGAAAGATTCGGACGCTTTTTGCAACACGGCAAAACCTTGTGCATAGGATACCAGTTTAGAAGCATACAAAGCGGAATAAATATCTTTCACCAGTTCCGGCTTATTATAGACCACTTGTGAGCGCTGGCAAATGAATTGTTTGGAAGCTGCCTCACGCAGATTTTTCTGCGCTGAAAGACTACGCTCAAAAACAGCCGTTGCAATCAGTCCCAGAGGCATACCCAATTCCATTGCATTGATAACGGACCATTTACCGGTGCCTTTCTGTCCGGCAGTGTCCAGTATCTTGTCAATCAGGTAACCGCCCGCCTTATCCTTATGCCGAAGAATATTGGCTGTAATTTCTATCAGATAGCTACGCAACTTACCCTCATTCCAGTGGGCAAAAACGGAAGCCATGTCTTCATTATTCAGTTGCAGAAGATTCTTCATCACCCAGTAGGCTTCGGCAATCAACTGCATATCACCGTATTCGATACCATTATGTATCATTTTAACAAAATGTCCCGAGCCGGCCGGACCAATCCAGTCACAGCAAGGAGTACCATCGGCAGCACGTGCAGCAATACTTTGCAGGATGGGTTTTACTTCATCCCAGGCAGTAACGGAACCGCCCGGCATAATAGAAGCACCGTTCAACGCTCCTTCTTCACCGCCCGAAACACCGGCACCGACAAAGCGGAAACCTTTCGATTCGGCCAATGCCACACGACGGTTGGTATCTTCATAGTTTGAGTTGCCTCCATCTATCAAGATATCTCCCGGAGAAAGATGCGGAAAGAGTTGTTCCATCAGTTCATCTACGGCACTGCCGGCACGCACCATCATCATGATTTTGCGCGGGGTGGAAATGGACTCTACAAAGTCAGGAATTTCAGTATATCCTTCAATACTTTTCCCTTTGGCACGACCGTTGATAAAGCGTTCTACCACACCTTCTTCCACTCCCGGAACAGTACGGTTAAACACGGACACATGCCATCCCTTGTCCGCCATATTCAAAGCTAAATTCTCCCCCATCACGGCAAGTCCGATTAAGCCGATATTAGTCTTTTGTCCTTTTTCTGTCATAACTTGCATTTTTTTGTTATTGTTTCATTGAAATGGAAACAATATGTCAAGGGCATTTGTTCGTATGAATTTCGAATAAAAATCGTACTTTTGCAAACATAACTCTATTTCAATGGAGAAACTTAAATTCAGTTTTATGAAAAAACTACATATCGGCTTACTGCCGCGTATCCTTATAGCCATCGCATTCGGTATTCTTTTTGGTAATTTTCTTCCCGGAGAATTGGTACGCCTGTTCGTTACATTCAACGGTATCTTCAGCGAATTTCTGAATTTCTCCATACCGCTGATTATTGTGGGACTGGTTACCGTAGCCATTGCCGACATCGGTAAAGGTGCCGGGAAACTGCTGTTGATTACCGCACTGATAGCTTACGGGGCAACCCTGTTTTCCGGTTTCCTCTCTTACTTTACAGGAGTAACTATATTTCCTCACCTGATAGAGTCCGGTGCCCCGCTGGAAGAGGTCAGCGAAGCGCAAGGGATATCACCGTTTTTCTCAGTCGCCATTCCACCGCTCATGAATGTGATGACGGCACTGGTACTGGCTTTCACTTTAGGGCTGGGACTTGCCCAACTGAAAAACGATACACTGAAGAATGCAGCACGTGATTTTCAGGATATCATTGTCCGTATGATCAGTGCAGTGATCCTGCCGTTACTTCCTATTTATATATTCGGCATATTCCTTAATATGACACATTCGGGACAGGTATTCTCTATCTTAATGGTATTTATAAAGATTATCGGCGTAATCTTCCTGCTGCACATCTTCCTGCTGGTATTTCAATATTGTATCGCTGCGCTGTTTGTCCGCCGGAATCCTTTTAAATTGTTAGGAAAGATGCTGCCCGCCTATTTCACGGCTTTAGGTACACAGTCTTCTGCCGCCACTATCCCTGTTACCCTGGAACAGACAAAGAAGAACGGCGTATCCTCTGATATTGCGGGGTTTGTTATCCCTCTTTGCGCCACGATACATTTATCCGGTAGCACGCTGAAGATTGTAGCATGTGCTCTTGCTCTGATGATGATGCAAGGTATGCCTTTTGATTTCCCCTTGTTTGCCGGTTTCATTTTCATGCTGGGAATCACGATGGTAGCCGCTCCGGGAGTTCCCGGTGGTGCCATCATGGCATCCCTGGGTATCCTGCAATCCATGCTCGGTTTCGATGAATCGGCACAGGCACTGATGATCGCACTCTACATTGCAATGGATAGCTTCGGTACTGCCTGCAATGTAACGGGAGATGGGGCTATTGCACTGATAGTAGATAAGATATATAAGTGACAAGCCAATAAGTTTTGTATTCTCGTAAAAAATAACGAATTTTGCCCCCGCAAAAAATAATCAATAAAGAAGCCTACAATATGAAAACAGCTTTAATCTCCGGAATAACAGGTCAGGACGGTTCGTTTCTCGCCGAATTCTTATTACAGAAAGGATATGAAGTACACGGTATTCTCCGCCGTTCTTCTTCATTCAATACAGGGCGCATCGAACATCTGTACTTCGACGAATGGGTACGCGACATGAAGCAAAAGCGCACCATTAACCTGCATTACGGTGACATGACGGACAGCAGCTCGCTGATCCGCATCATCCAACAAGTACAGCCGGACGAAATATATAACCTCGCTGCACAAAGCCATGTAAAAGTATCTTTCGACGTACCGGAATACACCGCAGAGGCAGATGCCATCGGCACGCTGCGTATGCTGGAAGCTGTCCGCATCCTCGGCATGGAGAAAAAGACAAAGATTTACCAGGCCTCCACTTCGGAACTTTACGGTAAAGTACAGGAAGTCCCCCAATCGGAAACAACTCCTTTCTATCCCCGCAGCCCGTACGGAGTAGCCAAACAATACGGCTTCTGGATTACAAAGAACTACCGCGAAAGCTATGGTATGTTTGCCGTAAACGGTATCCTCTTCAATCACGAAAGCGAACGCAGAGGAGAAACATTCGTAACCCGTAAGATTACGCTGGCCGCCGCCCGCATAGCCCAAGGTTTCCAGGACAAACTGTATCTGGGTAATCTGGATGCACGCCGCGACTGGGGATATGCGAAAGATTATGTAGAATGTATGTGGCTGATTCTTCAGCACGATACACCGGAAGACTTCGTGATAGCCACAGGCGAAATGCATACCGTCCGCGAGTTTGCCACCCTTGCCTTCAAGGAAGTAGGCATCGAACTGCGCTGGGAAGGTGAAGGCGTAGAAGAAAAAGGTATCGATGTGCAAACTGGAAAAACGCTTGTAGAAATAGATCCTAAATATTTCCGCCCTGCCGAAGTGGAACAGCTGTTAGGTAATCCGACAAAGGCCAAAACTCTTTTAGGCTGGAACCCGAGACAAACCAGTTTTGAAGAATTGGTGAAAATCATGGCAGCACACGATATGAAGTTTGTGAAGAAGCTATATCTGAGATCACTTGAAAAATAATATATAAAAATCAGAACTATAATGTTAGACAAGAACGCCAAAATCTACGTAGCCGGACACCGTGGTCTGGTAGGCTCCGCCATCTGGAAAAACCTGCAAGATAAAGGATATACCAATCTCATTGGCAAAACCCACAAAGAACTCGATTTGCTGGATGCCGTTTCCGTACGTAAATTCTTTGATGAAGAACAACCGGAATATGTATTCCTTGCCGCTGCTTTCGTTGGCGGCATCATGGCAAACAGCATTTACCGTGCCGACTTCATCTACAAAAACCTGCAAATACAGCAAAACGTCATCGGTGAAAGTTTTCGCCACAATGTGAAGAAACTCCTCTTCCTGGGAAGCACCTGCATCTATCCGCGTGATGCCGAACAACCCATGAAAGAAGAAGTGCTCCTCACCTCTCCGCTGGAATATACCAACGAACCGTACGCCATCGCCAAGATTGCCGGACTGAAAATGTGCGAGAGTTTCAACCTGCAATATGGCACGAATTACATCGCCGTAATGCCTACCAACCTCTATGGTCCAAATGACAACTTCGATCTGGAACGCAGCCATGTGCTCCCTGCCATGATTCGCAAGATACATCTGGCTCATTGCCTGAAGCAAGGCGACTGGGATGCAATATGCAAAGACCTGAACCAGCGTCCGGTAGAAGGTATCGACGGCAACAGCAGTAAGGAAGATATCCTTGCCATCCTTGCCAAATACGGTATCAGCAACAGTGAAGTGAAATTATGGGGTACAGGCACACCTCTTCGCGAATTCCTCTGGAGCGAAGAAATGGCAGATGCCAGCGTCTTCGTCATGGAGCATGTAGACTTCAAAGACACCTACAAACAAGGTGATAAAGATATTCGTAACTGCCATATTAATATAGGTACAGGCAAGGAAATCTCTATCCGCGAACTGGCCGAACTGATAGTTTCCACCGTAGGTTACCAAGGTCAGCTGACTTTCGACAGCACCAAACCGGACGGAACCATGCGCAAACTGACTGACCCCTCGAAACTGCACGCTCTGGGCTGGCACCACAAAGTGGAGATTGAAGAAGGCGTACAACGCATGTACAACTGGTACTTAGGGCGGTAATGCATTAAATTCACCACAGAGTAACACAGAGTTTTATTAATTTGAACTCAAGGAAAATAAAACTCTGTGGAACTCTGTGTTACTCTGTGGTGAGATTCATCCGTCAAGCTAAATTGTACATCCCCTCCGCTTTTTTCAGTTAAAAATTTGCATTCTTTCTATAAAGCCTTATATTTGCACAAATTTCAACTAAATGTGCAATATATAATATCATGGAACAAAGTTTTATCGCCTATATTGAGAACAGCATTAAACAGAATTGGGACCTGGATGCCCTGACCGATTATAATGGGGCTACCCTGCAATACAAAGACGTAGCCCGCAAAATAGAGAAAGTACACTTAATCTTCGAAGCAAGCGGCATCAAGAAAGGAGATAAAATTGCCATCTGCGGACGTAACAGTTCACACTGGGGAGTTACTTTCCTCGCTACACTGACCTACGGAGCCGTTGCAGTTCCCATCCTGCACGAATTTAAAGCGGATAATATACATAACATCGTAAACCATTCCGAAGCCAAATTACTGTTTGTGGGCGACCAGGTATGGGAGAATCTGAACGAAGCCGCCATGACCATTCTGGAAGGCATCATCCTGATGACGGATTTCTCTATCCTGATATCCCGTACGGAAAAGCTGGATTATGCCCGCGAACACCTGAATGAGTTGTTCGGCAAGAAATATCCCAAGAATTTCCGCAAGGAACACATCGAATATCACAAGGACCAGCCTGAAGAACTGGCAGTAATCAACTATACTTCCGGTACGACGAGTTATTCCAAAGGCGTAATGCTACCCTATCGCAGTCTGTGGTCGAATACAGCATTTGCATTTGAGGTATTGCCACTGAAGGCCGGGGATAAGATTATCTCCATGCTACCGATGGCGCACATGTATGGCCTGGCATTCGAATTCCTGTACGAGTTCTCCGCAGGATGTCAGATATACTTTCTCACCCGTATGCCAAGCCCGAAGATTATCTTCCAGGCATTCTCGGAAGTGAAGCCGCACCTGGTGGTAGCCGTACCGCTTATTATAGAAAAGATTATCAAGAAGAACGTGCTTCCGAAACTGGAAACACCAACCATGAAACTATTGCTTAAAGTCCCCATCATCAACGACAAGATCAAGACAACCGTACGCGAAGGAGTAGTCAGTGCCTTCGGTGGACGTTTTGCGGAAGTTATTGTAGGGGGTGCCGCTTTCAACCAGGAAGTAGAACAGTTCCTTCGCATGATAGAATTCCCCTACACGGTAGGTTACGGAATGACAGAATGCGGGCCGATCATCTGTTACGAAGACTGGTCACGCTTCAAACCGGGTTCCTGCGGTAAGGCCGTCCCCCGTATGGAAGTGAAAATCCTTTCTCCTGATCCGGAAAACATAGCGGGAGAAATCGTATGCCGCGGACCTAACGTCATGCTGGGATACTATAAAAATGAAGAAGCCACCCGTGAGGCTATTGATGCAGACGGTTGGTTGCACACCGGTGACCTTGCGTTGATGGATGCCGAGGGCAATGTAACCATCAAGGGACGCAGCAAGAACATGTTGCTCGGTGCCAGCGGACAGAATATCTATCCCGAAGAAATAGAAGACAAACTGAACAACCTGCCGTATGTTGCCGAAAGCATCATCGTACAGCAAAATGAAAAGCTTGTCGGACTGGTATATCCTGACTTTGACGATGCTTTTGCGCATGGTCTGACCACTACGGACATCGAACGTGTCATGGAAGAAAACCGCGTTGCGTTAAACGCAGAGCTTCCGGCATACAGCCAGATATTCAAAATGAAAATCTATCCCGAAGAATTTGAGAAAACGCCCAAACGTTCCATCAAACGGTTCTTATACCAAGAGGCGAAGGGATAAGAAAAAGAAACTAACCTTTATAAAGTATCATCTCAAATGAAAAACGAATTATTACTGTCTGCTGCCATATTGCCCATGTGTGGTATGGCAGGAGAAGCGATTGCGGCATCTCCGGCAAAGGGAGCGCCGAAAGAAAAGCAACGTCCGAACATAGTTCTGTTTTTGGTTGACGACATGGGATGGCAGGATACTTCGCTGCCTTTCTGGACTCAACGAACGCATTACAACGACACTTACCACACGCCGAATATGGAACGCCTGGCGGCACAAGGGAAGATGTTCACACAAGCATACGCTTGTAGTATCAGCTCCCCCACCCGGGTCAGTCTTTTTACAGGGATGAATGCCGCGCGGCATCGTGTGACAAGTTGGACATTACGCAAAAATACAACGCATGAACAACCGGACTCTGTGATGATCTATCCGGAATGGAATGTGAATGGTATTTGTCAGGAACCGGGAATCGAACGCACTACACAAGTCACTACGCTTGCACAAGTGCTTAAAGAGAACGGATATCAGACCATTCATTGCGGTAAAGCCCACTTTGGAGCCAATGATACTCCGGGAGCTGATCCGCTGACGATGGGCTTTGAAGTAAACATAGCCGGACACGCTGCCGGTTCACCGGCCAGTTACTACGGCAAGAATAATTTCGGTAATAAGCCGGACGGGAAAAGTCCGTTGGCAGCAGTTCCGGGATTGGAAAAATATCATGGCACGGACACCTTCCTCAGCGAAGCACTTACACTGGAAGCGATGAAGGCTTTGGATAGTGCACAACAAAAGGATGAACCATTCTTCCTATATATGGCTCATTATGCCATTCATACGCCTATACAACCGGACTATCGCTTCTATCAGAAATATCTGGATAAAGGACTTCCACCCGTAGAGGCCGCCTATGCCACCCTCATTGAAGGGATGGATAAAAGTCTGGGAGATCTCATGGATTATCTGGAACGCAACCATCTGACAGAAAATACAGTCATTCTCTTCATGTCTGATAATGGCGGACTGGCTGCACATACCCGTGCCGGAGAACTGCATACACAGAATTACCCGCTTAACAGCGGAAAAGGTTCCGCTTACGAGGGCGGTGTACGCGAACCGATGATCGTGAGCTGGCCCGGTGTAGTAGCTCCGGACACGAAATGTGGAGATTATCTGATGATTGAAGATTTCTACCCGACTATTCTTGAGATAGCAGGCGTCCAGAAGTACACTACCGTGCAAAAACGGGATGGTATCAGTTTTATGCCGTTGTTGACAGGAAAGGGCAAAGTCAAGGATCGTGATATCTATTGGCACTATCCCCATAGTTGGGGACCTTCGGGCCCGGGTATTGGGGCTACCTGCTCCATCCGCTCCGGTGACTGGAAACTTGTATATTACTTTGCGGACGGTAAACGTGAACTGTTTAATATTCCGGAAGATATCAGCGAGAAAAACGACGTGGCTATAAAGAATCCGCGTATCGTAAAGAAATTAGCACAGAAATTAAGTAACTATCTCCGGTCGGTAGATGCACAGCGTCCTACGCTTCGTGCCACCGGCAAATTAGCCCCTTGGCCGGACGAAATTAAAGATTGAAACCAATGAGACGATTATTTCCATCCATTATTGCATTACTGATGGTTGCGGGTACACTCCCTGCACAGACCACTGACAGTCCGTCAACAACAAAGAAAGACAGAGAGCCTGTCGGCATCAACCTATCCTTGTGGAAGAACATGTCTACACAGCAGACTGATACTGTCGGCAGTACCTGCCTCAACCTCGGTCTTTTTTCCTCCATGAACCGCCTGAACGGCGTGGGTATCAATCTACTGGGTGGAGTGGTGTTGCGTGACATGAACGGTGTACAAATCACAGGACTTGCCAACTTAGTAGGAGGCAGTATGCGAGGCGTCCAGATTGCCGGTATCAGTAACGTGAATGGGAATAATCTCAGTGGCGTATCCATATCCGGTTTAGTCGGCATCACGGGAAATCATGCACAAGGTGTCATTTTCTCGGGGCTCACCAATATAACAGGAGACAACACCAGTGGTGTTATCATAGGTGGTCTGCTGAACATTAGCGGTGAAAACTCTTCGGGTGTGCACCTGGCAGGATTAGCCAATATTGCAGGTGAGAGCTTCAATGGCATCACCACTTCCGGGCTTCTGAATATTGTAGGCCAAAGTCTGCGAGGCATACAAATCAGCGGCTTGGGTAACATCACAGGAGAAGACATGCACGGTATGCAAATATCCGGACTCGGTAACGTGGTAGGCGGAAGTTTTACCGGTGCACAACTTGCCCCCATGAACATGGCAAAAAGCGGAAAAGGATTGCAAATCGGATTATTCAATTACTATAAGGAGAACTTCGATGGTTTCCAGTTAGGTCTGGTAAATGCCAATCCGGATACGAAAGTACAGCTAATGCTTTTCGGAGGAAACACTACAAAGCTGAATGTAGGTGCCCGTTTCAAGAACAAGTTGTTCTATACCATCTTAGGCGGTGGTACGCACTATCTGGATTTCAGCGATAAGTTTTCCGCCTCCCTCTTCTATCGTGCCGGTCTCGAATTACCTTTGTACAAGCAGTTGTTCATCAGCGGTGACCTGGGCTTCCAGCACATCGAAAACTTCAAGAATAAAGATTACGGTTTCCCTGCACGCCTCTATGCCCTCCAGGCACGCGTCAATCTGGAATATCGCTTAACAGACCGCCTCGGTATATTTGTCACCGGTGGTTACGGCGG
>ENA-ORSS01003917-ORSS01003917.1-human-gut-metagenome-genome-assembly--contig:-NODE-3917-length-11583-cov-2.701249_pt1 | contig 11583 bp, 8 predicted proteins | sample MGYA00241899_ERZ509162 | MGnify/ENA primary metagenome ERZ509162 (study PRJEB26280, sample SAMEA2338641) | human gut metagenome | biome: human gut; feature: human-associated habitat; material: faeces... | reverse complement strand
AGCTGAAGGCCGGCGGCTACAACAAGGACCAGCTCATAGGCGCAGGCTCCCGCAGCTACCCATCCATCGCCCTGCCCTTCAAGCTCACTAAGGAGCAAGCCTTCGGCAGAGCGCAGCTGCTGATGAAGCGCGAGCCGATGTCCTTTAAGGGTGCAGAAAAGGCCATTAAGGAAAAATTTACCGCCTTCTATACTCCCTATACGCTGGCAGACCTGCGCGTCAAAGCGCAAATCTCCAGCAACAAGGGTGACTGCGAAATTTATCAGGAGGTTTTAAACTGGGTATATCCGCAAACCTATGTCTTTGACGAAAACGCCGTCGATATGGTTGCTCCCTGGAACTTTGATGAATTCGCCCCCTTCGACCCTGTATTTTTGGAGGGTGACGTGCATATCACCACCCGCAGCAATCTTTTCCCGGTACAAAAATATCTTGACCGCATGATCAACGAGCAGCTTTGCAACAGGCTCAGCGAAAATTACGGCTTACAAAATGTTAAGATTGAAAAATGGGCACGCAATCTCCGCAAGCATTCAGCTGACATCATGTTGCCGATTTATTATGTTGACTATACCGACAACAGCGCCGGCGAACGCTTCGTCATCGTTGTCAACGGCCAGACCGGCGCTGCCAGCGCCCGCTTCGTCAACAGCAAGGACAAGGTACGCAGCCTGCAGCTGCCTGCCAGCAGCAAGCTGCCGCGCTTTGCCGAAACAACGCTGCGCACACCGCCAATGATTGTACGTTATGTAAAGCCAAAATTCCTGCATGAGGTAATCCCAGCGGAAAAGGGCTTCAAAAAGAGTATCTTCCAAATGCTCAAATTCTGGTAGAAAACGGGTTATTTTGTGTATAATTGTTGTAAAGCATAGAGTGTCTGGTCTCCTTTGTAGATTATGTTGTTTTGGTCGATAATATTTTACTACAATTCCAACACTTATTTATAGAACCTAAAAATCCCCTGACGCCAGCTTCATAGCAAGCATCAGGGGAAATTCCGGCAGCTCAGAAGAAACCGAGCTAACATCCGCTCTTAATAATTTATCGTATGAATTTCAAAATAAGCCTGCGGGTTTTTACAAATTGGGCAAACCTCCGGAGCCTTCGTACCTACAACGATATGTCCGCACTTGCGACACTCCCAAATTCTTACCTCGCTCTTAGCAAATACCTGCTGTGCCTCTACGTTGTGCAGCAACGCACGATAACGCTCCTCATGACGCTTCTCAATAGCTGCTACGCCACGGAACTGCTCTGCCAGCTCATAGAAGCCTTCGGCATCTGCCTCTTGGGCCATACGCACATACATATCCGTCCATTCGTGGTTCTCTCCCTCAGCAGCGTGCAGCAGATTTGCCGCAGTATCGCCAAGCTCGCCCAAAGCCTTAAACCATAGCTGTGCATGCTCCTTTTCGTTCTCTGCTGTCTGCAAGAACAAAGCAGCAATCTGCTCAAAGCCTGCTTCCTGCGCTACTTTAGCAAAATAAGTATACTTATTACGAGCCATAGACTCGCCAGCAAAGGCCTCTAACAGATTCTTCTCCGACTTTGTGCCAGCATAAGGATTCTTTGCCTTGTCGCCAGGAGTATCCTCGATTTTTACAAACTTATCTGCACCCTGCTTACAGATTGGGCAGACAAAATCAGCTGGCAGCTCCTCGCCTTCATAGATATAACCACAAATTAAACATTTCCACTTCATCATTTTCTTTTTCGCTCCTTTTGTTAAATCTGCGCTGCGGTCCTGATAAGCAGTATGCAACATTGCTTCAGCCATGTCGCTCAAGGGCGTATCATAAAACTCCTGGTAAAGCTGCTGAATTTCTTTATTTTCGTGAGACAGATGCAACTCCATCTCTGCGTCCCGCTCATAAAGACCCTCGATACGTGCCTTGCGTGCTGCGTCAGCATCATAAGCAAAATCCTTGGGCTGCCCGCCGCCGCCAATACAGCCGCCAGGACAGGTCATAACCTCTATAAAATGATATTTTTCAATGCCACCAGCTATGAGCTTTCGGACATTTTCCGTTCCGTGAACCACTGCTACATTGATAACCCTGCCTGCTATCTCCACGCTGGCCTCACGCAATCCATCATAACCACGCACTGGCTCGAGCTTGAGTATTTCCTTAGGTGGCTGCTCACCCGTAAGATAAGCATAAGCAGTCCTGAGAGCTGCCTCCATCACGCCGCCTGTATTGCCAAAAATAACACCTGCACCAGAGGCCTCGCCCATAAATTTATCAAAATCGCTGTCCTCCAGGCTGGTAAAATCAATGCCTGCTTCCTTCGCCCACAGTGCCAGCTCCCTCGTCGTGATGACATTATCCATATCCCGCAATTCAGCTATACCCAACTTCTGCCCGGCAGCGTTCATTTCCTCACGGCGAATCTCAAATTTTTTCGCCGTGCAGGGAGTTAAGGCAACATTAACAATCTTCCTCGGATCAATGCCCATTTTCTGTGCGAAATAGGTTTTAATCGTCGGTCCCTGCATCCCTATCGGACTTTTAGCTGTAGAAACATGCGGCAGGAGCTCAGGGTAATAGGTTTCTGCAAACTTCACCCACGCCGGACAGCAGCTTGTAAACTGCGGCAGCGGCTTGTCAGTTTCACCTTTAATACGGGCAAGAAGCTCGCTTGCTTCCTCAACAATTGTTAAATCAGCCGCAAAGTTCGTATCCAGCACATAATCAACGCCCAGAGCACGCAAAAGCGCAACCATCTTCCCCTGCACGAACGCCCCCTTAGGCATGCCGAATTCCTCGCCCAAAGCCACGCGTACAGAAGGTGACGTACTGACAATGACGATTTTGTCCTTATCCTGCACGGCAGCCTTAACCTCTGGATATTCATATACCTCGGTGATGCTGCCAACAGGGCAGACATTAGCACACTGACCGCAGTGAATACAGATAGCTCTGTCTCCGGTCTGCTCCAGTGCATAGGTTCCCAACACACCAACAGGACTTGTGCAGACATTCCTGCACTGACCGCATTTGATGCACAATGACTCATTACGGACAATACTGGGATTATCCGCTTCAATAGGCACCCTCACGGAAGTTGATAAATGCTTGCTCACAATATCATCTCCTCCAATATGAAATTTTAACAGCGCTCCCTTGACCTTTTATAAAGCACTATTATATCGCTTATATTATAACTCATTCCCAGGGTCTGTCAACAACTTATATTAATAAAAATAATTTTACTTTAAAGGAGACTTTTCTCTAAAGCTCACTTCACCAGCCCCATCAGCGCCTAGAAAACCTGCGGCATGACCAGCGCTGGCAGCATATTCAGCAACTTGCATTCACGCAACTGCCAAACACCTAAGCCTGAGCTCATGAGAAAAATGCATACTTGTCCATTCTATACGTCCCACGCTATCGCCTCCCCGTAACTAGGCATAAATCAGCTTTGCTGTCAGCAGCAAAAGCGCTGCCTGCCAACAGCAAGCTGCCGCGCTTTGCCGAAACAACACTGCGCACACCGCCAATGATTGTACGTTACGTAAAGCCAAAATTCCTGCATGAGGTAATCCCAGCGGAAAAGGGCTTCAAAAAGAGTATCTCCAGATGCTCAAATTCTGGTAGAAAACGGCTGCGGCAGCAGTCGGAGTATAATCATCCACCTCCTTGTACAAAAAAGCAGAGAGCTGTGTTTCACGTGAAACACAGCTCTCTGCTTTTATCGTTGCTACAGGAATCTTCCTTCCTTATCATTTTCAGAACAGGGGCTTGCTGTTGCCGCCCTTCGGCTTCTTCTGGTTCTTGATGCGGACGCTGACGATGACCTCATCGCCCTCCACCGTCTGCTCCATATTAACCGGAATACCGACATCCTTAATAGCGTTGACAACCTGCTTAATACTGTTCAGGTAAATGCGGACATCGTTGACAATCACCATACGGCGGCGTTTTTCCTGCTGGTTGTCCTCCAACAGCTTGTTGATATATTCCTCGGTCTGGCGCACGCTGTAATTCTTGGCAACAACAACCTCCAGCACCTCCAGACGCTTGGCATCATCATCCAGCTTCAGCAGTGCGCGCGCATGACGCTCGCTCAGACCGGCATCCACCAGCACCTTGCGTACAGCAGGCGACAGGCGCAGCAAACGCAGCTTGTTGGCGATAGTAGACTGCTTCTTGCCTACGCGCGCAGCCATAGCCTCCTGCGTCAGATGGAACTGCTCCATCAGCTGTTCATAGCCTTCGGCCTCCTCCAGAAAATGCAGATCCTCACGCTGCAGGTTTTCAATCAGCGCAATCTCTGCAATCTGCTGCGTAGTATAATCGCTGATAATCACCGGTACCTCCGTCAGCTTCGCCATACGGGAAGCACGCAGACGGCGCTCGCCGGCAATCAGCAGATAACGTCCGTCCTCAGTCGGCGATACCAAAAGAGGCTGCAGCACACCATATTGGGCGATGGAAGCAGACAGCTCCTCTAAGGCTGCTTCGTCAAAGCTCTTGCGCGGCTGATAAGGGTTGGGGAAAATCTGCCCGATGGGAACCTTGACTACCTTCACCTCATTAACGGCCTTACGCTCGCCGATAATACCGCAATCTGTATCCAATACCGAAAATCCATCATCTACTAACATATGTTTTCCCCCTATTTAGCGCCTAAGGGCTGTTTTTCCGGCGTACCAGCCTTACGCGGGTATTGCGCCGGTGTGCTTTTGATTTTAGCTATCTTTATTATAGCACGTCCATCATCCAGACCGGGTAATTTTACAGGCTCCGCACTGAGAATTTTGCCGCCGAGAATTTTTACCGCAGCCTCTCCTTCGGTAATTTCCTCCGCAAACTTGCTGCCCTTCAGGGCGATAAACTGACCACCCTTTTTGGCCAGCGGCAGGCAATATTCGCTCAGCACGCTCAAACGTGCCACAGCGCGCGCCGTTACATAGTCATATTTTTCGCGGTGCTTTTTATCACGGCCCGCATCCTCTGCACGCAAATGCTCGCAGCGGATGCCCTTCACCCCCAGCTCCTCAATCACCTGCTGCAAAAAGCGCAGGCGCTTGCCCAAAGAATCTATCAGAGTTACCTTCAGCTCGGGGCAGTAGATTTTCAGCGGCACACCGGGAAAGCCGGCACCTGTGCCCACGTCCGCCAGGGTTTTACCGGCCATCTCCGCCTCGTAGGCCAGCAGGCTGTCTACCATATGCTTTACGGCAACCTCCTCAGGCTCGGTAATCGCGGTAAGGTTCATCACCTTATTGGTTTCCACCAGCAGCTCGTAATAACGGCTGAACTGCTCCAGCTGCAGCGGCGTAAAGCTCAAACCGGCCTCCGCACCCTTTTCGGCTAAAATTTCTGCAAAGGTCATTCTTCCTGCTCCTTTCGGCGCTTCAGCTCCAACGCAATCATCAGCACGCTGATATCAGCCGGTGACACACCGCTGATACGCGATGCCTGACCGATATTCGCCGGACGCACCTTGTCCAGCTTTTCAGCAGCCTCGCTGGAAAGCTCCTTAATCGCACGATAATCTATATCATCAGGCAGGCGCTTGTTTTCCAGCTTCATAAAGCGCTCTACCTCCTGACGCTGTTTCGTAATATAGCCCTCATACTTGGCGAAAATCTCAGCCTGCTCCGCAACCTGCGGTGCCAGCTCCGACAAACCGAAGGCCTGCTGCAGCTTGCTGTAGGTAACCTCCTTGCGGCGCAGCAAATCCAAAAGACTGCTGCCGCTGCGCAGCGGCGCCGTACCCATAGCATCCAGCTTAGCATTGTTTTCCGCACTGGGAGAAATATTCTGCTTGCCCAGCTCGCTCACTGTGCGCTCCAAAGCAGTACGCTTTTCGGTGAAAATGCCGTAGCGCTTATCATCAACCAAACCAATAGCTCTGCCCTTTTCCGTCAAACGCAAATCAGCATTATCCTGACGCAGCAGCAAACGGTATTCCGCACGCGAGGTCATCATTCTGTAAGGCTCGGACGTGCCCTTGGTAACAAGGTCATCAATCAGCACGCCGATATACGCCTCATCACGGCGCAGCACCAGCGGCTCGCGTCCGTTAATCTTCATCATTGCGTTAATACCTGCCATCAGACCTTGGGCAGCAGCCTCCTCGTAGCCGCTGGTACCGTTGGACTGACCGGCACTGAACAAGCCGCTGATAGCCTTATGCTCCAGCGACGGACGCAGCTGCAGCGGATCAAGGCAATCGTAATCGATAGCATAGCCCGCACGCATCATCTTGCAGTGCTCCAGTCCGGGAATAGTCTGCATAAACTGCAGCTGAATGTGCGCCGGCAAAGAAGAACTCATGCCTTGTACATACATTTCATTGGTACTGCGTCCCTCCGGCTCGATAAACAGCTGATGACGCTCCTTATTGGCGAAGCGCACAATCTTAGATTCGATAGACGGGCAGTAACGCGGGCCGACGCCCTCGATCATGCCGTTATACATACCGGATAAATGCAGATTATCGCGGATAATTTTATGTGTAGCCTCATTCGTATAGGTCAGATAGCAAGGAACCTGCTCACGTGTTTTGATATCGCTGATAAAGGAGAAGTTGCGCACCTCCTCATCGCCGTACTGCGGCTCCATCTTGCTGTAATCAAGACTGCGGGCATCAATACGCGCCGGCGTACCGGTCTTAAAGCGCATCAGCTCCACGCCGTTCTCCAGCAGCGAAGCAGACAGCTTCTGCGCACTGCGCAGACCGTTAGGACCGCATTCATAATTAACCTGGCCGTAAACAATACGGCCGCGCAGATAAGTACCGGTAGCCAGAATAACGCACTTCGCCTCGAAAACCTCGCCCGTTTCGGCCTCTACGCCAACAACCGCACCGTTTTCCACCAGCAGCTTATCAATCATCAGCTGCTTCAGCTCCAGATTCTCCTGGTCCTCGACAATCTTTTTCATCAACGTGTGATAAAAAGGCTTATCCTCCTGACCGCGCAGAGCATGTACGGCATAGCCCTTACCGGTATTCAAAAGACGCATCTGGATACATGCCAAATCCGCACTTATACCCATCTGGCCGCCTAAAGCATCCAGCTCTCTTACCAGATGTCCTTTCGAGCTTCCGCCGATATTCGGATTACACGGCATCAATGCAATACTGTCTACACTTACCGTAAACATTACCGTTTTAAATCCTAACCGGGCGCACGCCAGCGCTGCTTCACATCCTGCGTGTCCCGCTCCTACAACCGCAATATCATATTGATCTTTATTTTCCCATACAGAATTTGCTGAATATTTCATTTATCAAGTCTTCTCCTACTGAATTTCCCGTAATATACCCGAGACTTTCATACGCATCCATCAAATCGATCGAATAAAAATCTTCCGGCATATTATCATCGATACTTCTTATTACCTTTTTCATACTTTCGAGAGCTTCCAACAGAGCGTTTTTCTGACGAACATTTGATATATACACTTGATCATTAAATGAAATGTCGCCTTTTAAAAACATCTCTTTCACTTTATCTTCCAGGTCTTTGATTCCTCTTTCTTCTTTTGCAGATATTGAGATGATCGGAATATTTGAAACTTTTTCTTTTATATGTTCTGCCGAAATCACAGTGTCGATATCTGATTTATTTAATAAAACAATCGACTTTTTGTCACTGATCATATTAATGATCTTCTCATCATTTTCATCCAGACTTCTCGATGCATCGACTACATAAATGATCAGATCTGCTGTCTCTGCATATTCTAACGCTTTATCTACGCCGATTTTTTCAATCAGATCTTCTGTCTGGCGGATTCCTGCCGTATCGACAACATTTAAGTTGAGTACGCCTAATTTGATCGTCTCTTCTAATACATCTCTCGTTGTTCCTTCTATATCTGTTACGATTGCTCTCTCATGTCCTGCAAGAACATTCAAAAGTGACGATTTTCCTGCGTTCGGTTTTCCGACAATCACCGTTTTGATTCCTTCTTTTATCACGCGACCGTCATCTGCCGAATGAATCAGTCGTTCCAATTCCTGAATAATCTCTTCCGCCGAACTGCGCAAAGTATCGGAATATCCATCTACGCTGATATGCTCCGGATCATCAAGCGCTGTCTCTATAAATGCCGTATGATAAATAATTTTTTCTCTTATATCATTAATCTTCTTTTTTACGCTTCCTTTTAGCTGGCTGACAGAACTTTGAAGTGCATATTCGTTTTCGGAATTGATTACATCTATAACCGCTTCAGCCTGTGAAAGATCCATCTTTCCGTTTAAAAATGCCCTCTTTGTAAATTCTCCCGGTTCTGCAATGATGGCACCGTTTTTCAGTACCGTCTCGAGAACTCTCTTCATGGCATATACGCCGCCATGACAATCTATTTCAACAGTGTCCTCACCTGTATATGTGTGAGGTCCTTTCATTATCATAACTAATACTTCATCTACGACTTCTTCTCCATCATATATAAAACCATAATGTATCGTATGGCTTCCTGCTTCACGGATATCTTTTTTGCCGTTTTTGGAACGGTAAATGTTCGCAATCACATCCATTGCTTTTTCTCCGCTGATGCGGACGATACCGATACCCGAAGCACTCATAGCTGTAGAAATTGCTGCAATTGTAGCGTCCATATTTCCTCCTGAAAAAGAAAGATGTTATTCAAGGTAAAAAGCACACGTCAAGCACGTGTTATTCACGCTTTCACCTAGAATAACATCTTTTAAAAATCACATATTAGTATCTTTTTAATTTTACAACTACGTGACGGTAAGGTTCTTCTCCCTCACTGACTGTCTCAACAAATTTGTTTCCCTGAAGTGCAGAGTGGATGATTCTTCTTTCATAAGGATTCATCGGCTCAAGTACTACCGGTTTTCTTGTCTTTTTGACTTTGTAGGCAATTCCTCTTGCCAGGTTTTCGAGAGTTTCTTTACGACGTCTTCTATAATCTTCGGTATCCAGTTTTACACGGATGTAATCGGATTTTCCTTTGTTTACTACAAGGCTTGTCAGATACTGGAGAGAATCCAGTGTCTGTCCTCTCTTACCGATGAGGATGCCCATGTCTTCGCCCTCGAAATCAACTTCCAGACAGCCGTCTGTTGTGTTGTATTTGGAAGTGATCGTTACTTCTCCGAGATCCATAGAACCAAATACATCTTTCAGGAATACAAGTGCTCTCTCTTCGATATCTTTGATTTCTTCCGGATCTGTAATAATCTCTATTGCCTTTGCAGCTCTGACCGGTTTTTCTTTTGCAGGTCTTTCCTTCTGTTCTCTGACTTGTTTCTCTCTGCAAACTTTTTCTTTGACCAGTTTTTCTTTAGCCGGTTTTGGCTGTCTTTCTTCTTTTGCCTTTTCTGCACCGGATTCTTTTTTGATTTCCGGTGTTTTAGAAACAGACTTCACTGCAGGTTTCTGTACTTCTTTCGCAGTTTCTTCTTTAAAAGCATCGATTTTAACAGAATCCACGATTTTTTCGATTTCTTTTTCTTCAGAACTTTCTTCTACTTTGCGAGCTTTGATGATCGCCGGTTTGCTTCCGATTCCGAAAAATCCGGAGCTGCCTTCACTCACTACCTGAATATCAAGCTGATCGCTGGATACACCCAGTTCAATACATGCTTTGGTAATTGCCTCATTTTTGGTTTTTGCTGAGAACTGCATATATTCGCCCATGATAAAACCCCGCCTTCCTTTCCTGTTTCTTACTTATTTCTTCTTATTACGTGCATCAAAATCTCTTACCATATTTGCCTTGGCTGTGATACTTCCGGCTTTTGCGTGTGAAGCCTTTTCGTAAGCATCTTCCACCTTCTTCGCACGGCTGTTTTCATCTGTACCACTCATGCCCTTGTCAATTTTATTGATGTTTTTAACACTCTGATGTGCCTGATTGGTAATCTTCTGAGGCGGAAGACCTTCTTTAGCTCTCTTGGCTTCCATCTTTCTCATATTTTCATTTACCAGATCATCAATGTTCATCTTGTCCAGATGACGGTTTATCAGAAGCTGCTGGATACTTCTTACTACTGAACTGGCAATCCAGTAAATACCAAGACCTACCGGGAATGTGAAACAGAAGAATGCTGACATCAGCGGCATAACTGTGTTCATAGTCTTCATGGAGCTTGCCATTGCGTTGTTGCCATCATTTCCGTTCTGTGTTGCTGCCTGTGGCATAAGTTTTAAGTTGAGCATCTGAGTTGCCCATGATAAAAGCGGAATTGCAAGTGCTGCAATGATAAGGATCAGAGATCCTGTTTTAATATAGCTCAGTGGCTGATCCGCAATGTTCAGTACACCAAAAGTCTGCATCTTCTGAATTTCAGAAGCAGTTTTGCTGATCTGATCAGAAAATCCGGAAAACTGACTGATCTTCTGTAAGGATTCCCACTGGGACGGAGACAGAGCATACAGGAAATCTACGATAGAATCTGCATTTTCCGTAACCTGTCTTACTCGTGTCATCTTGTTATCTGTGATAAAGTTATTAATGATATTTGTAAATCCGTCTACTGCAAGGATTTTTGTGCAGACGCCGTTAAATACATTGTAAACACTTCCAACATAAGCCGGAATGTTCTGGATTACCTGATACAGGGCAAACAGGATCGGCATCTGGATTGCCAGCTGAACGCAGCTTCCTGTCGCAGATACACCATATTTCTGGTATACTGCCTGTGTTTCTTCCTGCATCTTCATCATGGAATCCTGATCTTTTTTACCCTGATATTTCTTCTGTATCTTCTGGATCTCAGGCTGCATGATCGCACTCAGCTTAGAAAATTTCTGCTGTTTGATCTGCAGAGGAGTCATACAAAGGTAGATCAGTATACTGAAAATAATAATACAAAGACCGATATTCTGAATTCCAACTGCATCCAGAACCTTGTAGATTGCATTCATGATCCATCCCATCACTACTGCGATCTGACCAATGATCGGGGTACCACTCTTAGTAGCCAAAATCATACTTTCCAATTTTCTAGTTCCTCCTGGATAATCTGATGGAGCCACCTCCACCTATACATTTATGGTACAGGATCATATCCTCCATGAGAAAAAGGATTACATCTTAAAATTCGCCAAGCTGCCAGTAATCCTCCCTTTAATGCACCATATTTTTCGATTGCTTCCAAACCATATTGAGAACAGGTGGGAATATAAGGACACTTTGTTCTCTTCATCGGTGATATATATTTCTGATAGAGACGAATCAATCTGATCATAATATTTTTAGGTTTCCATCTGTTCATAATATGACCCTCCCACGGAACGATCTGCGAGTACTACTGCTCTCCTGCCTGACCTGATCCGTTCTCTGATTCTTCTGAATGAACCTCAGCCTCACGGCGGATCTTCATTCTTCCTGCAAGGTGCATAAGTGCACTCTCGATCTCCTGGTAGGTCCTGTCCTTGGCATTTGGCCTTGCGACCACTACAATGTCCAGTCCCTGCCGGAAGGATCTTTCATTCAGGCGGTAGCTCTCTCGTATCAGTCTGGTGACTCTGTGGCGTACCACACTATTCCCTACTTTTTTGCTTACTGATATTCCCAGACGATTCTCCATGTGCCTGTCATGGTTCTCAAGCACATACATCACCAGATACCGATTTGCCTGTGATGT
>ENA-ORSS01003907-ORSS01003907.1-human-gut-metagenome-genome-assembly--contig:-NODE-3907-length-11606-cov-4.095403_pt1 | contig 11606 bp, 9 predicted proteins | sample MGYA00241899_ERZ509162 | MGnify/ENA primary metagenome ERZ509162 (study PRJEB26280, sample SAMEA2338641) | human gut metagenome | biome: human gut; feature: human-associated habitat; material: faeces... | reverse complement strand
TGATTGGGTAAACTTAAAGTACATGAACTTGCAAAAGAATTAGGTTTAGAAAGTAAACAACTAATTGCAAAAGCAAAGGAAGTAGGAATTGAGGTAACAAGTCATTTGAGTTCTTTAGAAGAAGAACAAGTAAACAAAATAAAAGAAATTTTTGGAAAGAAAGAAAATAAGGGAGTAAAAACACAAAAAAATATGGAGCAAGAAAAAAACAAAGAAAAGAAAGAAAAAACTACAAAAAAGGATGCAACACCAGTTATTATAAGACGTGAAGTTATATTAGCTGATGAAGATAAACAAGAAAAGAAACAAGAAAAAACAGAAAGAAAAGATGTTGGCTTTGTAGAAAGAAAGAACAACAAAGACTTTAATATTGTATATAGAAAACAACAAGTAAAGCCAATGACTGTAAGTGAATTATTTGGATTAAAGCCAAATAAAAAAGAAGAAAAAGCTCCAGAAGTAGTTGAAAAACAACCAGAAGAGCCAAAAGTAGAAGAGAAAAAAGAAGAGGTTAAACCAAAAGTTAAGCCGGAAATTAAACAAGAACCAAAACCTGTAGAAAATAAACCTACAGTTACTTCAAGTACAGAAAATAAGCCAAATTACCCTAATCGTGAAAGAAATAATCAATACCAAAATAATCGTTATGATAACCGTAACAACAATTCAGAAGGTTATCAAAACCGTTATGACAATCGCCAAAATAGATTTGGAAATCGCCAAAACAACGGAAATTATGATAATAGACCAAGAGATAACAGATTTGAAAATCGTCAAGGAGATAATAGGTTTAATAATAATCGCCAAAATGGAGATAATAGATTTAACAATAGAAATGGTCAAAGACCATTTAACAGAAATAACAATGGTAGACCATTAGACAATTATGGAATTGACAAAAATATTAAAGATATAATGTCTACAGAAATAATAGAAAAAGAAGATAAGAGAGACATTAGTACAAGAGCAATTGACAAAGAAAAAGCAAATCGTTATGAAGATAATAAAGCTAAAAAAGGAACTAAAGCAAAGAAAAATGATCGCTTTAGTGAAGAATTTAACGAAGGAAAACTAAAAGATTTAAAACAAGTTGACAAATTATCTCATATGTTTAATGAACAAGATGGTGGAATGCTTGACTACTATGACTTAACAACAGCTAGAGGAAAGAAAAATAAACGTAAACCACAAAGAGATGAAGAAAGAACAAAACAAAAAATATTTGAATTAACAGAAATTACAATTCCTGAAATGATTACTGTAAAAGACTTAGCTGCTGAAATGAAAAAAACTAGTGGAGAAGTTATTAAAAAACTATTCAATTTAGGAATTATGGCTACAATAAATAATACAGTAGATTTTGATACAGCATTCCTAGTAGCACAGGAATTTGGAATAACAGCAAATAAAAAAGAAGAAGTAAAAGAAGAAGACATTTTATTTGATGATACAGAAGATTCAGCAGACGAACTAGAACCAAGACCACCAGTAGTTGTTGTAATGGGACACGTAGACCATGGTAAAACATCACTTCTAGATGCAATTCGTAGCACAAATGTTATTGAAGGAGAAGCAGGAGGAATTACTCAACACATTGGTGCATATAAAGTAAATATAAATGGTAGAGAAATAACATTCTTAGATACGCCCGGCCATGAGGCATTTACAGCAATGCGTGCTAGAGGTGCTCAAATTACTGACGTTGCAATACTTATAGTTGCAGCTGACGATGGTGTTATGCCACAAACAGTTGAAGCTATAAATCATGCAAAAGCAGCAGAAATACCAATTATAGTAGCTGTAAATAAAATTGATTTGCCAGGTGCAAATGTAGAAAAAATAAAACAAGAGTTAATGGAATATGAACTAGTTCCAGAAGAATGGGGTGGAGATACAATTTATGTTCCAATATCTGCTAAAAAGAAAATAAACATTGATAACTTACTAGAAATGGTATTATTAGTAGCAGACATGAAGGAATTAAAAGCAAACCCTAACAAACAAGCTAAAGGAACAGTTATAGAAGCAAGATTAGATAAGTCAAAAGGACCTATTGCATCAATGCTTGTGCAAAGAGGAACATTAGACGAGGGTGACACAATAGTTGTTGGTAAATCTATAGGTAGAATTCGTGTAATGAAAAATGATAAAGGTCAAAAAATTAAAAAGGCTGGACCATCTACACCAGTGGAAATAATGGGATTAACAGAAGTACCAGAAGCTGGAGATACTTTCTATGAAGTAAAAGACGAAAAAATGGCTAAACATTTAATAGAAAGAAGAAAACGTCAAGAGAGAGAACAAATTATAAACGAAAACAGCAAGGTAACTTTAAGTAATCTATTTGAAAAAATGGAAAGCGAAAACTTAAAACAATTAAACATTATAGTAAAAGCAGATGTTCAAGGAACAGCACAAGCTTTAAAACAATCACTTGAAAAATTATCAAATGACGAGGTTAAAGTTAAAGTAATACATGCTGTAACAGGTGCTGTAACTGAATCTGATGTTCAACTTGCAAAAGCAGGTAAATGTATAATTATTGCATTTAATGTAAGACCAGTTAACACTGCAAAAGATATGGCAGAAAAAGAGGGAGTAGAAATTAAACAATACTCAGTTATCTACCAAGCAATTGAAGATGTTGAAGCAGCGATGAAAGGTATGCTAGACCCAATTTACGAAGAAAAAGTAATAGGCAATGCAGTTGTAAGGCAAACTTTCAAGGTTTCAGGAGTTGGAACAATTGCTGGTGCATATGTACTTGACGGAAAAATCGAAAGAAATGCAGGAGTTAGAGTAATACGTGAAAATGTAGTTATACATGATGGAAAACTAATATCATTAAAACGTTTCAAAGATGATGCAAAAGAAGTTACTAAAGGCTTTGAATGTGGTCTTCAAATTGAAAATTATAATGATGTTAAAGAAGATGACACATTAGAATTTTACGTAATGGAAGAAGTTAAACGTTAAAAGGAGAGAATACAATGCCAAAAAATGAGGCAAGACTTAATAGAGTTAATGAAGAATTAAAAAAGGAGATTAGCCGTGTACTTACTTTTGAGCTTAAAAACTCAAAAGTAACAGGGCTAGTTAGTGTAACAAAAGCTAAAATAACACCTGACTTTAAATATGCTAAAGTTTATGTAAGTATTTTAAATTCTAAAAGTATTGGCAAAACAATGGAAGGACTAAAAGAATCTTCAGGTTTCATTCGTAGTCAAGTCGCAAAAAACATAAACTTAAGAATCACACCAGAGCTTATATTCGAACTAGATGATTCTTTAGAATATGGAGCTAAAATTGATAGCATATTAAATGAGTTAAAGAAAAATAATTAGAATAGAGGTATAAAATGACTTTAGATAATATTTTAGAACAAATAAATAAAGCAGAAAAAATAGTAATATTGACACATGAAAATCCAGATGGAGACGCAATGGGTAGTAGTTTAGCAATGTATCAAGCATTAAAGAACTATGGTAAAAATCCAGATATAATAATTCCAGAACATCCAAGAGCATTTAACTGTTTACCATGTATTGATGAAATCAAAACAGAAAGTGATATAGAGCAATATGATTTAGCAATATCACTAGACTGTGCATCTATAAAGATGTTAAATGGATTTGCTAAATACTTTGAAAATGCAAAAGTAAAAGTATGTATAGATCATCACGGTACAAACACTATGTTTGGAGACCATAACTATGTAAATCCAGATGCACCAGCATGTGCACAAATACTATTAGTAATTTTAGAATACTTTGGTATAGAAATTACTAAAGAAATTGGAACATGTATATTAACAGGAATTATAACAGATACAGGTGGCTTTAAATATCAAGGAGTTACAGCTGAAACTTTTGAATTTGTTGCATGGCTTTTAAATAAAGGAGTTAATGTATCAAAAGTATATCACCAAGTGTTACAAACAAAAACAAAGCCAAACTTTGAATTACATAGAATTGCAAATAATAGAATAGAATTTTTGGCAGATGGAAAAATTGCATATACATATATAACCAAAGAAGATGAAGAAAAAGTACATGCTGAGAGTGGAGACCATGAAGGAATTGTTGAAATAGGTAGAGATGTTGAAGGAGTTGAAGTTTCAATATTTATACGTCAAACAGAAAAAGGTTGTAAAATATCACTTCGTTCTAATGAATATGTAAATGTATCAGATGCTTGTGTAGTATTTGGAGGTGGAGGGCATCCAAGAGCAGCAGGTTGTACAATCCAAGGAACTATAGAACAAGCAAAAGAAAAAGTAATAAAAGAAGTAATGAGATTACTTTAAAAAAATATAAACTACAAAAGATTTTAAAATTATACTAAATCTTATTGTAGTTTGTTTTTTATGGAGAAAGGTTATGGAATATATACAAGAAATAGAAGGACAAGTTGGGCAGTTAAAAAATGTTAGCAAAGAAATAAGAAAGAAAATAAGGCTAGGAAAATTAGATGAAGCATATAGATTGACAGCTCAATATCCAAATGATTTAATTATTATGTCACAAAGATGTACTATTTTAATAAAACAAGGAAGGCTAGAAGAGGCTAAAATAATAGGAAAACAATTTGAAGATGATCCAATAATACAAAGTCAAATGGTAACAATTGCAATACAAGAAGGTGACATAGAAAGAGCTAATGCAATAGGTGCTAAATTTGAGAGTAATGAAGCAATACAAAGCCAAATGATAACAATAGCAATACAGGAAGGGAGACTAGAAGACGCAAAGGCAATAGGTGAAAAATTTCAAGATAATCCAATGATTCAAAATCAGATGATAACAATAGCTATACAAGAAGGACGACTAGAAGAAGCAAAAGCGATAGGAGCAAGATTTAAAAAATATGAACCTATTCAGAGACAAATAATGACAATAGCAATACATCAAGGAAATATAGAAAGAGCTAGAGGTATATTAGAAGAGTTTGGAAATTTAAGAAGAATGAGACTTCAATTTGAAAAAGAACTGAAGATAAGAGGAAATATATATACAAATAACTCTAAAAGTGTTAGAATGCCATCAACTATACAATTGCTTAATCAAATAAAAACTAGACTTTATTATAATAAAATAGATGTAGAATTGCTAGAGCAGATTGGAAGTAGTGAAGAATTGACTGAATATGAAAGGACAGTTATTCTATTAGCAATATGTGAAAAACAAAAAATGCCAACAAGGGCTAAACAGATTGCTTCGAAATTTGAGAGTGATGACCAAATGCAAAATAGAACTATTAAACAAATAATTGAAAGAGCTAAAAATAAAAATCCCAAAATATTTCCATGGGAGTTTTATGATGGTACCCTGAAATGGGAACTAGATAAAAAATTATCACAAAAATTTGAAGAAGAAAGAGAAACAGAAGAAAGATGAATGGAATTTTAATTGTTAATAAGCCAAAACAATATACATCGCATGATGTAGTGGCAAAAGTCAAAAAAATATGTAAGGAAAAAGTTGGACATACAGGTACATTAGATCCAATGGCTACTGGTGTGTTGCCTTTGCTATTAGGACAAGGAACTAAACTTTCAAAATATTTAATAAATCATGACAAAACTTATATAGCTACAATACAGTTAGGACAAAAAACAGACACACTAGACAGTGAAGGTAATATAATAGAAGAAAAAAGTGTTGATAAGTCAACTTGGGATAAAGCAAGAATACAACAAACTCTAGAAACATTAGAGGGAAAACAAGTACAAACTCCTCCAATGTATTCAGCAATTAAAGTAAATGGAAAAAAACTATATGAATATGCAAGAAAAGGTGTGGAGGTAGAAATACCAAAAAGAGAAATAGAAATATATAGTATTGAATTATTGAACATAAACGAAAAAGACAAAACAATTGAATTTAAAGTACATTGTTCAAAGGGTACATATATTAGGACATTATGTGAGACAATTGCAGAAAAACTAGGAACAATAGGCTATATGAAAGAACTTAATAGAATTCAAGTGGGGCAGTTTGAGTTAGAACAAGCAGTAACAATTGAAGATATAGAAGAAAATAAAGACAATAAAAAATTTTGGAATGAGCATGTAATAACAATGCAAAAATTCTTTGAGAATTATCCAGTTACTGAATTACAAGAGAGAAAACTAAATTTATTTTTAAATGGAGTACAACTAACAAATAATAAGCCGGATGGGCTATACCAGATAAAAGTAAACGATGATATTATAGGGATTGGAGAAATTAGAAACAACTTATTAAAAAGAGAAATAATATACTAAAAAAGGGGCTATAAAAAAGCCTCTTTTTTAGTAGAAATAACAATTATTAAATTCTAGCTCTTGAGAATAACTTCCATCATAAATATTTTTACCATTATCCTCATTTTGCAAAGGTATTTGTAAATGTACTGGATACATATATTCTTCACTTGAGTTAGTAACAATGTGAATGTTAAATGTAACTTCATTTTTTAGAGAAGATAAAGGAATAGAAGCACGTTTTAATATACTACCATCAAAAGCTAATTTTTCTTCTATATTAGTAATAGTGTGATTTGTTTTAATATTTGAGTTTAAATATCTAAGAGTTATAGGCAAAATCAAATTCTTATCAATACTAGGTTCGTATACTAGATTGTTAAGTAAAGTTTCTTTATCATCAACTATATTAAAATCAATCTTGCTTTGCTGTTTTTCAGGATTAGTAAGTTCGTCATTAGATATTAAACCAAAGTTTAAAATAGGAATATAACCTAAGCTTAAAGTTCCTGTACTATTATTTGAAAAACTTATATTATCAATATAAATTTTCGAAATACTATATTTAGGTGAAGTATCAACTACTTGTGAATTAGAATTACCTAAATTATTAGTTAAATCATTATTAACATTGTTTATACTTAAACCTAAAGCAATATCTGTATATTGACTAACATTTACATCCCACATAGCTTTACCCTCAGTATTATTTATTCCACTTGCACTACTATAACAGTAAATTTTAGATAAAGAAAAAACAGAAGATTTGTTAGCAAAACGATCTAACTCATCTGTAAATTTATTTCTACCTAACCAGTTGGGAACAATAAAAAGAGACAATGCAATTATTATAATTAAACTACACAAAATTAAAAAAAGCTTTATCCAATTTGTTTTAAAAAATTTTATAAAATCATTATTATTTTTCATAAATTTCATATAAACTCCACAAAACTTTGATAAAACTAAGATATCATAAAAAAGCAAAAAAATAAATAGTTTTTTGGTAAAAAAAGTAATTGTAATTTTATAAGCTTTGTGGTAATATATATATATAACAAATAAATAAGATATTAATTTTCCCTGCATAGTGCGTGTAGACTGGAATTTTAGAACCAACAAATTCTAAACGGGAATCTGCCTTTAAATGTGGCGTGTAAGCTTACCAACTATTGTAAGAAACCCAGGAGCATTTAACAAGATACCCACCTGTGTAAGCAGGTCCTTAAAATTTCATTCACCTTACGGCTAAGGCGGGGCTTTTTTATGCCTAAATATAACCTTGACAAGCTATTTTGAGATTTGTATAATAGAATCACTAACAAACTGTAGGAGAAAATAAATGAGGCAAATAGAGTTATTAAAATTAGGAGAGAATGTTTTAAAAAAAGAAAATATACAAGATTCACACATAAAGGCAAGTACATTATTACAATATGTTTTAAAACAAACTAAACAAGAGTTAATTATTAACAGCGAAGAAATAGTAGAACCGTCAAAAGTAAATGAATATAATAACTACCTACAAGAAATAATAAAAGGCACTCCAATACAATACATAACAAAACATCAGCAATTTATGGCACTTGATTTTTATGTAGATGAAAATGTACTAATTCCACAGCCTGATACAGAAGTTTTAGTAGAAGAAGGTATCAAAATCATAAAAGAACAAAACATGGAAGTGCTAGATTTGTGTACTGGAAGTGGTGCAATAGCAATTTCAATAGCACATTATTGCCAAAACTCAACAGTAACAGCAACCGATATAAGCCAAGAGGCACTTGAAGTAGCAAGAAAAAATGCAAATTTAAATAATGTAAATATAGAATTTATAGACTCCAATTTATTTGATAAACTAACAGAGAGAAGCTTTGATATAATACTTTCAAACCCACCATATATTGAAACAGACATAATAAATACACTAGAAAAAGATGTACAAAGTGAACCGTACATTGCTTTAGATGGTGGAAAAGATGGATTAGAGTTCTATAAAAGAATTTTAAATGAAGCACATAAACATTTAAAAATAAATGGATATCTAATGCTAGAAATAGGATATAATCAAGGCAATGCGGTTATAAATCTAGAACATAAAAATTTAAAACTAATAACAAAACAGCCAATAAAAGACTTGGCTGGAAACGATAGGGTAGTTATTTTTCAAAAGGAGGGTTAGTATGTCATTTTCAAGTGAAGTAAAAGAAGAAATAAGTAAACTAAGCAATTTGGCTAACAAAGAAATTGTTAAATTTGAATTGCTTGGATATTTAAGCTCAAATAATATAACAATAGAAAAGAATAAGATAAAGTTTTCAACTGAAAGTGAATATAATATTAACCGTTTTAGTAAGTTATTAAACAATTTACAATATACAAAGCAAAATATTGAAGTGATAGGCAAAAAGTTTTGCATTAGTGTAAATAAACTGGAAATTCCAGAAGTTATATATAACAATACAATAACATTTAAAAATATAACTGAACAGATTAATAATCAAGAATTACTAGAAAAAGCATTTGTAAGAGGAAGTTTTTTAGGAGGAGGTTCAATTAACAATCCTAAAAATACATATCACTTGGAAATAACATTTTCATCAGGCGAAAATGCAAATATAGTATTAGCTATATTAAATAAATATGAAATACAATTTAAAAATATAGAAAAGAAAAATGGATATGCACTATATACAAAAGATGGAGATGAGATATCAAAATTTTTAGCTCTGATTGGAGCAAATAGTTCTGTACTTAAATTTGAAGAAGTACGAGTATATAGAGATATTAGAAATAATGTAAATAGAAAAGTAAACTGTGAGACGGCTAACTTAAACAAGACTTTGAATGCAGCACTAAAACAAATAGAGAATATTAAATATTTAAAACAAATTGGTCAATTTGATAAAATGCCTGAACAACTACAAGAAATAGCAAACCTAAGACTAGAAAACCCAGAAGCATCATTGGTAGAAATAGGACAAATGCTATCAAAACCAATAGGAAAGTCGGGAGTAAATCATCGCTTTTACAACATAGAACAATTTGTTTCTAAATTTAGAAAATGACAGTTATACTTTTTAAAGTTTGGCACATCATTCAATTCGGCACGTCGCTTGTATAATTTACTATTTAAAAAAAGCATTTGATTTATTAGAGCAGGCACAGCGACTTTGACATATATTTTTTCGTGCTTTAGTTGAGAAAAAATATATTCAAAGTGCAAGCGACGTGCCGGATTTGAAAAATAAAAAGTGTGTAAGCGACGTGCCAAACCAGAAGAACGTATAATTTAGGAAGGAAGAAACTTATGCGAAGAAAACAAATTGGACTATACATCCACATTCCATTTTGTAAACGAAAATGTAGTTACTGCGATTTTTGTTCATATGCAGAAAAGCAAGATTTAATTTCAAAATATATAAAATGTTTGCTACAAGAAATTAAAGAAGTAGGAACTTATACCGCTGTCATCAAACTTCATCGTGAAGTGAAAGTCGATGTTCAGTTCGAAGTAGTTTCTGAATAATTAACCAAAGTCATAAACGGACTATAAACGTATTTCCAAACATATTCCAAACGCTTAAAAGCACCCTTCGCCGGGTGCTTTTATTTTTCGCAACATTTTCATTATCTTTGTATGCTAAATGTGAAAGATAATATGAATAAACCATATATTGATTTGAAGGGTGTACGGGTGCACAATCTGAAAAATATCGATCTGAAAATCGAACTCAATAAACTGATTGTCATCACGGGAGTATCAGGTAGCGGCAAATCTTCTTTGGCTTTCGACACGCTATATGCCGAAGGTCAGCGCCGGTATGTCGAGAGTCTGTCGTCGTATGCCCGGCAGTTTCTGGGACGTCTGAATAAACCGGAATGTGATTATATCAAAGGAATTCCCCCTGCCGTTGCAATCGAACAGAAGGTAAATACTTCTAATCCACGCTCGACGGTAGGTACTTCTACAGAAATATACGATTATATCAAATTATTATACGCCCGGGCAGGACAAACCATATCCCCGATATCGGGACGGGAAGTAAAAAGAGATCATACTGACGACATTACCCGGTATATTCTGGAAGACCACCTCGGCAAAACTGTTATTATCCTGGCACGTCCTGAACATTTGCAGGATGTGGAAACTTTAAAATTGTTGTTGAGCCAGGGATTTACCCGTATAAAATCAGGAAAAGCATATCACCGGATCGACGATATCCTCGCTGAAAATAAAGTTCTTTCGAGCCCATCCGATCTATATCTCGTCATCGACCGGATCAACATCACCCAGGAAAAAGATACCGTTTCCCGGGTTTCCGAATCGGTAGAAACGGCCCTGTATGAAGGAAAAGGAGAATGTTTTATAGAGATCGACGGGGAAATTCGCTCCTTTTCCAATCGTTTCGAAGCAGACGGTATGAGCTTTGTCGTGCCTACAGTCAATACCTTTAGTTTCAACTCTCCCTTGGGAGCCTGTCCGAAATGTGAAGGATATGGGAAAATTCTGGGTATAGACGAAGACTTGGTCGTTCCGAATAAATCGCTCAGTATCTACGAAGAAGCTGTGCTGTGTTGGAGAGGGGAAAAAATGGGCGAATGGAAAAACGAATTGGTGAAACATGCACACAAAGTTAATTTCCCGATTCATACTCCCTATTATGAATTGACAGAAGCGGAAAAGAATATCCTATGGAACGGATGTCCGTACTTTGGAGGAATTTACGATTTCTTCAATTATTTGGAATCCAAAAAATACAAAATTCAAAACCGGGTGATGATTGCCAGGTATACAGGAAAGACCAAGTGCCCAGAATGCCATGGTACTCGCTTAAAACCCGAAGCTTCATACGTGAAGATCGGCGGTAAATCGGTGCCCGAACTGGTTGAAATGCCGGTATCCGATCTGAAAGTATTCTTCGATACCCTTTCTTTGATCTTGAAAAACAATTTATTTTTATCGAAAATCAATAAAAAATTACCAAACACCAATAAATGTGGTTATAATATCGGCAAATGTAAGCAAAAAATACATACTATGCAATACAGAGTACTAAAAATCATATATTAATCTTTCCGACCTATATAATATAAAGGTGGGAAAACCCCGTTTTATGCGCATATCCCGGTAGGGTGGCCGGTGAAAATCCCCATAAATGGCGATTGCCGCCTGAGGCCCGAATCGCTATTTTTGCAGGCAAAAATTACGTTATATGTTAAAAAAATAACATAAACGGTTTATGGGTAATGCTTTTTCGTTATATTTGTTGCGTTAGGTCAAGCATATGAGGAAACTTTTACTACTGTTTTTATGCACGATTGTCCCGGCTGTCGTGTCGGCGCAGCGTCTCGACGTTAC
>ENA-ORSS01003890-ORSS01003890.1-human-gut-metagenome-genome-assembly--contig:-NODE-3890-length-11658-cov-7.953633_pt1 | contig 11658 bp, 10 predicted proteins | sample MGYA00241899_ERZ509162 | MGnify/ENA primary metagenome ERZ509162 (study PRJEB26280, sample SAMEA2338641) | human gut metagenome | biome: human gut; feature: human-associated habitat; material: faeces... | reverse complement strand
AAGAAATACAAATCATCTTACAGACCTTTACAGCAAGAGCGAAAAAGCTCCCGACGATGAAATCATTAGACGCTGACAAGAAGGCAAATAAGACTTCCGAAGAAACTCCTGCAGAGACTGCAAAGCCGGCTGAGAAAATCGACTTCTCCAACGTAAAGATTGAACCTTTATTTGAGGAAGAAGTAGACTTCGATACATTCTCAAAATCAGATTTTAGAGCTGTTAAGGTTAAGGAATGTGTAGCAGTACCAAAGAGCAAAAAACTTTTACAGTTTACTCTTGATGATGGTACAGGTGTAGATAGAACAATCCTTTCTGGTATTCATGCATATTATGAACCGGAAGAATTAGTTGGAAAGACACTTATTGCTATTACAAACCTTCCACCTAGAGCAATGATGGGAATTGAATCCTGTGGTATGTTACTTTCAGCAGTAAACAACCTCAAAGATTCAGAGGATGAGGAGCTTCATCTTCTTATGGTTGATAACCATATTCCAGCAGGAGCAAAGCTATATTAGAATAAGAAAACACGCTAAAGAAATAGGACTTCCCGATATAAAAGTGAGGAAGTCCTATTTTCTATATACATTTCTTTGATGTATTTATTATTTTATCTTTCCAATCAATAACATTCTTAATTGATAATTTTTCTTGTGCTTTTATGAATGCTGTAATATACGTGTAGTCTATGTTATCATTTGAATCCACAGGAAGACGTATTTCCATATTTTTTAATACATTTTCATTAAACGAAGATTGTCCCCATGCAAAATTTTGAAATGCTTTTCTCATTACTGTTAGAAGATAGAAAGCAAGCTCTGGATTTAATTCACAGTCACGATAAGACATAACTTTGATTTTATCACCAGTAAAGTAAGGCTTTTCTTGATAAAATATAGTTGCTGTATCTTGTCCAAATGAAATTGTTTTTGCAGGATTAAGATAACATTCATCTTGTGTTATGTATCCTCGAATACCATTGTTTAAACTGCTTCTTACAACGTATGGATATTTGCCACCGAATGTTATTGCGTTAGCGTTAAAACGCTTTTTGGGACTTGATATATCAAATAGTCTTTCATTGCCTTCGCCAAGTTTATAAACTTTATACTTCACCTTATTATTTTGGAATTGTTTTATAGTGTCTTTCTCGGATGAATTTAATTCATAACTATCTAATCCGCTTATTGATAAATAAGCGGAAAGTTCGCGTATACGCTCCTCCATAAATGAATAATCAATTTTTCCTGTATTTGTAACAGGTAATTCAATGTATGTGTTCTTTAATGCTATTTTTGTTGCCTTATCGTTATATGCGAACTTTTTTGTAATTACTTTTTTTATACATGTGATAATGTAAAGGGCATTTTTTCCATTTAGCATATTGGATTGTAAAACACTTGTAGCACCATGTCCATCTTTTAAATAAAATGGAGTTTCCAAATAAACAATATTTTGATTGTTAGAATGTATTAAAATAGTAGGTTTGCCATCCTTGTTGTTCAAAACATCTGGAGTAACCATTCTTTGAGACATACTTTTACAACCAGAATGTGTGAAGCAGGTGCAAATATTAAAGCAATGCAGGATATTCTGGGACATGCGGATGCAGAAACTACGATGCAGATTTATGCAGAAGCTACTAAGAATTTGAAGAAATCCGAGCTTATCAATTTTGAAGAATATTTTGCAAAACAGAAAAAGACTCAGACTGGTAATTAGTAGTCTTTTATGTTATACTAAATAAGCTATTTTGTTGGCAACAGATTCTAGTTCGAATCTAGATGCTCCCTCAATAATTATGACATTGGTTTCCATTGTCTCCTCTGGCATCTGCTATGATGTTATAAAGGATTGGATTAATAATTCAAAAGGAGGATTCATTATGAAAAAAATGGTATTGATTATGATAAGCTGGCTATGTTGCTGCGGGAGTATGGTGCAATGGTAGCATGGTGTAAAGTATCACATAGCCAGCACCAAAAATAAGCTGTGGATTTGTTTGTTGCGACCAGTATGCGACTGATTTGCGACCACTTATGAAGATAAGTGTAGATTTATGAAATCAGAGTATATAACATAGGTAACGGAAACACAGTTATAATAAGATATAAAGACGTATTCGCAATAGCGGACGATATTCCCGACAATGAAGTCATTAGACGCTGACAAGAAGACCTCTAAGACATCCGAAGGAACTCCTGCAGAGACTGCAAAGCCGGCTGAGAAAATTGACTTCTCCAACGTAAAGATTGAGCCAATCTTTGAAGAAATGGTTGATTTCGATACATTTGCCAAGTCAGATTTCCGCGCAGTTAAGATTTTAGCCTGCGAGGCTGTACCGAAGTCCAAGAAGCTTCTGAAGTTCACATTGGATGACGGAGAGCGCAAAGACCGTGTGATTTTAAGCGGTATTCACGAGTATTACGAGCCGGAAGAGCTTGTTGGTAAGACAGCAATCGCTATCGTGAACCTGCCACCGAGAAAGATGATGGGAATTGATTCCGAGGGTATGCTGATTTCAGCAGTACATGAGGAAGACGGCCACGAAGGATTGAACCTTCTGATGGTAAATGACAGAATCCCGGCAGGTGCAAAGTTATATTAAGCAGGAAAAATCGCATAATTTGGAACATCAGCAGGAAAACAAGCACGAGCAAAGCAAGTATTTGTTTTCAACTGATGTGACAACGACAAAATCAAGGAGTGCGAAGCACGGCAACGGCAAAGCTGTTTGATTTTGGAGTGATAAATGTGTGGGCAATTCCAATAGGAGTTGCCCATTTTTAACAGAAACAGAAGTGCAAACAGAATTTATGGAGGTGACTACATTGGAAAAAATGAAAAAGTACTATAAGTTATATAGTTTAATGGAAAATAAACTATTTAGTAAATTTGGTGATAGAAAATATATTGAGTTAAATAAAGAATATTATGCACAAGACTCACACTATAAACTTTGTTTTGCCGATATAGATCATATATTGAATTATATATATGAGCATGGAACCGTTGTTTGTGATGTTAAACCTGTGGGTAATATTATAGATAGTATACTTCCTTCAAAAGTAGAATCGCAATGTGAGTGTATAATTCCTAGTAATCCTAGATCTATTTATTCACCTGAATTCATACAAGAACTAATTAACTATGGGAATAATGGTGCTTGGTCATATGTCTCAGATGAGTCATATGTAATAGGAACAATAGAGCATTCTAAAGGAGAAATGTGTTATGACGTAAATCTGAGCTATGAATTAAGTAAAGCATTACATCTATTATTATTAGACATTTATGATAATGACAGTTTAAATAAATGGTTTGAGCATAGAAGAACAAGATTTAATTACAATGATATCTTGAAAAAGATAAAAAGTGATCGAATTAGTCGGAAGATAGTAATTGATGCATGGAATGTGTATGCTCCGTGTAAAAAAAGCAAATTATTGAAAATAGTCAGCCGTTTTTTCCACTAATACGTGTAGTGAAATCATTTTTTATCCATATCATTTGGCAGAACAGATGGACGATGAAATTAGTTGTACTGTAGCTTTGCTTCATGATGTTGTTGAAGATATAAGTATAACTCTTGTTGGTTTAGAGAAAAAGTTCCCTAAACAGGTGGTTGAGATAGTACAGTTATTAACACATGATGAGAAGTTGATTACATAAGAAAAATTAAAAGAAATCCAATTGTTACAAAATTTAAGTTAGAGGATTTACAACACAATTCATTCAAATGAAGCAACTGTGAGAACTTTCACCATATGGGTTTATTCGTTTTCGGTAAATTCCTCATTTAAATTGGAACGGGTTAAATCTAGGCTTGAAATCTTGAAAAGCCTGCAAATATAATATATAATGTTATAAAGATAATCATAAAGAATAAAAATTCAGATGAAATGATGTTGTAAACTGTTAAAACAAACTTCAAAAATTTATGCTTAATAACCGGATGAGGAGACACATTGAACGAATGGTATGAGGAGGTCTGAAAATGGCGGCAAGTGGTAAGAAAAATATGTTTAACGAAGCAACCCGTGTCCAAATGCCAGCAATGGTTCATTTGACACGACTTGGTTATACTTATTTTGGAAAAATAACTGAGGATATGGCAGGTACAGTATATGACCCTGATACCAATATCTTAATTGACGTTTTTAAGGAGCAGTTTGCACGGCTTAACCCTACTCACGCAGGAGAAGCGGAACAGATCCTGAAAACTATTAGACAGGAACTGGATAATGATGATATAGGACGCAGTTTTTACGAACGTTTATCGTCGGTTTCGCCTGTTAGATTGGTGGATTTTGAAAATCCAAAGAATAATACATATCATTTTACCGCCGAGTTCACTTGTAAGCGTGACCAAGATGAATTTAGACCTGATATTACATTGTTTGTAAATGGACTTCCACTTGTATTTGTTGAAGTAAAGAAGCCGAATAATCACGGCGGTATGGTTGCAGAAAGCAAGAGAATGAACCAAAAGAGATTTCCTAATAAAAAATTTAGGAGATTTTTGAATATTACACAGTTGATGATTTTTTCTAATAATATGGAATATGACACTATGGGTGGTATTGTTCCGGTTCAGGGGGCATTCTATTGTACGACGGCAAAACAGTCTGCACCGTTTAACTGTTTCAGAGAAGAAAATCCTACTAATTTGGATATTGCACCTTATAATGCAGATTTCCCATATAAGGATATTGACCCGGTTGTTGAAAAGAAGATATTGACTGACTTTAATTGTCAGGTTATTCATACTTCTCCGGAATATCAAACAAATTTAGATACCTATACACCAACCAATCGTGTACTGACATCTATGTGCAGTCCTGAAAGATTGCTATTTATATTGAAATATGGAATTGCCTATGTTCGTTTTCATAAAGAAATAAATGGCAAGATAGAGTTTATTGAGCAGAAACACATAATGCGTTATCAACAAATGTTTGCTGCCTTAACAGTAAGAAATAAGATTGATGAAGGTGTTAATTCAGGTGTTATATGGCATACTCAAGGTAGTGGAAAGACAGCCCTTTCGTATTATCTTACTTATGTTCTTTCTGACTATTTCAGCAAACAAAATAAAGTTGCAAAGTTTTATTTCATTGTTGACCGCCTTGATTTGCTGAAACAGGCTTCAGAAGAATTTGAAGCTCGTGGATTGGTTGTGAAAACGGCAAGTTCCCGTGCTGAACTTATGGAGCAGTTCCGTAACAATCAAGCACAAGAGGGAAATACGGGAAAACCTGAAATTACAGTAGTAAATATACAGCGTTTTGCTGAAGATAGGTCAAAAGTTGACCTTCCTGCGTATGCAACAAATTTGCAGAGGGTGTTTATTATTGATGAAGCACATAGAGGGTATAAACCAGAAGGCTCATTTTTGGCTAATCTTCTTGATGCAGATAAAAATGCAATAAAGATTGCGTTGACAGGAACACCGCTTTTGAAAGAAGAAAGAGAATCTTGGAGAGTTTTTGGTAATTATATTCATACATACTATTATGACAAATCAATTCTAGATGGATATACGCTGAAAATTATCCGTGAGGACATAGAAACTCAGTATAAAGAGCGACTTTCTGAGATTTACGAAAAACTTGAAACTTTGGTAGAAAAGAAAGACGTAAAGAAAAGTCAGATTGTTGAACATGATAACTATGTCAAAGAGTTGCTTAGATATATTATTTCTGACCTAAAGAGATTTAGACAAATTCAGGGAGATAATACGCTCGGCGGTATGGTCATTTGTGAAACAAGTGAGCAGGCAAGGAAGCTGTTTGCGTATTTTGATGAAATTCAAGCAGAACTTAATAAAGACGCTTCTATGAAAAGTCATTTGCGAGCTGGACTTATACTTCACGATAGTGATGACAAAGATACAAGAGATAAGATTATTGATGACTTCAAAAATAATATGACAGTTGATATTCTTATCGTTTTCAATATGCTTCTTACCGGATTTGATGCACCAAGATTGAAACGCCTGTATTTTGGTCGAAAATTGAAAGACCATAATTTGTTGCAGGCAATTACAAGAGTCAACAGACCGTATAAAGAAAACCATTATGGTTATGTCATTGATTTTGCAAATATAAAAAGGAATTTTGAGGAAACAAATGAAGCATACCTCAAAGAGCTGAACCGTTTTAATGACCCGAATGAAGTTGGTGCGGGAAATGAAACAGATACGTTCAAGCAGGTTATTGAAGACCCGACAGAACTCATTAAACAAATGCAGGAAGTGCAGCAGGTTCTTTTTAACTATACCACAGATAATGCGGAAGAATTTAGCTCGGAAATATCCACGATTGAGGATAAGCAGGAATTGCTTAAACTTAAAAAAATTCTTATTGCTACTCGTGATTGTTGTAATTTGGTAAGAACCTTTGGCGATGATGAGTTAAAGGAAACATTTGCAAAAATGGAATTAACCAAATTGCCATCATTGATTTCAGAGGTGCAACATCACATTGATAACATAAATCAGAAAGAACTTTTTGCAAGTGATGATACCACAAAGTTGCTTGTCAATGAAGCAATGGAGGATATTACTTTTAATTTCAGCAAAATCAGTGAGGAAGAATTGAAGATCGTCGGTGGTAAAGACGCAGTGACAGAAAAGTATAAAAAGACTGTTCGTGCCTTTACTCAGAATATCGACCCTGATGACCCTGAGTTTATTACTTTGCAGGAAGCATTTTTGCTTCGCTTCAAGCAACATGGTTTTGAACCTAAGAGTGTATCTGAGATTGAGGAGCAAGGAAAGGAATTGGAAGATATTCTGAAAAAGCTTGATGAATTGCAGAAGAAAAACACGGTTCTGCTGAGAAAATATAATGGCGATGCGAAATTCGCAAGGGTTCACAAAAGAATCAGGGAAGAAAATCTCGCTCGAAAAGCAGCAAATAAACAGCCGATTGTTTCAGAATATGATATGTCTATTATGAATGTTTTGCTTTCTATTAAGTCTGATATTGACCAGAAAGTGTATGACAGAAATGATATATTGAAGAAAGACGCATATTTTGAGAGAACGGTTATGACACAAATAAAAGCAGGTATTGATAAGTTGGGAATAGCGAGTGCTCGTGAGGATAGAGTATTTATACAGAGCAGGATTACAAAACAGTATCTTGACCAGTATAACCAGACTTATTCAGTGGCATAAAGGAGAACACAATGGAAGAAATAAAGACGATAAAAGAAAAAACCATAGAGTTGATAGATGCCTTAAAGGCAACTTGTCAGACCTATGGTATGGGAAACGATGGTAACGAATATAAAATTATCACACAGGTTTTCCTTTATAAGTTCCTTAATGATAAGTTCGGATATGAAGTAAAAAAAGTAAGTCCAGTTCTTAGAAATGCTGAAAAATGGGAACTTGCTTATGCGGAAATGTCAGAAGATGACCGCTTGGATATTTTTGATAGTTTACCGTCAGATATTCCATTACTTAATCCGGAACATCTTATTGCCAACTTATGGAATCAGCAGGCAAAAGGCGATTTTGATTTAATATTTGATAGCACGATGACAGATATAGCAGATAAGAATATTGATATATTTTCAACTCAGACTGCTCAGAATACTAAAATACCGCTTTTTGAAAAACTGACACCGTATGTGACGGACGATACAGCAAGAGCACCATTTGCTCGTGCGCTGATTGACAAGTTGGTAAACTTCTCTTTTGAAGAAGCATTTGAGCAGCATTATGATTTCTTTGCAGATATATTTGAATATTTGATAAAGGACTACAATACCGCAGGCGGTGGTAAGTATGCAGAATATTACACTCCTCATGCTATTGCAACGATTATGGCAAGATTGCTTGTTGGAAATGCAACTGATTTACATAGCATTGAGTGTTATGACCCATCAGCCGGAACAGGAACACTTTTAATGGCTCTTGCCCATAAAATTGGCGAAGATAGGTGTACGATTTTTGCTCAGGATATTTCACAGCGAAGCAATAAAATGTTGAAACTTAATCTTATTCTGAATAGTTTGGTATCTTCTCTTGACCATGCAATTCAAGGAGATACGCTGATTGCCCCGTACCACAAGAGCGACAATGGACAGGAATTAAGAACTTTCGACTATGTGGTTTCAAATCCGCCTTTTAGAATGGATTTCTCGGATACGAGAGAGCGCATAGCTGCAATGCCTGTTCGTTTTTGGGCGGGAGTTCCGAAAGTGCCTGACAAGAAGAAAGAAAGTATGGCAATTTACACGCTGTTCATTCAGCATGTTCTCAATTCATTGAAACCAAACGGGAAAGGTGCGATTGTGGTTCCTACTGGATTTATAACTGCAAAGTCGGGTGTGGAAAAGAAAATATTACAACATATTGTAGATGAGAATATTGTTTATGGCTGTATTAGTATGCCTTCAAATGTATTTGCTAATACCGGAACGAACGTATCAGTATTATTTTTCGATAATTCAAGAAAAACAGATAAGGTTGTACTGATAGATGCTTCAAAACTAGGAGAAGAATATAAAGACGGTAACAATCAGAAACGCAGACTTCGTGATTTTGAGATTGATAAAATTGTCGATACATTCCTTAATAAAGAATCTGTTGAGGACATGTCGGTCGCCGTTACCTATGATGAAATTAAAGGAAAAAAGTATTCACTTGCGGCGGGACAATATTTTGATGTAAAAATTGAATATGTTGAATTGTCACATGACGAGTTTAATGCTCGTATGAATGCATATGCAGAGAAGCTGCAGGAATATTTTGTAGAGGGCGACAAACTGAAAACGGAAATTATGGAGCAGTTAAAGAAGGTAAAGTATGAGTAAACTTACAAAGTACAAATTTAGTGATTTATATGAAATGAGTTCAGGTATATCTTCGTCAAAAGAACAAGCCGGACACGGTTCCCCGTTTATATCATTTAGCACCGTGTTTAATAATTATTTTTTGCCTGAAGAATTACCAGATTTGATGGATACATCTCTTAAAGAGCAAGAAATATTTTCTGTAAAAAAAGATGATGTGTTTATTACAAGAACAAGTGAAACCGTTGACGCTTTGGCAATGAGTTGTGTTGCTGTTAAAGACTATCCGAAAGCAACTTTTAGTGGCTTTGTAAAAAGACTAAGACCGAAAACAACGGGAATAGTGTACTCAAAGTATATTGCCTTCTTTTTGAGAAGTAAGTATTTTCGTAAAGTATTAGATTGCAATACGATAATGACTTTGAGAGCAAGTTTTAATGAGGATATGTTTTCATTTTTGTATTTATATTTACCTGATTATGAAGAACAGGTAAGAGTAGGCGATTTATTATATAAAATGGAAATGAAAATCCGAACAAATAAGAAGATAAACGATAATTTATCGTATCAGTCGTTGATGGTCGCCTGACCGTTCATTAGCATAGGAAGTAGCCAGTCACGAAGATTAACAAGTAATTCGTTTTCAAGTTTATTTTGTTCTTGTAAATAAATTAATTTGTTTAATTCTTGCAAGTAAAACCTGTCGTTTGGTATAAATACAGGAATATTTTCTACATCACTTTTCGTAATAAATTTTACAATCGAGCCCGAAGAACGTGATTTAAAAGAATTTATTCTGTATAGGCTTGCTAAATATAATAGACCAAAATATTTTTTATCTGGAGTAAGAACGTATGTCCTTTGATACGCATTAAACTTTCCAGAATAATGTTTGACATTAAAATCTCCATTACCTGCTATGAGTATAGAAGATGAGTCAAACACATACTCATCACACGACAAAGGCGTATTTGAGCAAGTAAAGAATTTGTATTTTCCATTAGGTACAGAAAAATTGGCGTCTTCTTTACCCGTAACAACGGTTGCAAGATTTTGAGCAATAGTGTATTCTCCAGAAAGTTTGTGGGTTGCTGCTTTAGCCATCATATTTTCAAAAATCAGGTGCATTTGCTGCTCTAAATTATCGTTTAGCATAAGGAGAAATGTATTGAAATTATTTTTTGATGAGTCTGGATATTCCGGTTGTATTATGCCAAACAAAAATGGGCAATTGTTTAATGATGGACAACGACATTTTGTGTTGGGAAGTGTTTTTGTTGCTGATAAAGAAGATGAAATAGAAATACTGAACAAGTATAGACGGTTTAAGAATCGTTTCGGATTTACAGGAGAAATAAAAGGTTCTGAGCTTATGACTCAGCGTAATAATGAAGCCCTAAAATATTTTATAACAAATGTGCTTGATGATAAGCATTTCTTTATCTGTAATTATGATAAGATATTTTACTTGTCAACATTGATTTCGGTATATATTTTTGGAGTGCCGTTTCAACAGCAAGAAACATTAACTTTTTATATGATGGCAAGTGCTTTGGCCGGAGAAAAAGAAGAACTATTTTTACATTATTGCTCCGCAGTATGTGAAAACACCGATAATTCTAAAAAAGAATTTTTGAAATATCTTATTTCCTTTCCTTATGAAAAACTGGATAGAAATGACTATAATTTGTATATAGCATTTGCTAAGCTTATGTTAGAAAATAAGGATTATGGAGAATTCCCGTTGACTTACGAAGCGTATAGCTGCAAAAATACTGTAAATTTTGTGAATATGACGGCATTAGGAGAATTGCTTTTGAGCTTAAAACATCTACACGGAGTTGATATGAGCAAGACAGAAATATATCACGATAACTTAATGGGGTACGAAGAAGAATATAATCAGTCGTTTGAAGATAATAAAATACATATCAATTTTGTTGATAGCAAAGAAAATGAATTGGTTCAGTTAGCAGATAATATAAGCAGTATTTATCGTAAGTGTTTTGAAAAGTCGTTTGAAGCATTTAGATGTAATAAGCAATGGACAGATAATATCTGGTTCACTGAAAATTATTCGAGAATTATAAATACTATTGGAATGGAACATATAAAGATGGATACCCAGATTTCTGATTATGTGTTACCTTTTGTAATTCGTGATATTTTTGGAAATGAATGTGGATATTTTCGGAAAAACAAGGAAAAATTTTGGAGACTATTTTATTTCTACAAAGAAAAAATTATGGAAGATATAGATGCAATGAAAGTGGATTTACCACTTTGATTAAAATGAGAACTGATACTTGTACCGTAAAGTGTGAAAGAACAGTACAGACAAATGATGGTACAAGTTGATTAGAACATACAGGAAAGCGAATAGTGCAGTTTTGAAATAGTGCAGACATTCTGTATAACTAGAAAAAGAGTAAATAATAAAAATATAAAGTGAGGTAGCGGATATGGGAAAAGACCCATTTAAGGAATATTTAAAAGAGTCTGAACCTGATAACTTATATAAAAAGAGCATATAGCGATTGTTGGAGGAAGATAAGTGAGTACAAGATATTGGCTGAATTGGAAAAAGAAGGGGTATTTGTTTTTCCTTCATCGCTTCGAGAAGCAGAGGATTTGACAAATAATCAGATGATTTTACATAGCTATAATGATATGTATATTTCAGAGAATGTAATCTTATGTGATTTGTTAAATAAAAGAAAACTATGAAAAATGCTGGTGTTGAAAAATAATAAATTGTTGTATTATGATGTTGATAATAAAATGATTTCAGATAATAAAAGAACAAGAAAACAGGTGGAAAATACAAAAGCGGAGGAATAGTAAATG
>ENA-ORSS01003886-ORSS01003886.1-human-gut-metagenome-genome-assembly--contig:-NODE-3886-length-11666-cov-6.858582_pt1 | contig 11666 bp, 13 predicted proteins | sample MGYA00241899_ERZ509162 | MGnify/ENA primary metagenome ERZ509162 (study PRJEB26280, sample SAMEA2338641) | human gut metagenome | biome: human gut; feature: human-associated habitat; material: faeces... | reverse complement strand
TCTGTGCTCGTTTCTTCCTTTCCAAACCGCAAACTGAATTTGCGGTTTGGGTTTTATCGCAAATTTGCGACAACCTCTCAGTCAGCCTGCGGCTGACAGCTCCCCTTCCAGGGGAGCCCTTGGGGAAAATATGAAAAGAAAGGTGATCAGCATGATCCTGAGACGATGGAAGGGCTTCTGCCTGGCGGCAGAGGAGGAGGCTTTGTTCCCGCGAGGGGCGGAGATGTGCGGCGAGGTGTTTGCGCCGCTGGTGTTTCTGGTGCGGCGCGATCCGCTGCGCGCGCGCGGCCTGTATCCCATCCGGGACCTGTCCGAGCTGGATGAGCCCGAGGGCATCGGCTGCCTGACCCCGTCTTCCCCGGCGGAAGGGGAGCTGGCGGCATTCGTGCGCGCGCACGGCGCGGGCGTGTTGAATGCAGCGTTTTCCCGCGCGTTTTCCATCCTGCAGGCATGGAGCGCGGCGAAGAAGGACGGCCTCGTCCTCACGCTCGTCGGCCTCGGCGACGTGGGCGGGACGGCGCTGCTGGCTCTGAAGCTGCTGGGCCGCGAGCTTGCGAAGGTCCAGATCTTCGACCCGAACCGGGCGCAGTGCCGGCGGTATGAGATGGAGCTGAATCAGGTCCTCTCCGCGGACGGCCGGACGCTGCCGGAGGTCGTGATCTGTGAGGAACAGGATCTGTTCCGCTGCGACCTGTTCGCCTTTACGGCCTCGCGCGGCGTGCCGGGACTGGATAGCAAGGTACAGGACGTGCGCATGGCGCAGTACGAGGCCAACCGGGCCATGGTGGGCACCTACGCGCGTATGGCGCGGCAGGCGGACTTTACGGGCCTGTTCTGCCAGATCTCCGACCCGGTCGACCATCTGTCCCGATCTGTCTTTCTGCAGAGCAATCAGAAGGAAACCGGGGAATTTGACTTTGCGGGCCTGCTTCCTGAGCAGGTGCAGGGCTTCGGCCTCGGCGTGATGGCCGCGCGCTGCGCCTACTACGCGCGCCAGCTGGGGCTGGACGAGGACGCGCTGCGCGTCTACGGCCCGCACGGACAGGGACTCGTCTGCGCGAACAGCTGCGGCCCGGACTATGACGCGGCCCTCTCCGCAAGGCTGACCGAACAGACCCGCACGGCGAATCTGCGCGTGCGGGAGCTGGGCTTCAAGCCGTATCTCGCGCCCGCGCTCTCCTCCGCGGCGGCAAGTCTGCTGCGGCTCGTGCGCGGGCAGGAGCACTACGGCGCGGTGCCGCTCGGCGGGGCGTATTTCGGCTGCGTCAGCCGCATGACGCGCTTCGGCCCGGAGCTTCGGCGGGAGGCGCTCGCACCCGCGCTCCGGGCGGAGCTGGAGAAGACCTATGCGGCATTGGAGGCGTTCGAGTACTGATGGAGACGTTGACGCTGGTAAGGATCGGCCGCAGCGCGCGGCTGGAGCGCCTGCTGCCCGCGGCGCTGGCGGAGTTCCCGGTCACGGAGCTTCCGGCGGAGCAGATCGCGTCCGCCGCCGGGCGGCGGCTGCTGTTCGCCGTCGCGGTCGACGCCTACGGCCCGGATGAGGCCTTCGTGCGCCTGCTGCGCACGCTGCGGCAGAACCCGGACTGTCTGTGCGGCTGCATCGGCGGCGTGATCGTCGACGGGGCGGGGGAGCTGGACACGAAGCAGCTTGCGCGGCAGCTCGTGCTGACGGCGAACCTCGCGGGCTGCGCGTTCCCGGGCAAGCCGCTCGTCGAGGGGACTGGCTCGCTCTATAACCAGCACATCCAGGCGGGGCTGCTGCATCTGAGCTGGGAGCAGACCTATGCGCACCAGATGGCGCAGCTGGCCGGACGCCTGCTGCGCTTCCGGCTGCCGCGGTTCGAGCGGCCGAAGCTCCTCATGCTCCACGCGTCCGACAACCGGCGGTCCAACACCGTCTGGCTCGGCGAGCAGGTGCTGCAGCGTCTGCCAAGCACGTTTGAAACCAAGACGATCTCCCTGCAGAACGGCTCCATCCACGACTGCCGCGGCTGCTCGTATGAGGCCTGCTTGCACTTTGCCGCGCAGAGCCGCTGCTTCTACGGCGGCAGCATCTCCGACGACGTGCTGCCCGCCATCAGCCGCTGCGACGCGATGCTCTTTCTGTGCCCGAACTACAATGACGCCGTGAGCGCCAATCTCATGGCCCTGTTCAACCGCCTGACCAATCTGCTGGTCCGGCAGGACCTGTATGAAAAGTATCTCTACGGCATCGTCGTCTCCGGGTATTCCGGCAGCGATATCGTCGCCCGGCAGCTGCTCGGCGCGATGTGCCTCAACAAGACGGCCATCCTGCCGCCGAAGTTCTGCCTCATGCAGACGGCGCACGACCCCGGCTCCGTGCAGAAGGCCGACGGGATCGACGCGCAGCTGAGCGCCTTTGCCGCGCGGCTGGGTCGCATGCAGGGCTGACAAAAAAATACGGCTGCCCGGGGCGGATTTTGTCCAATCTGCACGCTTGACGAATGCCGCCCGCGGGTGTAAAATCAGTCCATCGTTGAAAGCTTCACCAAAGAAAAGCTTTACATCGGAAAAGAATATCGCCAAATGCAGTGAGGAAGAAAAGTAGCGCAGGACACGGATCCAGAGAGCCGGGGATGCTGGGAACCCGACGCCAGAGCCTTCGTGAACGAACACTTCTTAGCAGCGACCTGAACCGGAAGCCTCCGCAGTAGGGAAGACGCGCAGCGCGGCGTTAAAGCGCAGGGGCTTGTCAGAGCTCCGGAAAAGAGACTGTTTCAGACAGTAAGTTAGGTGGCACCGCGGATCGGCAGCAATTCGTCCTAGAATTTATTTCAGGCAATGCTGCGCAAATGATTCGGAGGTGCTTTTTATGTGCGCAATTATCGGTTTTACGTCCCCCAGGCTCAAGAGGGAACAGGTCCTGCCGTATTTTGAGAAGACAAAGTCCCGTGGCCCGGACGACACGCGGATGGAGCCGGCCGGCAGCGGCCTGCTCGGCTTCCACCGGCTCGCCATCATGGGCCTGCATCCGGAAGGCATGCAGCCGTTCCACCTCGGCCGCGACATGGCCGTGTGCAACGGCGAGCTATACGGCTTCCGCCCGGTCAAGGCCATGCTCGAGGCGAAGGGCTATCAATTCCAGTCCGATTCCGACTGCGAGATCATCCTGCCCCTGTGGAAGGAATATGGCACGGACATGTTTGCCAAGCTCGACGCGGAGTTCGCCATGATCATCTATGACGCGGCGTCCGATTCCCTCGTCGCCGCGCGCGACCCCATCGGCATCCGCCCGCTGTTCTATGGATATCTCGAAGACGGCTCGATCATCTTCGCCAGTGAGGCGAAAAACCTCGTCGGCCTCTGCGCCCACGTCTTCCCCTTCCCGCCGGGCCATTACTACAAGGACGGCAAATTTGTCCGCTACGCGGACCTGACCACGGTCACAAAGTATTCGGACGACGATCTCGACACCGTCACGAAGACCATCCGCGAAAAGCTCATCGCGGGCGTGGAAAAGCGGCTTGACGCCGACGCGCCGCTCGGCTTCCTGCTCTCCGGCGGCCTGGATTCCAGCCTTGTGTGTGCCATCTCGGCCAAGATTCTCGGAAAAAAGATCCGGACGTTTGCCATCGGCATGGATCTTGACCCCATCGACCTCAAATACGCGAAGGAGACTGCCGATTTCATCGGCGCGGACCACACCGAGGTCACCATGACGCGCCGGCAGGTGCTCGATTCCCTCGAAGAGGTCATCGCGCTGCTCGGCACCTATGACATCACCACCATCCGCGCGAGCATGGGCATGTACCTGTGCTGCAAGGCCATCCACAAGCAGACCGACGTGCGCGTGCTCATGACCGGCGAAATTTCCGACGAGCTGTTCGGCTATAAATATACCGACTTCGCGCCCTCCGCCGAGGCCTTCCAGCAGGAGGCGAAGAAGCGCGTCGACGAGCTCTATATGTACGACGTGCTGCGCGCCGACCGCTGCATCTCCGTCAACTCCCTCGAGGCCAGAGTTCCCTTCGGCGATCTGGATTTCGTCAAGTACGTCATGTCCATCCGCCCGGAGCTCAAAATGAACACCTACGACATGGGCAAGTACCTCCTGCGCAAGGCCTTTGCCGACGATCATATCCTCCCCGACGATATCCTCTGGCGGCAGAAGGCGGCCTTCTCCGACGCCGTCGGCCATTCGATGGTCGACGATCTGAAGGAATACGCCGAGAGCCTCTATTCCGACGAAGCCTTCGCCAAGGGCTGCGAGAAATACAGCTTTGCAAAGCCGTTTACGAAGGAAAGCCTCCTCTACCGCGATATTTTCGAGAAATATTACCCCGGCCAGGCAGAAATGGTCAAGGATTTCTGGATGCCGAACAAGTCCTGGAAGGGCTGCGACGTCCAGGACCCCTCCGCCCGCGTCCTGTCCAACTACGGCGCCAGCGGGGTGTAAGCAAAGCAAAGAAAGCGCCCCGGCCTGCTATGCAGGCCGGGGCGTGATTTGTTGTCGTTACTTGCTCAGCAGCTCGATGCCGGTGCGGATGCGGGCGAGGGATTCTTCCTTGCCGAGCAGGGCGCAGAGCTCGGTGGCGCCGCCGGGGGTGGAGGCTTTGCCGGAGACGGCCACGCGCAGCGGCCAGAGGACGACGGAGTTCTTGACCTCCAGCTTTGCCGCGAGGGCGACGAGCGCCTCATACAGGCTCTCGTTCGTCCAGGTCTGCAGACCCTCCAGCACCGGCAGGATGGCCTGCAGGGAGGAGAGGCTGTTTTCGAGCGTCGTCTTGGACTTCTTGTGGACATACAGCTCCGTGGAGTATTCCGGAAGCTTGTCGATGAAGTCGACGCGCTCGGGCAGGTCGGACAGGATCTCGCAGCGCGGCTGCACCAGCGCGGCGACGGCCCGGAGGTCGACGGCAGGGTTGGTGACGGCCGCCTTCAGGACGGGCTCCGCCTTGGCGAAGAAGGCTTCGGGGCTGAGCTTTTTCATGTATTCGGCGTTCATCCAGCGCAGCTTGTTGATGTCGAACACCGCGGGGGACTTGGAGATGCCGGAGATGTCGAAGATCTCGGCCAGCTCCGCGAGCGTGTAGAATTCGCGCTCCGCGTTCTCGCCCTTCGGGCTCCAGCCGAGCAGGGCGACATAGTTGAGCACGGCCTCGGTCAGATAGCCCTCGCGGATGAGGTCCTCATAGCTCGGGTCGCCGTGACGCTTGGACATCTTGTGCTGCGCGTCGCGCATGACGGGGGAGCAATGGACATACGTCGGGATCTCCCAGCCGAAGGCTTCATAGAGCAGATTGTATTTGGGCGCGGAGGAGAGATATTCGCTGCCGCGCACGACGTGCGTGATGCCCATCAGATGGTCGTCGACGACGTTGGCGAAGTTGTAGGTGGGAAGCCCGTCGGATTTGAGCAGGACCTGATCCTCCAGCTCCTTGTTTTCCACGGTGATATCGCCGAAGGAGGCGTCATGGAAGGTGGTCGTGCCCTCGTGCGGGATGCGCTGGCGGATGACGAAGGGTTCACCGGCCTCCACGCGCTTTTTTGCCTCCTCGAGCGGCAGATCGCGGCAGGCGCAGACGTGCTTTTTGATCTCGCCGGGCGCGGCTTCGCTCTCGTCCTCGTCGGATTTCTGGCAGAAGCAGTAATACGCGCCGCCCTTTTCGCACAGCAGCTTCGCGTACTTGCCGAACAGCTCGCGCCGCTCGGACTGGATATACGGGCCGACGGGGCCGCCGACGTCGGGGCCTTCGTCGTGGTCAAGGCCGCATTCGGCCATGGTCTTGTAGATGACGTCGACCGCGCCCTCGACCAGACGGCCCTGATCGGTATCCTCGATGCGGAGAATGAATTTGCCGTGGTGGCGGCGGGCGATCAGCCAGGTATAGAGCGCCGTGCGCAGGTTGCCGACGTGCATATAGCCCGTGGGGCTCGGAGCGAAGCGCGTGCGGACCTCGCCATGCGGGATGCGCGCTTCCATCTGCTCAAAAAAATCCATGATGCCAGTTCCTCCAATACTATAAGTGTAAACATTATATAGTTTTTTTCAGAAACAGTCAATCATTGATTGCGGATGCGGCCGGTTTGTGGTATGATAAGGCCAACTATCGAATAGAAAGAAGGACGTATCATGGCCGAAAAGAAACGTATTTTTTCCGGTATCCAGCCCAGCGGCGATCTGACGCTCGGCTCGTATATGGGGGCGATCAAAAACTGGGTCGCGCTGCAGGACGAATATGAGTGCGTCTACTGCATCGTCGATATGCACGCCATTACGGTCCGGCAGGTGCCGGCCGATCTGCGGCGCAGAAGTCTGGAGCAGCTGGCGCAGTATATCGCCTGCGGGCTGGACCCGAAGAAGAATATCATGTTCATCCAGTCCCATGTGCCGCAGCACGCGGAGCTTTCCTGGGTGCTGGGGTGCTATACGCAGTTCGGCGAGCTGTCGCGCATGACGCAGTTCAAGATGAAATCCCAGCAGCACGCCGACAACATCACGGCGGGCCTGTTCACCTACCCGGTGCTGATGGCCGCCGACATCCTGCTGTATCAGGCGGATCTGGTGCCGGTGGGCGAGGATCAGCGCCAGCATGTGGAGCTGACCCGCGATATCGCCCAGCGCTTCAACAGCGTATACAGCGATACCTTCGTGCTGCCCCAGGCGTTTATCCCCAAGGTAGGCGCACGGCTCATGTCCCTGGACGATCCTACCACTAAAATGAGCAAATCCCTGCCCGACGGCTGCGTGAACCTGATGGACGCGCCGGAGGTCATCATGAAGAAGTTCAAGCGCGCCGTCACCGACTGCGAGACCGCCGTCAAGTACGACAAGGAGAACAAGGCCGGCATCTCCAACCTGCTGACCATCTACTGCGCCGCCACCGGCAAGACGCTGCAGGAGGCCGAGGCGGAGTTTGAGGGCCAGGGCTACGGCGTGTTCAAGCCTGCCGTGGGCGAGGCCGTTGTGGAGCTGCTGCGTCCCATCCGGGAGGAGAGCCAGCGCATCATGGACGACAAGGCGTATCTGGAGAGCGTCTATCAGGATGGCGCGGAGCGTGCCCGCCGTCTGGCGCTGAAGACCCTCAGCAAGGTGCAGCGCAAGGTGGGCTTTGTGGCGGCAAAATAAGCACCAAATGTTTGGAATGTTTCTTGCAAAAAGTTTTTAAGTCTGCTATAATAAAAATCAGGACACCTCCGGGGGATCCCGGCGATCATTTCAAAACAAAGAAAGGAACATCGTCATTATGATCTATACGACTGAGGTTCAGCATATGTGCCCCGTAGCCAAGGGCGCTTATCACGGCCCGGCTCCCATTCCCGAAGAGGGCAAGTGGGTGCAGGCCAAGGAGATCAGCGATATCTCCGGCTTTACCCATGGCATCGGCTGGTGCGCACCCCAGACGCTTTCCCCGGCGGACGGTACTTTCTGATGGAAGACCCACTGTTCCGGGATATTTATCTCATTTCCGACGATATGCAGGCGGGCTATGACCATTCGGAGCTTCGGGGCGTTCAGCTTCGCCGGGGCTCTCTGTACGGCCTGAAGGTGGGGACGAGCCTCCGCACGGAGTGGCAGTCCTCTTTGGGCAAACCGGCGGAAGTGATCGTCATGACGGAAAGCATGGCTTATGATTATCAGCTTTCCGCCGGGAACTGCGACGTGTACCGCTTCGGGGAACATGAACTGCGCCTGTACGCGGATGAAACGGGCGTTCTTGTCTGTATTCAACTGTGCTGAGCATGGAGGAACCATCGATTCATGGCCAATCAAAACGGAAAACAAAAAGCTTATGAGCCGGGTACCCTGGCTCTTTTTGCCGGGCTCGGCGTTTTTATGAGCATTTTGGGCGTGGTCAGTCTGCTGGCCGTAGTGGGCGGCGTTCAGGGCATGGCCTTTGAAAAGATCAAACAGGTGATGCAGGGACTCGGCGGTAGCCTGTGCATCGGCATCAGCGTGCTGCTCATCTGGGGCGGCGCGCTGTGCATGTTCACTGCCGGGAAAAATGTGCCCAAGCGCAGCTATTTCGCCATGCTGGTGTTATTTCTGGCGGTGCTGGGCATTTTCAATCTGCTCAGCTCCGTCGGCACGCAAGGGCTGATGGACTATGGCGTGCAGTACAATCAGACCCAATACAGCCCCCCGCTGGCACAGGCGGACGGCTACTGGAACCTGATCCGCTTCGGATACCGAATTTCCTCCGGCAGCGGCGTGTTCGGCGGCGCGCTGGGGATGCTGCTGGCGTGGCCCGCCTGGACGTTTCTGGGCAAGACCTTTGGCGTGGCGGTGCTGGGCCAGGTGGTGACCCTCCCTGTGGAGTTCAACGCCTCCAGGCGGGCACTGGAGAGTCTGGAGGGCGGCTACCTGCTGGAAAAAGAGGGGGAAACGGACGCGGAACTGCTCTCGCGGACCCTGCAACTGGCGGAAGCCAAGCTGAAAGAGCGTGACCGGTACATATCCGGACTGGAAAAGGAAAACGCGCTGAACGCCCTTAAATTGAGCCTGCAGGCCCCGAAAGTACGTTATTTCGACGAGGTGCTCCACTCTCCAAGCACTTACACGGTCACGCAGATCGCCAAGGAGTTGGGCATGAGCGGCAGGGAGCTGAACCGGAGGCTGAAGGCTCTCGGTATCCAGTTCCGCCTTGGCGGAACCTGGCTGCTTACCGCACGTTATCAGAAGGAAGGATACACACGGACCCATACGCACAGCTGGCAGAGCCGCTGCGGGGAAACCGGTACAGCCATGCATACGGTGTGGACCGAGAAGGGTCGTCTGTTCATCCACTGCCTCTTCAGCGGCCTGTCTCTCTTTTAACCTTTCGCCGCTGGCGGCAACAAAAAAAGGGCTGTTCCCCGTTATTTGGGAGAACAGCCCTTGAAATCTCCGTCCCGGACCTGGTTTATTTATCAAGGCATGTCTACCGAATGGCCCGCTCCCCTGATGGAGCTGTAGTCCCCCCGGATCACTTTCCGCATTGACTTCAGGATATACTTGCACGTGCCACGTATATCGGAAAAGCCGAAGCCCAGCCAGCCGTCACTGAAATACGCTTTTATACATTGGGTATTCCTGATATACCCCATATAATACATCTTGTCATCGCCGACCTCCCTTGCTTCCACCTGTACCTCGTAATATTCGCCTTCGTGCTCCACGCAGGCTTCCCACAGGCAGGTTTCCGTGTCTGCTTCCGGGTAAGCCTCCCAACGTCTTACGCTATGCTCCACAATCCTCATATCCAGTTGTTTTTATTTCACAAAGTAAAGCGGCCATCCTGACCTTTCATAATGATATAACTCTCATTATCCATGACTTAACTTTATTTTTCTTTATTCCCGTACTCATCCGGGAACGGGAAGGCTATAGTTTTGGCCCCCTCCGGTTTTCCTTTTCCCTGAGTGTCCGGGTATCCCGCCGCGTCTCCTGCTGCCGTAGCGTGTCGGCAAGTATCCGGATGAAATGCCCGTAATCCTCCACGAGCTGCTGGACGCATTCGAGCCGCAGCGTGTGCGCCATGTTCGCCATCGGGCTTGTACTGCGGGCGGCGATGTCCTGCCTGAGCAACGTGTCCAGGCAGACATTCTGCCTCTTTTTCAGATACTCCAACACTTTTTCCGGACTGTCCGATTCCCTTGCCTTCTGTCTCAAGTCCCTGAAACATTTGTACAGGTAATACTCCTTGTACGCCTCTTCCGCGTGTGACTCGAAAAAGGAGAGGTAATCCTCACCGGCTTTTGCCGCCTTGTTCTGGATCTTTTCGTCCAGGAGTTCCATTTTCTCATTCAGCCGGTCCATAAACCGGACCATGCCTGGGTTCTGTCTTTCCATACCTTATCGTTTTAATCCGTTCGTCCTATGTTTTACGGGTTGTCTGTTTTCCTTTTTCATGTCCTCTTCCGGCTGTCCGAGGGAAAGGATACGCGAGAACTCCATGCAATCTTTCAGCCCCTGCCGCGAGCATTCCAGCGACAACGCGCGGCAGGTGTCCGCCATCGGGGGGGCGATGTGACAGGTGCCGCTTCCCGCCGGCGTTCTGCCCGCCAGCTTTTCCCTGTGGTACATGGCGATATCCCCGAAATACCTCTTCAGATCCTCCACGTCATCCGTCCTGCTGACTTTATTACGTAACAGGCGGTAATGCCCGCGCAGTAGCTCCCCCTTGTACAGGTACGCGGCTTTCCACTCAAAGAAACGGCAGTAGTCCGTAGAGGCGGACTCCAACCCCTCGCGCATGGCATTCTCGACGGCTGCGATCTTGTTGTCCAGCAATTTCCGTAGTTTGCGGACGCTCCAGTTTTCCTGCCTCATATACGTTACATCTTTAATCCGTCCGGCCTCTTTCTTTCAGGGGCCTTCTTCGTTCTTATCTCCTTCTGGGGAGCCTTCATGGACAGAAGCCGTTCGAAGCCCGTATAATCCTTGACCAGTCTCTGCATGCATTCCAGCCGGTAGGTATGTGCCAGGTTGGAAATATCGTCCGTACTACGCCTGCGGATACTCCCGCTGACCAGCTCCTTCAGGCATTCCTCCCGTTTATGCCGTATATATCCATGCACCTCCCCGGGAACTCCCACCTGCCGGATTACCTGGCGGAGTTCCCCGTATTGTTTTACCATGAAATGGGACTTGAACAATTCCTCCCCGGTCCACGCAAAATGATAAAGGTAATCCCGGTCCAGTTTATTCCGGATCTCCTTTATTGTTTTTTCCTCGTACCGTATTCGCATGTCCAGATATTCGGCAAGCTGCTCCATGCCGTATTTATCCTGTTCCGTCATAGCTCCCGTCTCCCGTTAGTCGATTGTATCCGTATTTGCCCTGTCCTCGATGGAGAACGGGATGTCCAGCGTCCGTTCCACTCTGAAGTTGTCCACCGCCACGAAGCGGATCTCGGGATTGTCCTCTCCCGTGTTCCGGTAAAAAAGGGTGAACACCTGACGGCGGATGTCCGTCGTGTCCAGCCCCGCGATGCCGGAAAAGACGGGCTCGACGGCGCGGAAGAATTCCTCGCTCGGTTTTACGCCCTCTACAACAAAGTGCGCGATGCCTGTTAAGTCAACGAGCGTGCCCTCATGCCCGTTCACCGTGATGCGCTGAACGCTGCGCGGGCAAGGCATCTCGGCGCGCGCCGTGCCTGCTTCCAGATCGACCTGCGCGGTCACAATGTGGTCGCAGCCGCTCACGCGCAGCTTAACGGAAGAAAGTCCTCCTTTTTGCCGGGCAATGTACATGCCGTAGGCGCGCGTCGCGTTGCCGCAGAATTCGCCGCCCATCATCTCCATATGCCCATCCGCGTCTTCTTCCGCAGGGCAGACATAGCCGACCTGCTCGGCCTTGAGCGCCGGGATCGCCATGATCTTCTCCGCGATGGCCGCGCGCTGTGCCTTTTCGACTTGGTCGAGCACGAAGATCGTGATGTTCCCCGCGGGGTCCGCCCGCAGGATATTGAGTTCCATGGCAGTTCCCTCCGTTTCTATCAAAATTAGACAAAAAGATGGTGTAAAGCCTATTAAGACTTTACACCACCTTGCATTGTATTGTCAACTATTTACGCCGCGCACAGTGCGTTTGCGGCACAAAGAGCACGATTTCGATTATTCGAAGTCGGGGATATACTCCTTGACGATGTCGAGCAGCTCGCCGGAGCGGATCATCTTCTCCACCGCGCGGATGTCGGGCCAGATCTCGCGGTCCACTT
>ENA-ORSS01003884-ORSS01003884.1-human-gut-metagenome-genome-assembly--contig:-NODE-3884-length-11680-cov-2.583914_pt1 | contig 11680 bp, 7 predicted proteins | sample MGYA00241899_ERZ509162 | MGnify/ENA primary metagenome ERZ509162 (study PRJEB26280, sample SAMEA2338641) | human gut metagenome | biome: human gut; feature: human-associated habitat; material: faeces... | reverse complement strand
GAAACAGGAGGACCCCGAAAAATAACGCTGTCACAGGCTCCAGAGCACCGAGTATAGCAGTAGGAGTGGAGCCTATAGATTGAATGGCTAATGCGGTGCAAATCAATGACACGGCAGTGGGGAGAATGGCCAAGGCCAGAACATCTGCCCACAATAAGGGAGAGGGTATGATTTGCAATTCCGTGCAGAAATTCGAGCGGACTATGTAAACCGATAATCCGAATAATATAGCATAAAAAGTCAGTTTGGTAGTCGGTAATGTTTTTAATGAAGACCGGTTGACTCCTACGATATAAATGGCATAGGAGAGAGACGACAGTAAAACAAAGATAATTCCTACGGTGGAGAGTGGTTTGTTGCCATCTCCCTGATAGAGCAGGGCAATGCCCGAAAGTGCCAACAGGATCGAAAAAACGGTGATTGCGGAAATCTTCTCTTTGAAAAAGGCGCCCATGATCACAGCTACCATCACCGGATAAACGAACAGAATGGTAGAAGCAATACCGGCATCCATATAGTTGTAACTCATGAATAGAAGCAGAGATGAAAACGAAAACAGCAATCCCATGATTACCAAGGGGAGAATGTCTGCCTTGCGAAGAGTAAAAGACTGCCCTTGCAGCTTCATCAAGACACCCAATACAATTACGGCAAATGCGTAACGGTAGAATAAAACAGTATCGACACTCATGCCGGCAGCATAGAGCGGGAGTGTGAAGAGAGGATTCATACCGTAGCTTGCAGCGGCAATGGCTCCATAAATAAAACCTTTGGTCTTGTTATTCATTATTTTAGCCTCTTAAAAATGGCGTGCAAAAGTACGTAGTTTGCCGATGATAAACAATAGTTTAGGGCGTTGATAGTATAATTTAATTTTTCGTATGCGACGGATTACTTGGAGAATAGCATGAGATTACTCTTCTGCTAGCCGTAAACTAACATTGTTTATGCTTGAATTTATTCGTCTGACAGCTGTTTTCTTTTCGTCTGACAGCTGTTAGACGAAAGATTAACAGTTGTCAGACGAAAGTTCAACAACTGTCAGACGAATAGTTTTATGCAATGCGAGACTTAGATTTTAGCACTATAGCCATTAAGAAATAGTATTGAAAGCTGTAAATCTTAGTCTTTTTATTATCTTTGCATCAATGACATGCCTTGCATCTTAATACATTAGATAAATACAGAATATAAAATATGAAAGAAAATAAACTGGATTACATCCCCGAACCGATGGACCTTTCATTGGTTGACCTTCCCGAATCTTTAATCCAATTATCAGAGCGCATCGCTGAAAATGTACATGAAGTGTGGGCAAAAGCCCGTATAGATGAAGGCTGGACATATGGCGAAAAACGCGATGATATCCATAAAAAGCATCCTTGTCTGGTACCTTATGATGAGTTGCCGGAAGAAGAAAAAGAGTACGACCGGAATACGGCTATGAATACGATCAAGATGGTGAAGAAATTAGGTTTCAGAATAGAAAAGGAGGATTAAGTTATGAATGCTCGTTGGTTTGACCGGATTATTTATGGCGGGGCTTGGAAACAGATACGTTTCCTGATTATTATAGTCGTTTCGCTGATTGTTTTATCTTGTTTGGGAGTGCACTGGGGAAGCAAGTATCAGATGACTCCTTCGGAAGAGATGACTGTGCTGGCTACTGACTCTGCGGCGAACCATTCTTTTCAGAAGACCCTGTGGAATGTATACAATAACTTTGTTGATTCGGGCAACCTGATCAGCATAAGTCCGGAAGACCGCCCGTGGGCATTGATTATTAGTTTGCTGGGTTCCGTCGTTTTGGGCGGATTGTTGATCTCCACGCTTTCCAATATCATTGAAAGGCGGGTGGAAAATTGCAGAAACGGGTTGATTCATTATAAACTATCTGATCATTTTGTGATCATCGGTGCAGATGCAATGTTACCCTGTCTGATACGACAGTTATGCCAACGGGAGAAGGATTGCACGTTAGTCATTCAGACTTCCAAAGACGTCAATGAAGTACGGATGGAATTATTTTCCAATCTCACAAAGGATGAGGAGAAGAGAATCGTTTTGGTTCATGCCATGAGAGACTCTAAAGAAGAACTGAAAAAGTTGTATGTGGCGGATGCGAAAGAAGTCTTTATATTGGGAGATAGCGGAGAGCTGGATGATGTGGAATATTATCATGACTCGATGAATGTCGACTGTCTGAATCTGATAGGCGAACTTTGCAAGGAAGAGAATCGGAAACCTCCTTTGAAGTGCAACGTACTCTTTGAATATCAATCTACTTTTGCTGTCTTCCAATTCTCGGATATTGATGATGATATAAAGGAATATATTGATTTCTGTCCGTTTAACTTTTACGAAACATGGGCGCAAAAAGTATTTGTGCGAAATGCGTGTAGTATCCGTGAGATTAATTATCTGCCTCTGGATTATCAGCCTGTCACTTACGAATCAGAGAAATATGTGCATCTGGTAATTGTGGGAATGTCGAGGATGGGAATTGCTCTGGCTGTCGAGGCTGCCCATATAGCCCACTATCCCAACTTTATCCGGGATAAAAAGAAGAAAACGCGCATCACTTTTATCGATAATGAAGCAATGCGTGAGATGAACAGCTTCAAACAAGCGTATGAAAACCTGTTTGATGTATCTTATTCTACCTTTATAGATACAGAAAACGGAATGGTCCGCAGGGATGAACCTGCTGAGGTCTATGCTCATTTGGGAACAGATTTTATAGACATAGAATGGCAGTTTGTACAGGGAACTATCGAGTCGCCGGAAGTCCGTGATTTGATTACAGGCTGGTGTGAAGATGAGGATGCGCTGATGACGGTTGCAGTCTGCCTGAACCTGACTCATCAGTCTATTTCTTCTGCTGTCTATCTCCCGCGTTGTGTCTATGAGAAAGGTGTTCCGGTGCTGGTTCAGCAACGGATAACATCGGCTATCATTGAAAAATTATCCGGTAATCCGTTGAAGGGAAAAGGAGGAACCAATCAGCGTTTCAAGAATCTTCGTCCGTTCGGGATGTTGGATGATTGTTTCGACTTGTGCATGGCAGACGAGATGTATGCCAAGCGTGTAAATGCGGTGTATGAAAAGTGTGAAGGAGATAAAGTCTTGACAGAACTGCCATCTGCGAAAGAAATGGACGAACTATGGCACAATCCGAAGTTCAAAACGGTAAAGAAATGGTCTAATATTTATAATGCGAATGCCATTCCTACCAAATTGCGTTCAATCGGCTACACCAAGGAACATTGGGACAACGGAAAGCAACTTAGCGAAAAGCAGGTGGCGATTTTGGCAGAAGTGGAACACAACCGCTGGAATGTGGAAGAACTGTTACTGGGATATAGACCTGTGACAAAAAAGGAACAGGAAGAGATAGAACAAAAGGCAGCCTTGAAGAATAAAAAGCGGGATGAAGAATATGCTCATTATGACATTCGCCCTTACAACGATTTGCGGAATGGCAGTGAGAAATATGATATTGCTTTGACACGGCATCTGCTTTTGATTGTGAAGCAGGACGGAAAACTATAAAATGGATTAGGATTTGTGATATGGGGAATCATCAAAAGGAAATATTCTTAGTGCTTTCTATCTTTCTGACTGGCTTTCAATGTGTTTGGGCACAAACCACTCAGAAGGGGATCGTCGTGGAAATGAGTAGCAATAACAAGCCCGTAGCCGGTGCTGAAATAAAAGTAGCGGGTGCTTCGCCTACGGACAGCGATCAGGAAGGGCGGTTTATACTGAATTTCACCGCTTCCTTGCCGGGCGATCCGTTGATGATTAATGATATCTATAAGAAAGGTTTCAAAATAGTCAATTACGAGAAAGTAGCCAATTGGAATATATCGTCTGCCTCCGAACTGAAAATTGTATTAGGGCGTACCGAAGTCATCAGTGCGTTGCGCAAGAAATATTATGATATAGGTGAATCCAATAGTGAGAAAGAATATCGGAAAACATTGGCTGAACTGGAAGAACTGAAGAAACAGAACGCATTGTCCGCAGTGGAATATGATCAGAAAGTTGACTCCATGTCTAAAAGTATGATGGAATGGCAGAAACGTCTGGAAATATATGCGCTTAAATTTGCCTGCATCAATCGTGACGAGCTTGATGCTATGGAAAAGCAGGCAATGGAACTGCTCGATCATGGTGATGTGCATGGAGCTATTCGTCTTTATGAAGAGATGAAACTTGATTCTGCCATGACATTGAAGATTGCAGTCAGGCAGGAAGCAAAAGAAGATATGAAACTGCTTCTTCCATCCTTAGTCAATAATTTCCAGTTGCTGAAGCAAGCCGATGATAAAGTGGCGTGTGACTCTGTTGCTCACTTGATTTATGAGATGGCGACGGATATCAAGCTGAAATTAATGTCGGTAGAGTGGTTCTTTCAGCGGAATGACCCGAGTGAAGTTCTGGATCAGTATAGCTTGATAGTAAAGGAGACGCAAAGTATGCAAGAGATTGAGCTGGTGGAGAATAGCCTTCAGCAGTCATTGAAAGAAGTCAAGTTGAAAGGAGAACTGAAGAAAAAGGCACAGTTGGTTTTCGAACGAATCGAAGACCGCAAGAAATGGATCAGTATAAAGGAAAAAATATAGAAACAGATGAAGAAGATCAAGATTTTTATTGCATCATCAGCGGAGTTGAATGAAGACAAACAGATGTTTGACTTGTACTTTTCGGATAAGAATAAGCTTTATCGTGATCGGAATATCGACTTCGACCAGCGTACGTGGATGGACTTCAGCAGTTCGCTGAATGAAGGCCGTCTGCAGGATCGCTATAATGACTATATCCGTGAATGTGATATTGTGATTTTTCTGTTCCACACACGGATGGGGCGCTATACCAAAGAAGAACTGGAAGTGGCCCATGAAATATATCTGAAGACTAAGGCTGCAAAACCTAAAATATTTGTCTATTTCAAGGAGGAAGGGATCGTTGATGAGTCTCTCAAAGATTTTAAATCTTATTGCGAGAAGAATCTCGGACACTTCTGCGACTTGTATACCAATTATGATGATTTGCGTCTCAAGTTCGACAAACAATTGCAGATTTTGGAGAATGAAGGCTTTATCAAGCCCGATCCGGTAGATGTGAAACGGACATTGAGGTTCGTATTATTGTATGTCCTTGTGCCTGTACTGGTGGTGGCACTGGCTTTCTTTGCTTTCTATTATTATTCGCCGGTCACTTCCACGGTGCGTCTTACGGATACTTCCAAATCTTCTTTGCCTTTTTATGGCGCTGATATAACATTGGAGTATGCCGATAAGAGCGAAACCCGTCATGTGGACAGACTTTCTGACGAGGTTGTCTTCAAAGAAATTCATACTAAATATCTGGGTGAGAATGCCCGTCTGAAGATAGAATCGAAAGGATATGTGACGGTAGATACGGTACTGAGCCTGGAAAAGAATGTGACTCTTGGCATCAGTCGGGATTCTTCATTAGCGATGATTTTCGGTACTGTGAAAGATGAGGATAACCGTCCGCTGGCGGATGCTACTGTTCAAGTGCTGGACATGAAGACGGTATCTGACGGAATGGGAAACTTCCAACTGCCCATACCTGCCGAGAAACAAAAAGAGGAGCAACGGGTGACGGTATACAAGGATGGATATCAATTATGGGACTTCACCGGACCGGTATCCGATAAAGTCCCATGGAAGATTATTCTGAGAAAGTAATGCCTTTACTTTCTGTAAATGCTATTATTGTTGGTCCGGTAGTCATTGATAAGGTAGAGCAGAACGGCATCGTTAGGCAGCGTGCCGCTCTTATACTCCAGACCAGTTTTTAATAATTCCTCGGAGCCGGGCTGGGATAATTTGGCCAGAAGGTCTCCTTTGGCAAACCGGACAACAAGAGGGTAGGAGCTGAAAAGCTGATTGAGTTCTTTCAGTTCGTTTGCGATGTTTTCCGCCTCTTGCAGAAATTTCAGAGCCTCCGCATTATTGCTGTTCTGATAGTAGGCGATACTTGTATTGAGAGTCATCAGTAGATAGTTCGTGCCAAGTTGGGCTTTATTATGCGGATACAGTGTCTTGATGATTTCGTATGCTTTCTTTTGCACTTCCAGTGCTTTGGCATATTTTTTAAGTTTGCCGTATCCCAACGACAGGTTATTGTAGGTAGTGGTGATACTGCCCATCATATCCACGTCGTTCGGCTTTTGTTTCAGGTGCTTTTCCCTGTCTTTCTTTACTTTTTCCAGATGTTCCACTCCTAATTCATACAGTCCTCCGCAAACCATTGCGGTGCCTATACTGTTCTCTGTTCTCAAGTCCTGAAATCCCCATACTCCTTGCATGGTGTATAATGCTTCCAGGTCGATGGCGGCTTTCAGAGCTTTGTCATGTTCGGAAAGTTCCAGGAGCATATCGATATACGATGCCTGTGCACTGATAATCTCAAGAACAAATCTTGCCGGATTCAACAGATTCAGTTTTTCGGCATATTGGTATGCTTGTTCCACATGCTTCCTTTCTTCGGGTTTATTTCCGTTTTTGGAGTAATATAGAATGTATTGTTTCTCGATATTGTACAATAATGAGGTCTTTTGTTCTTCACTGTTGATTTTTAATTCGTTGGCTACCTTGTCTTCAAATGCTTTTATGGTCGTGAGGAAGTTTTCCGGTTCTGTTTCTGTGCTTACGCTGATGTAGGCGAAGTTCCATAAAGCATACCAGTAGGCGCGGGACAAGGGACGCATCTTATACAGTTTCTCGGCTTTTGCCAGAATCTCTTTTATACTGCCGGCTGCCAGTTTGTAATCCGCTTTCTCTACTGCCTGATGGAACAGGTATTCTTGTCTTCCTATTTCAGCTTCGAGTATGGCTTCTTCATTATCTCCTGCATTCTTTTTATTTAGCTCGAATAATTTCTCTGACAGTTCGTTGACTTTAGACACATTGCCTTCCTTCTTGTAAATGTCTGTCAGCGAACTGTATATGTTGGCAAGTTGAGAACTTTGAATATTTATGAACAGCTGATTGTCGCTGTCTGCTATCTCTTCACTGATTTCTTTGATCTGGTCTTCATAGATTTCCTTTGCTTCTTTGAATTCGTTCATGGCTTCGTATGTCTTTCCCATTGAATAGAACGTCTGATGGTAGATAGCATAGTAATCGCCCGAAGGCATGGAAATATTTTTGTTGGACAGTATTTCCAGTGCGTTGATGTCATACTCCAAGGCTTTGATATAGTCTTTCTGATGATGACGCGCAAGGGTACTTTTTATGTTCAGTACTTGTACGAGAGATTTCTCGTCAAATGAAAGTTTCTGGCATTTGTCCAGCCATTCCATGGTATCACTGTCTTCCAGTCCTATTTTCTGCAGTGCGTATTTAAATACGTATGTAAACCTGTCGGGAAGTGCTTCGGCTACGAACTTGTAGGCATCATTTGCTTTCTTCTCGTTTTCCATTCCTCCGGTCAGGGCGCAGAGGTCGGCATATCGGTACATTGTTTCGGCCAGTTTGTCGATGTCTTCCTCTGCTTTTGTTTTCTGTGACAGCTTCTCTCTGGCCTGAGTGATAATTCCGGATTTATTGTATAGCTCGATGGCTTCAGACAGTTTTCCGGCATTGACCAGTTCCAGTACTTGCTTCTCAATGGCGTTGATGTCATCCGGATTTATTCTTGCAAACTTCTCAGCGTACTGATCGATCTGATTCATAAATGATCTGGATTCTTCCGCCATCGCTTTCAGACGGTCGCTACGCTCTTGCAGACTAATTTTCTGTGCTATATATAGCTGGTTGATTTCTTCAATGGCTTTTTCTTGTTTCTTCGAAAAGTGGGCAACGGAGATGGAATAATACTTGTTCTTGCTTTCTTCTATAGTTCCTTCAGGAGCCATCACAATGCTCATCGGACGTTTTTCGGATAGAATCCACCCGTTGATCATGTCTTTATTCACCAGTTCATATCCTTTCTTATATACATTCGGAGAAGCGATAGCCATTCCCGGTTTCTGTTTGCTGAAGTTGAACTGGAAATTCCCGTTGGCATCCGTATCGGTGGCAGGGGCATCGGTAGCTGTCAGTTGTACTCCCGGTAGTGGGGACTTATTTGAATTAAAAATCTGTACTGTACCTTTTTGAGACATTTGTGCGTAAGCACTTCCGGATAGTAATAAGAATATCCAGAAACAGGCGTTTTTGGTTTTCATAGCTTTTATTTCTTAATGATGTATATGCAAGTCAACAAAAGGAATGTGGAGAGAGAAAGTAATCGGGGCTGACTAAAAAGTCTGAAAGCTGATTATATCCTTTTTAGTCAGCCCCGGGTATATTGGCAGGGAGTCAGGATCAGTTGTGTACTACTGTTCCTATTTCTTCTCCGCTGATTACTTTTTTGAGGTTTCCTACCGTGTCCATGTCAAAAACAACAATCGGCAGGTTGTTTTCCTTGCACATACAGGTAGCTGTGAGGTCCATCACTTTCAGACCACGTTTCAGTACTTCATCGTATGTGATGTCACTGAATTTTGTAGCTGTAGGGTCTTTCTCCGGGTCGGCTGTGTAGATGCCGTCTACGCGGGTACCTTTCAGCATTACGTCTGCTTCGATTTCGATGCCGCGCAGTGAAGAGCCGGTGTCTGTGGTAAAGAAAGGATTTCCCGTACCGCCGGACATGATAACGATTTCACCGTTTTCCATGCATTCAATCGCTTTCCATTTGCTGTAGAATTCACCGATCGGCTCCATGCGGACTGCTGTAAGTACACGGGCCTTCACTCCGGCTGCTACTAATGCGGAACTTAATGCAAGGCTGTTGATGACAGTTGCCAGCATACCCATCTGATCACCTTTCACACGGTCGAAGCCCTTGTTGGCTCCGCTTAGTCCACGGAAGATATTTCCGCCGCCGATAACGATGCCGATTTGTACTCCCTGTTCATGGATTTCTTTGATTTGTGCGGCATATTCCGCCAGTCTTTTTTCGTCGATGCCGTATTGTTTTTCCCCCATCAGGCTTTCTCCGCTGAGCTTCAGCAGAATTCTTTTATACTTTGCCATATCTTTTTACATTTAGTTTACTGCAAATATAGAGATAATTTGTTGGATAGACCTCATAGTTGCGCGATAACTTTTATATCGCTTTCTTCACTATTTCTCTTCCGATGAAGGTCTGCACGATTCCCCTCAATGAAAGGTAAGTGATGAAAGCCAGCCATAAAGCGTGATTTCCCAAGAGATTGTGGAAAACATAGTAGATAATAAAAAAGCTGACGGAAGCAACCAACATCGAATAAAGCATCTGGCGGGTGGCGGTGGCGCCGATAAACACACCATCCCATAAGAAAGCGGAGAAACCTGTCAATGGGATGGCGAGTGCCCAATAAAAGTAAGTGTCTGAGGCGCTTATTACCGAAACATCATTTGTCAGTAACCCGAGAAATCCTTTTCCGCCTATTGCATATAAAAGAGTGAATGCTGTCGAAAGTCCGATGCCCCAATAGAAAAGGTGATTGACCGTATTGCGGAGAGCCGTTTGATTTCTTGCACCGATATAGCGTCCGGTTAACGCTTCCCCTGCATAGGCAAATCCATCCATGATGTAAGAGAAGAGCGTGAACAATTGCATCAGCAGTGTATTTACTGCCAAAACGACTTCTCCCTGTGCAGCTCCAGCAGAGGTGAAGAACATCGTTACGATTACCAGACAGAAGGTACGGAAAAAGATGTCACGGTTTACCCGGAAGAAACGGTACATTGCCTGCTTCTGTATGATGTCTTTCCATACAATACGTTTTCGGAGCGTACTGTAATAACGCATATACAATAGTATGGCCATAAAGAAACCTGCATACTGTGCGATAAGGGTCCCGGCGGCGACTCCTGCCACTTTCATATCCAGCAAGTAGACAAAGGATAGGCTGGCTACAATATTGACAATGTTTTGAGTAATAGCGATATACATGGGAAAGCGTGAATTCTGCATCCCGATAAACCAGCCGGCGAATCCATAAAGCCCTAATGTGGCTGGGGCTCCCCAAATGCAGATGTAGAAATAGGTTGTTGCCAATTGCTTGACCTCCAGTGTGGTTTGTATCAGTGTAAATGCCAGTTTCAAGATAGGGTATTGGAGTATCAACAGGCAAAGAGCTATAAACAATCCTACGCCAACGGAACGTAACAGTAACCGGGTGATTTCATTTAGATCATGCTGACCATACGCTTGTGAGGTCATGCCACTCGTTCCCATGCGCAGGAATCCGAAAATCCAATAGATAATATTGAACAACATTCCCCCTACAGCGATGGCTCCAATGTAGGCCGGAGAACCGAGGTGTCCTACGATGGTAACATCGATAAGTCCCAGTAGCGGGACGGTAATATTTGATATAATCGATGGTATGGCTATCCGTAATATTCGTCTGTTTTCGGAGGATTGTTTTTTATCTATCATTTTATAGAAACACTTTTATCAAATTGATTGTTCTTTTCGTCCACAAAGGTACATTTTTTATTTTTTTGTTGTATCTTTGTGAATCACGAACTAAATAGCAATCAGATGGATTATGAGGACCTTAACTATTTTTCTTTTATCTTTATTCTCATTGCCGCTGGCGCTGAATGCACAGTCGGTTGATGAGATGTTGCAGAAAATATCTGCCGCCATTGAGGCTGGGCAGAATGGACAGGCTGTGAGCTATTTCCGGCAGACTATTCCTCTGAATATAGACCGTACGGAAATGTATTATTGGACGAATGTGGACAAGAATAGTGAAATTAGCTCCAAACTGGCTACTGAATTAGCTCTCGCCTATAAAAAGAAACGGAATTACGACAAAGCTTATTTGTTCTACAAAGAGTTGCTGCAAAAGGATCCAAATAATGTAGATTGTTTGGAAACATGTGCAGAAATGCAAGTGTGCCGCGGACAAGAAAAAGATGCTTTGCGTATGTATGAAAAAATATTGCAACTGGATGCGGATAATCTGGCTGCTAATATCTTTTTAGGAAACTATTATTATTTGATGGCAGAGCAGGAGAAGAGTAAGTTAGAGACAGATTATAAGAAACTTTCTTCTCCCACTAAAATGCAGTATGCCCGCTATCGGGACGGATTATCGAAGTTGTTTACTACCCGGTATGAGAAAGCGCGTAACTCTTTGCAGAAAGTGATTCTGCGTTTCCCATCAACAGAAGCTCAAAAGACATTGGATAAGATATTGAGGATAGAAAAAGAGGTGAATCGCTAAGCGGTTCACCTTTTTATTATATTCAATTTGCTATTTTATAGTTCGTATTGGCAAATCCAAAGGTCCTTCATTAAGTGCACGAGTATTAATGTCTCCTTTCTTTGGTCCGGGTATTAACGGACTATATGATAGGACATGTCTGATACGTTCACGTTGGTTTTGAGTAAATTGATTTGAATAGCTGATAGCATAATCCATGATATTATAAGAGATAAACTCTATACCATCACATCCTGTTCGTTTTACCAAATTTTTAAATGTGTATTTTTCTCTCTCATTCTCATATATGTAATCACAATTGCTATCATACTCTTGTTTATTATAGCTTTTGGTATCTTTGCAATAATCCGTATCTTCACACGTGCCATTATCGGTTTCGGCAAAGACATGATGTAGTCCCAGGTAATGTCCTAATTCATGAGCTAGCGTGACAAC
>ENA-ORSS01003883-ORSS01003883.1-human-gut-metagenome-genome-assembly--contig:-NODE-3883-length-11687-cov-3.308631_pt1 | contig 11687 bp, 10 predicted proteins | sample MGYA00241899_ERZ509162 | MGnify/ENA primary metagenome ERZ509162 (study PRJEB26280, sample SAMEA2338641) | human gut metagenome | biome: human gut; feature: human-associated habitat; material: faeces... | reverse complement strand
AAAGATGATCCGGGCGAGGGTGGTGAGGAAGCTGAGGATGGTTTCAAGGACGTTCATGATTTATGAATTATGATTTATGGGGTGGGGAATGAGTTTACTGATTTTTCTGCAAACCTTGACCAACAACGCTTGATAGGCGGCACGGTTGTCGCCGTTGACTTCGCTGATGTAACGGCTGTATGAGATGGAACGGGCGAAAGCCTGCGGGTTGTTGCTGACGTCGGCCGCCGGGGTGTAGGCATGGCGGATCAGGCGGGCGTAGTCCATGAAGGAATCCTGCGGAGTGTCGTAGACACGGAAACGGAGGGAGTGGACGCCCAATTCGATACCTTCGCCTTTCCACCAGACGTTTTTCTTGCCGTAGGCGGTGATACCGAAAAAGTTATGGTGCTCGCGTGCGAGGTCGCTCTGTCCCCAACCCGATTCGATGACCGCCTGTGCCAGGATCACTATCGGATTGATCCGGAAACTTTCTCCCGCCTTGCGGGCAAGAGGGAGATATGACGATATAAAATCAACCTGTTCTGCTTTCATTTTCTTGTTGTTTTTGGACACTGTTTTGATTTTTTACAAACAGCCCCTTTTAATTTATTCTTGTTGTTTTCGTCTGATGATTTGAGCGTCTTTTCGGTCATATCCGCCCCCTCTTGTCTTCGTCAGATAGTTCGCTTATCCTCCTCGCCAGAGTGACGGATCTGCCTCAAAAAGACTTCTCAAATCATCAGGCGGAAAAATCAAAACAGTTTCTTAGTCTGTTTGAATTTAGCTTCCGGCCTACAGTTCACCCGGTTTCTCCTCCCCGCCTCCGGAAGACGGTTTGTCACCGGCCGGGACCAGGTCGAGATGTTCGAATGTGACATTCTTTTTCACCTGCGTCAGCATGGTCCCCGGCGAGAAGACGATACGCGCCTTGTTGAAGAAAGACGTGTTGAAGTCTGCTTCGTTCTCCACCCCTTTGCTGCCTGCGACCATCCGGAAGTTACCCAGGCGGCCCAGCTGGATCACATCCCCTTCTTCCAACCGTTCCTCCATGACGGACAGGATGCCGTCGATGACCAGTTTCACATCCCCCACGAAGGCGGAGCTGCGCACTGCCACCATGTTGCAGAACTTTTCGAATTTCAACTTTTTCAAGGAACGGACCTGTGCATAGTACAGCTTCGAGCCCTCGGCTGCGTCTTTGCGCATATCCGGTCTTCTTACCAAGCGATAGTTTAATGACATAAGCGTGATTAGTTTTTAAATGAATACTTTTACGGAATCTGTTTTTTCATTATCGATAACAAGACAAAGGTAAGATGCTGGTATAGGCAGAAATACAGATGGGGGAATATCGGCGAAGATCGATGCGGAAACAGGTAGAAAGAAGTAGGATATAAATGTGATTATCTATTGAATATTGATTTTTATTCCGTATCTTTATAGGACAATGAAACGATGGGAATTATGATCGTAAACGAATTCGAAATCAGAAGTTACGGGTGGCAGGAATTGGCGGTCCTTTACGGGCCGGATTTGATGCCGGAATCGGCCGGGAAACGGTTGTCCAAATGGGTGGGGGCAGACCCGGTGTTAGAGACGGAGCTGCAGGGCTACGGTTGGCGGAAAGGGAAGAAGACGTTGACACCCCGACAGGTGAAGACAATCGTGCAGTTTTTGGGTGAGCCTTGAAACAAGGGACTTCTGTGTACGAAACAAGGGACTTTGACGTGTAAGACCAGGGAACTTGGGAGACAAAAGACCGGACTTCCGGATGCGGAAGAGGGTACTTTTTCCCATCGATAGGGAGAGGATAAAGGCCGGCCGGCATTGCAGGCAATAAATAGATAAGCATATGAGCAAGTTAAAAAAAAGCGGAAAGGTGACTATTGCCGCTCGTACAAGAAAATCAGAAAAGAGGTACGGGACGCGTCCGATCCGTTGTACGAAATGATCGTTTATGCACTCTTCCTTACGGAGGAGGCCAAGGGGAAGCAGGAGAGGATGTGCGCCGTGGCGCAGAATTTCTTCCAGGAATTCGGGGATGACCTGCATCGTCTGATTTTCGGGATAGAAGAGAAAGCGTATAAGGACCGCATCCCGGTGTCGAAGCCGGAATTTCTGATCGGGATTTTTAAGACGCTGTGGTTGATGGAGGTATTCGGGGACGTACGGCCCCGGTATCTGATCGGTTTTATGTCGGAGACGTTCGATCTGGGTCTGGCGGAGTCTTCCATACGGACCATCTGGTATGACAAATGTGGGATGTATGACCAATTGAGGCCTGTTTTGCAGGATTTTTTTCGGAATTTGTATAGGAAATAACGTGTAAACCCGCTTGCAATGCGCCGCGCCGGCTTTTTTATCCGGCATTTTTGGGTATTACAAAATGCCCCTTTCCTGTCGTACCTTTGCCCATGCCGATTGAAAAGGGCGCAAATTAATGAGCTTATATATATATATTAATATATTTATTCTAAGATGTAGGATTGAACCGAAACTGACGGAAAACCTCTACAAGTAGCTGAAAATAAATTGTTTATATTGTGCTATTGACTGCACCGTTTTTATTTGGGGTAAAAATGTTTAATTTTAAATCCGTTCATTATGAAAAAGGATATGACGTTTTCGGCCGATTTTGCAAGATGCGGCTATACGAAAGTTTCCCGGCAGGCCATGCAGATTGCTTTTACGCCGGGAGACAAGTGTGAAAAAGAGGCAAAGGTGCTCCTGTGCATATTGGGTTTTGCCTATTTCAAAAAAGGAGAAGTCTCCTTTCATTTCAAAGACTATGCTTGTGAACGAGGCGAGTGGATCACCTCTTATTCGGAACTGGCACGGCGTACGGGGTTGATACGCAGGACGGCAGTCACGGCTGTCGGACATCTTGTCGAGGCAGGATGGCTGACGGTCACGGCGGTGGGCAGGATGACGAAGTTTACCTTGACCTTCTATGACGCGCCTCCCCAGCCCGACGGCCACGGCTCTCCGCAGGGGGGCGGCGACGACGGTTTGTCGCTTGCGGCAGCCCTCTACATGTACCAGAACGGGACGGTCTATAACACCGGGGAGACTGTCTGATGGGGTTGAATGCCGTACAATCGTATCCGGCGGAGCGGGTCTTGGTGGCAGCTCTGTTGGGACGTCCCGCCTCTTTCCACGAATTGGGTGGACGGGTGACGGAAGAGATGTTTACCGAACCGGGGCTGCGCCTGGTGTTCCGTGCCTTTGCCGAGCTGGCCTCGCGCGGCGAACGGATCGACATGGCGACGGTCGAGGCGGAGATGTTCCGGCTCGATCACCGGCTTTATGGCGAGCTGAACGGAGTCTCTTTCCTAAGCGCCATGTTGCAGGCGGTGCGCAACGACAGCCACATCCACGAATATGTGCGTCTGGTACAGCGCGAATGGATGTTGCGCGGCTGTGTGGCGAGCCTGAACAAACGCGGTCTGGAGGCGCAGCAGCCGGATGTCGACGTGATGAAGCTCCTCGCCGGTGTCACGGACGACATGGACGGCTTGCGTGAACATGCCTCCGGAAGCGTGGATGTCCGGATGGCGGCCGAGGTGGCACGCGAAGTCCTGGCGCGTTCGTTCCGTAACCAGGAGGCACGCGAAAAAGGGGAACATATACAGGTGTGTACCGGGTTCGACGAACTGGACGACTTGACGGGCGGCCTTTACCGGGGCGAACTGGCGGTGCTCTCCGGGCGGCCTTCGATGGGAAAGACGGCGGTGGCTTTGCACATGGCGCTTCAGGCGGCGCGTGCGGGGCGGAATACGCTTTATTTCAGCATCGAGATGAGCGAGGAGGAGGTGACGGAACGTATCCTTTCGATGCTGAGCGGCGTGGAGGCCGGCAAGATCCGTTTCAAGGGGACGAACCGCGAGGAGCGTGCGTTGTTGGAGAAAGCGGCGGCTGAGCTGGCGGGGTTGCCGTTGAGGATCGTCTATTGCGGTTCGCTCGCCATCGACGAGATCCGTGCCGTGCTGATGACGCGCAAGGCTCGCCGGGAGCTGGACATCTTCTTCATCGACTATCTGAACCTGATCCATATCCCTTACACACGGGGCAGCCGCAACGAGACGACCGATCTGGCCCTGGGCGATGTGGTGCGGAAGGTGAAGCTGATGGCGGTCGAGCTGGATGTGCCTGCCGTCCTGTTGGCGCAGATGAACCGCGACAGCGACCGGCGCCTGGCTCCTTATCTGCCGATCTTGAGCGACCTGCGTAACTCCGGCGCGATCGAGCAGGTGGCGGATCAAGTGATCTTCGTCTACCGGGCCGAGAAATACGGCATCTTGTACGACAAGGATACGAAAGAGGACCTGCGGGGCGTGGGCTATCTTCTGGTCGCCAAGAACCGTAACGGGGCGACCGGACGGGCGCGTTTCCGCTACAACGTTTCGATGACACGGTTCCTGTCTTATGAAAACCGGTTGTTATGAGAGGCGATTCGTTGAAAGAGAGAATCCTTCGGGTGGCCACGATCGAGGAAGTGGTGGCTGCCTATGTGCCGTTGCAGCGCAGCGGTGCGGGATATGTCGGCTTGTGTCCTTTCCATGCAGACAAGCATCCTTCGTTGCACGTCCATCCGGGAAAACAGTTTTTCAAATGTTTCGCTTGCGGCGAAGGCGGAGACTTGTTCGCTTTCGTGCAGAAGATCGAGGGATGTTCGTTTACGGAAGCGATGGGAAAACTGGCGAAACGGTATTCGATTGACAGTAGGGAGTGGACAGTAGACAATTATGCAGGGAAGAAGAAAAGGACGGACGGAAAGGGGACGACCGGAAAGAGGACAGCCGGCTCCCCGGACAAAACGGCAAATGAAAACAGTGACGACCAATTGTCTGTTGTCAATTCTCAATTGTCCATTCGGACGATTGGCGCCGCCAATCGTCTGTTCGCCTCCCTGTTGCAGCCTTACGTGCCGGAAGACGAGGCTTTGAGGGAGACGTACCGCCTTTTCGGGGTGGGGATCGCTCCCCCGGAAGTGCCGGCGGATTACCGGAAGATGCGGTCGCGGCTGATCTTCCCGATCCGGGACGAGAAGGGCGGGCTGGTGGCGTTTGCGGCCCGCAGGCGGACGGATGGTGAGGAGGGAGCCAAGTATGTCAACTCGCCGGCCAGTCCGGTCTATAGCAAGAGCCGGGTGCTTTATGCGCTGGACTTGGCGGGGGAGGCGATACGGGAGAGGCGGTTCGTCTTCGTCACCGAAGGCTACAAGGACGCCCTGGCGATGCATGCCGCCGGATTTACGAATACGGTGGCGCTCTGCGGGGTGGCTTTCACTGCCGGGCATCTCCGGTTGCTGGCGGGATATACGCAGCGGATCGTCCTGCTGCTGGATGCCGACAGGGCCGGGGAGGCGTCGATGGAAAAGATCGTGGCGATGCTCTCGTGCGGGACAGACTCGGAAGGGGAGCGGTTGGAGCCGGCCTGTTTGTTCGAAGTAAGCCGGATGCAGCTTCCTTACGGAGAGGACCCGGACAGCCTGCTGCATGGAGCGGGCTTCGTCTCTTTCCGCCGTCAGATCACCGCTTTCCTCCATCTGGCCTTGCTGGAAACCTACGAACACTACCTGCTTCGGCAGATTGCAAAGACCGTGAGCGATTTATCTCTCTGTCTTTCATGTGAAGACCGAATATCTTTGTTATCTTTGCTCGCAAAACAGAAATCCCGCCTCTCACGTGTGACGATGCGGCTGGGGAGGAATGTGGTGGTGTAAACAACCGGTCACCGATGAATTTGCCGGAGTCATTCGCGGGAGACGGATTGTTAAGTTAAATGGAACATAGTCATAATTATATGCAGTTACAACCTACATTTTCAATCATAACGATTACCTATAATGCCGTGCACCTGGTGGAGCAGACGTTGTTGAACGTGTTGAGCCAGTCCTATCCGAACATCGAATATATCGTGATAGACGGCGGTTCGACAGACGGAACGGTGGATATCATCAGACGGTATGAATCGGGGCTGGCCTATTGGGTGAGCGAGCCGGACAAGGGGATATACGATGCCATGAACAAGGGGCTTCAAAAGGCGACGGGAGATTATGTCTGGTTCATCAACGCCGGCGATACTCTCTGTTCGTCCGATACGGTCCAGTCGGTCGTTTCCAGGTTGCAGAAGAGGAAGGCTTTGCCGGATATCATCTATGGGGAAACGAATATCGTGGACGAGGAAAGGCGGTCGCTGGGACTGCGCCGCCTCAGGGCGCCGCGGAAGCTCTCGTGGAAGAGTTTCCGGATGGGGATGTTGGTTTGCCACCAGTCGTTCATACCAAAACGTGCGATTGCCCCGTCATATGATTTGCAATATCGCTATTCGGCCGATTTCGACTGGTGTATCCGTTGCATGAAGCAGGCCCGTTCATTCTGTAACACGCACCTTACCCTGTCCGACTTCCTGGACGGCGGGACGAGCACGACGCAAAGAAAAGCATCCTTGCGGGAGAGATATGCGATTATGTGCAAATATTATGGTACTTTTGTTACGGTTTTGCTCCACGGCTGGTTCGCCATCCGTTTTTATACGGCGAAGTGCCTGAAGGGGCGGGTGTAAAGAATATGAATTTTAATGAGACATATATGAAGGATTTGCTGAAGCAATGGGGGAAACATGTTGTTGCCCTGATTTTGTTTTTGGGACTGGTGATGACCTATTTTTCACCGGCGGTGTTTGATGGGAAAGTAATCATGCAGGGCGATAATATCAAAGCGACCGGAATGGGATCAAGCCAGATGGATCAATACGCCGAGACGGCACAGCCGGGTGAGTTCAGTGTCTGGTCGGATGCGATGTTCGGAGGGATGCCGTATGTGACAGGATATGGGCAGGCCGCACCGAGTATGCCTTCTTATTCGATTGTGGATGGTTGGTTGAAAAAGGTGGGGTATGGTGATGCTGCGATGGTTTTTACCGGGTTAGTGTGTTTCTACCTGCTGATGTGTATCATGGGAGTAAACTGGTGGCTTGCGATTGCCGGGGCATTCGCTTTTGCATTCTCATCCTATAATATCATTATTATCGAGGCGGGGCATATCGTGAAAGCCTATGTGATCGGTTATATGCCGGTGACGTTGGCCGGTATGGCTTTGCTTTTCAGGCGCTCCTATCTGTGGGGAGCCGTCTTGTTCCTGTTGGGGGTAGCCTTATCCTTGGCGAACGGGCATATCCAGATCACCTATTATCTGGTCCTGCTTTGTCTGCTGATCTATGTAGGATATGCGGTCAGAAAGATCAAGGAGAAAGCCTATGGCGAATGGTTGAAGACCTCCCTGATTATGGCCGCTTGCGTCGTATTGGCCGTATTGCCTAATGCGCAGGGGATGTATTCCAATTGGGATCTGGGGCAGCACTCCATCCGTGGCGCTTCGGAGCTGACGCCGAAACCGGATGCTTCGGGCAAAGTGGAGAAGGCTTCCACCGGTTTGGATAAGGATTATGCTTTTCAATGGAGTTACGGCTGGAAAGAGTTGATGACCGTTCTTGTGCCGAATGTATATGGCGGTGGTTCGGGAGGAACGTTGGACAGCTCTTCCGAGTTATACAAGGAGTTGAAGAAAAACGGGGCCCAGGTGGGGAAAGAAGTACAGACTTATACCTATTGGGGAGATAAGATATTCACTTCCGGACCGGTCTATTTCGGGGCGTTGGTCTGCTTCCTGTTCGTCCTGGGGATGTTCGTGATCCGGAACCCAATGAAATGGTGGCTGCTGGCTGGATCGGTGTTCCTGACATTCCTTGCGTTGGGACGTAATTTCGATTCTTTCAACGACCTGATGTTCCATTATCTGCCTTTGTACAATAAGTTCCGTACGGTCGAGATGGCGTTGGTGATACCGGGATTGGTATTTCCGATCGTCGCTATTTGGGGGTTGCGGGAAATCTTGACCGAAAAAGTGGAGGAGGCTCGTTTGAAAAAAGGATTCCTTTGGGCTTTGGGGCTGACTGGAGGACTTTGTGTGATCCTTTGGCTGATGCCTTCCTTGTTGTTGGATTTCCGGTCTGCATACGATGCGCAGTTCCAGAACCAGGTTCCGGAGTGGTATTACACGGCCTTGTTGATGGACCGTGCTTCGCTGGCTTCGGCCGATGCGTTGCGTTCTTTGGTCTTCATCCTGTTGGGAGCCGGGTTGCTTGTCTGGTTCTGGAAGGCGAAGAACAAGAAGACTGCGGCGACTTTCGTAAGTGCAGGGGTGGCAGTCCTTATTTTGATTGATCTTTGGACGGTGGATCGTCGTTATCTGAATGACAGTAATTTCGTCAGGCAGCAGCCGGCGGAGATGTATAAGGAAACGGTTGCCGACAAGGCGATTCTGCAGGATACGGGTTCGATTTTCCGTGTGTTGAACATCAATAACCCGTGGCAGGAAACGAATACTTCCTATTTCCATCATTCTATCGGAGGGTATCATGCCGTCAAGCTACGCCGTTACCAGGAGCTGATCGACCATCGGCTGGACGGTGAGTTGCGTGGGATTATCAGTGCTTTGCAGAAGGCACAGACGGCTGAAGACGTGATGTCTGCGTTGGCTGCTTGTCCTTCCTTGAATATGTTGAATACCCGCTATGTCATCTATAACCCTGAACAGCAACCGTTGAAGAATCCGTATGCATTCGGGAATGCCTGGTTTGTGGACAAGCTGGATATGGTGGACAATGCGGATGCCGAGATAGAAGCCTTGAATACGATCGATCCGCTGAGAACCGCTGTGGTTGATAAGCGTTTCCAAGAAGATTTGGAAGGATTTGTGCCGCAGAAAGATTCAACCGCAACGATCGTGTTGGAAGAATACCGTCCGAACCGTCTGACCTATAAGAGTAAAGCGGATAAGGAACAATTGGCAGTCTTCTCCGAAGTATATTACCAGCCGGGTTGGAAGGCTACGGTCGATGGCAAGGAAGTGCCTCATTTCCGTGCGGACTGGATATTGCGTGGCATGCGTGTTCCGGCAGGCGAACATACGATCGTATTCGAGTTCCGTCCGTCCGGTTATGTGACGGCTGCATACGTTTCTTCCTACAGTTCGTTCCTGATCTTGTTATTGCTGATCGCTGCGATCGGTTGGTCGGGATGGAAATATTGGAAAAAGAGTAAAAATTGATATTGTTCAAAAGCATCACTTTTGACGACCGTCTTTATCCCGATGAAGTCAATGTTCGTATGGGATGAAGACGGTTGTCTTGACAATGACTTTTGGGAGTCTTTTTATTTGTAGAACGTTTTCTGGAATGCTGAAAACTCCTCTTTCTTCAGAACCAATCTGTTCCAGGCAGCATCTAAAAATCCACAACCGTATCCTGACAGTTGGATAAAGGAGGCGATAATCGACAGGAAGCCGATTTTGATGCTTTTATTCTGAATCGAAGAATCCGCAAAGATAAGCAAACAGAAAAGTCCGAGCGGCAATAAACTCCAAGTGCAGAAGAGGCTTCCGACCAGGAAAAAGAGTACTCCTAATGTAAAGGCCGCCGGCAATAGATGTACCAGTTTAAGCGAGTCCGGATATTTCTTGTACAAATTGATACGGGCGATGCCGGAATTATAAACCTGGCGGAAGAACTTGTGCCAATCCGTACGTCTCTTGTGATATACCCAGGCCGAGGGAAACAGGCATACTTTGTAGCCGTTCTTGAATAGGCGGATACTGAAATCGATATCTTCCCCGAAGCGCATGGGGGAGAAGCCGCCTAACGCTTCGTAGGTGCTTTTCCGGATTCCCATGTTGAAGCTACGGGGGTAGAACTTATCCATCTTCTTTTTGCCGCCACGAATGCCGCCTGTCGTAAAGAAGGAGGTCATGGAGTAGTTGATGGCTTTCTGCACGTCCGTAAAGCTGTCAGAGGCCTTGTCCGGCCCTCCGAAAGCGTCCGCCCCGGTTTCCTTCAGTTCCTTGTTTACCGATTTGATGTAGTCGGGAGGCAGGATGCAATCTGAATCGAGAACGATCAGGTAATCGCCTTTGCTCTGCTTCGCCCCGTAGTTACGGGCATTGCCCGGACCGCCATTAGGAATATAGGAATAGGAAACATCCAACTTATCTTTGAAAGCTTCGACTACATGCTGGCAAGTCTCCTTCGAGCCGTCTTCGACGATGACGACTTCGAAGTTTGTTTCACTCTGCCGTGTAAGGCTGTCCAATAACTCCTCTACCTCGTTGGGACGGTTGTAGACAGGGATGATAAGGGATAAATGGGATGTTGCCATATTTATGAATTCTTTAAGATGTAATATCCGCAGGTTGTATAGAAGTTACGGATATACGGGATATTCAGGAATCTCCATAGTTTTCGAGGATGGAGATTGAATTTCGTTTCGTAATTAGGGTTGATGAAATAGAGGACTTCTTCGGCTATCCGGTATTTTTCTTTGTGCACGATCGAGAGAAAACGTTCCAATGAAATGCCGGTATCCTTGATTTCCAAAAGTCCTCCGGGATTGACATTCCCCCATTCCAGCACTTTTTTATATGCGGGGCGAGGCAATAGGTGGAACCAGGGCAAATGGCTTAGGAGCTTGTTGTTGCAAATCTGCTGGTGACCTCCGAACGGATTCTGCCAGGGAGGGAAAGCCACAAAAATAACGCCGTGGGGACTTAAGAACCTCTTTATAAAAGGCAAGAATAATTCTTGGTTGGGGATGTGTTCTATCACATCCCGGATGATGATAATGTCGAACTTGTTGTGCAGTTCGGTTACTTTGTAGATATCCTCGCAGATCAATGTCAAGTTTCTGTTGTTGGGATGTACGCTGTAGATTTCTTTTGCGATTGCAATCTGGCCTCCGTTGATGTCTATGCCGGTCACTTTGCAACCGAGATCCAGAAAGGGTTTTATGTTTCCCCCTTCTCCACAACCTATTTCAAGAATGTGGGAATCTGCCGTAATCGGTTTATGCTTTTCAATGAAAGGTATTACATATTTTTGTGTCGTAATACTTTGTTCGTTGAAATATAGTTGTCTGTCAGCGTGTCTTTTTTGCATATCTACAAAATAAAAATGAGGGTGTGCCGAAAGCCATCATACTTTTGGGCACACCCTCAGATATATTAATATCTGTAATGTTCGGCCTTATAAGGTCCTTCGACCGGTACGCCGATGTAATCGGCTTGCTTCTGAGTCAGTTTGGACAGTTTGACGCCGATGCGCTCCAGGTGGAGGCGGGCAACTTCTTCGTCCAGGCGTTTCGGCAGGCGGTAGACACCTATTTCGTAAGGCATTGTCCACAAATCCATCTGGGCCAAGACTTGATTTGTGAAGGAGTTGCTCATTACGAAAGAGGGGTGGCCTGTCGCGCAACCCAAGTTCACCAAGCGGCCTTCTGCCAGCAGGAAGATAGAGTTGCCTGTCGGGAATGTGTACTTGTCAACCTGCGGTTTGATGTTGGTGTGCTGGATGTTCGGATAGTTCACCAACTTGTCGACCTGGATTTCGTTGTCGAAATGGCCGATGTTGCAAACGATGGCCTGGTCTTTCATCTGGGCCATGTGTTCGATGGTGATGATATCGCAGTTACCGGTGGTCGTGACAAAAACGTTGCCTTCCTTGACGGCTTCTTCCATCGTTGTCACTTCGAAGCCTTCCATAGCGGCTTGCAGGGCGCAGATCGGGTCGATCTCCGTGATCAGGACACGGGCTCCGTAAGAGCGCATGGACCGGGCCCAGCCTTCCCCTACGTGGCCATATCCGGCAACCAC
>ENA-ORSS01003877-ORSS01003877.1-human-gut-metagenome-genome-assembly--contig:-NODE-3877-length-11704-cov-6.759636_pt1 | contig 11704 bp, 10 predicted proteins | sample MGYA00241899_ERZ509162 | MGnify/ENA primary metagenome ERZ509162 (study PRJEB26280, sample SAMEA2338641) | human gut metagenome | biome: human gut; feature: human-associated habitat; material: faeces... | reverse complement strand
AATCCACATTGGCTTTCTTCGGTGAGCCCCGCACCCGCGGGGATGATCCCGGCTTCGCGGTACTTGCTCGGCACTTCGTCGAGTGAGCCCCGCACCCGCGGGGATGATCCCGAGCAGATGCGCCGTAATGTCGACGTCACTCGGTGAGCCCCGCACCCGCGGGGATGATCCCCGCTTCGATTCCGTGCAAACACATGATAGCGTGTGAGCCCCGCACCCGCGGGGATGATCCCTACACGGTGCCGGAGCCGGTGACGCGCCAGTAGTGAGCCCCCGCACCCGCGGGGATGATCCTGCGAACGGCAACATCGGGTTCCGCTCCGCTTTGTGAGCCCCGCACTCGCGGGGATGATTCCTATGTGGCACTTGATGCATCACATGGATTCATGTGAGCCCCGCACTCGCGGGGATGATCCCGGCATCCGCGAGCGCACGTTGGACAGCCGCCGGTGAGCCCCGCACCCACGGGGATGATTCCGGCTTCTTGGTTCAGCAGAACTACATGAAGATGTGAGCCCCGCACCCGCGGGGATGATCCCTTATCTGCCACATAGGCAGCTTAGAAATACCTGTGAGCCCCGCACCTGCGGGGATGATTCCTGCCATTATATGGACATATCAAAACCGAAATAATCAAGCAGGATGATATCGAATGCATTTTAGCAGATTAACAATATACCTAGAATGTAAGCCTTGTACCTGTGAGGATAATTCCAGAAAAAATAGAAATTATGGTAGAATTTAATATTTCATCAATTTTCTAGAAGGAATTTCATATCTCTTATCGAATATGTATCTATAACAAATGTCTGAGGAGAAGACCGTAAGATGAGCCGAGGATGATTTACGACTCGATACTCTGATTCTGACATGGTACAAATGGAGGAGAGTATGATGGCGCATGATGAAATGGCATTATCTTCACCAGCACGGTCATTATGGGGGAAGCTGGCACTTGATGGCAAGCATTGCTGGTTACCGCTCTGGATGCATCTGGCAGATACGGCGGAGATCGCGGATCTTTTGTGGATGCATTGGCTGCCTCCGCATACGAAAGAATTGATCGTGCAGGGAATCGTTGTTCAAGAATTCCTTTCATTGGCAGAACGTGAGATGCTGGCAGGGAAAATTGTTCGTTTTTTGGCCGCTGCACATGATTGTGGTAAGGCGTCACCTGCATTCGTGATAAAGGCAAAAAAAGTTAATTTTGCTGATATTGTTGATGAAATCTCTGGTAAGGGATTACCGGTTGAGGTGAAAAATCAGGCACTGGCAAAGCGGTTTCCGCATGCATTAGTCGGAGAAGCTATTCTTGAGCGTCATGGCATGGACCGAAGTTTAGCCGACATTGTAGGAGCGCATCATGGAAAACCTTTGGAGTCGAAACATGACCTTGAAATAGCTCCGGAATATTCGTCGATTACCGGTATAAAAGATGGAGCATGGGAAAGAGTTCAAGAGGAACTTGTGCAATATGCACTGCACTTGGCAGGCCTGTCGTCCATCTCAGGGATAACACTGACTGTGCCAGCTCAGGTCGTTCTGAGTGGTTTGCTGATCATGGCAGATTGGCTGGCTAGTGATGCGACTCAATTCCCGTTGATTCCACGTGATTACGGCATCATGGAAATGAAATCGGCTAAAGAGCGCGCAGAGCAAGCTTGGTCTGGCTTACATTTACCCGAGTACAAACAATTTGCATCGGCTTGTCCCTGGTCTCAGCTCTATGAAGAGCGGTTTGGACGTCAGCCACGGCCCGTGCAAGTTCATGCTCTGCAAGTGGCTTCACAGATGAAACACCCTGGCTTGATGGTGATTGAAGCGCCGATGGGAGAGGGAAAGACAGAAGCCGCTTTAGCAGCATCAGAAGCATTTGCCCGCCGTTTTGGCTTGGGTGGTATTTATTTTGCTTTACCGACACAAGCGACGAGTGATGGCATTTTCCCGCGTATTGAGAAATGGATTGAGCATCTCCATGCGGGCGTGAGCCGGTCGATTTTCTTGGCGCATGGCAAATCAGGATTCAATGAGGCGTATAACGGCATAAAATTGCATTCGCACCTCTACGATGAAGAAGACGAGAAACATGCCGATGTAGTCGTCAATGATTGGACACAGGGAAGAAAGAAGGGACTGCTCGCTGATTTTGTTGTGGGGACAATCGACCATGTCTTGATGGGGGGCCTCAAGATGAAGCATCTTGCTTTGCGCCATCTGGGATTGGTGAATAAAATCGTGATTCTAGACGAGTGCCATGCGTATGATGCGTACATGAATCAATATCTGGATCTTGTCGTATCTTGGCTGGGTGCGTATGCTGTTCCCGTCATCGTTCTGTCGGCAACTCTACCACCGCATCGTCGTCAGGAGTTGCTGGCTGCCTATCAGAATCGGCGCCTCAAGAAGACAGATTGTATTGACACAGAGGTTATCAGTCCGTATCCATTGATCAGCTATACCGACGGCGAGAACACCTATCAAGATTTGCCAGAACCTTCTGGACGGAAGAGGGGCGTTCATCTTCGGCAGCTTGACGAAGACAATCTGGGTGATATCCTGAGTGAGCTGCTGGCGGAGGGCGGTTGTGCGGGTATCATCTGCAATACCGTCAAGAAAGCGCAGTCGGTTGCGCAATGCATGGAAATGTATTTTGGAGAAGATTGTGTCAGGTTACTGCATTCTTGCTTCTTGAGTTTTGACCGCGTCCGGAAAGAGCAGGAGCTCCGCGATTTGTTGGGGCCGCAGGAGGACCATCGTCCTGATAAACTCATTGTGGTCGGCACTCAGGTCATGGAGCAGTCACTTGATGTGGATTTCGACGTCCTCTTCACGGAGATATGCCCCATGGATTTGCTCTTGCAGCGTATTGGCCGACTGCATCGCCATAACAGGAAAAAGGCGCGGCCAAGCCGTTTGCAGGAAGCGACATGCTATGTCATGGGAATCCAGGATGCATTGACATTTGATGAAGGGAGTACTGCTGTCTATGGCGAGTACCTGCTGATGAAAACAAGAGCTTTTTTAGAACGGCGCCTGATCTTGCCGGATGATATCCCTCGCTTGGTCCAACAGGTGTACGAAGCAGGCTATGATGATGAAATCATTAACCGGCTTGCAAAAGAAGCCAATCTTGTAAAAGAAGCCGATATAGCTGATGTCAGGCAGCAATATGCGATTGCAAAGGCTCAATATGAGATGTGCATTGAAAAGAAAAAGAACAAAGCGAGGACATTCCAGATTAAGGCGCCGAAAGCACAGCGTAAGAATTTGCTTGGCTGGCTGAACGCACCACAGATGGAGGACGCATCTGGGAAACGAGGCGAAGCCACAGTACGCGATAGCGGGAACTCTCTTACCGTGCTGGTTATCTGTAAAAAGGAAGACGGCGGTCTTTACACATTGCCATGGCTTTCTGAGCATGGTGACGAGCGGATTGACGATGTGTCAGATGATGCACTCGCAAAAGCGATTGCAAGCTGTTCCATCAATCTACCATCTTATTTCGTGCAGAATTGGCAGATTGATAAGGTGATTGATGAATTAGAACAAGTAGTTCTTGATAACAATCTGGATTCCTGGTATGTATCTCACTGGTTGAAGGGGGAACTTTTCTTGGTCCTCAATGAAGAGCATGAGATGCATTTGCTGGATCGTATACTTGTTTATGATGAAAAGAATGGACTTTGGAGCTACAAGGAGGAATGAGATTTGGACGGAAAAGAACCAGAAATGGAATTCAACCTGTTAGACGAGCCTTGGATTATCGTCAAGACAAGGGCAAATGAAACAAAAACATGGTCCATCTTGGAGCTCTTTGAGCATGCACATGAAGCACAAGAGCTGGCAGGTGAGCTCCCTACACAGGATATTGCCATAATGCGATTACTGCTGGCCATCATGCATGGCACTTTTGTGACAGAGAATATTGAAACAGTAGACGATGCGATAGAGTTATGGACCGACCTTTGGGAAGAAAAACAGTTCCGCTTTGATGAGATAAAAGCGTATCTGGAGCCTTATCATGATCGTTTCTGGCTCTTTCATCCGACGCAACCGTTCTATCAGTCTGCGCATATTAAACAGAATATGGATGGATACAAGGCCGCAAAGGGCAAGAAGATTTCATCGGATATTAAGTGGAAGACTGTTGCTAGGCTGGTAGGAGATTTATTCCAGAGTGATAATGCCCCTAGACTGTTTCCTACACGTACAGGAGATGCACAGAATCGCCTGACGTATGCGGAAGCTGCGAGATGGTTGTTGCATTTGAATGGATTTGATGATGATTCAGCAAAGATGCCGACTCCTAAGGGAGTTGGCTATCTGGGGCAACTCGGCTTGCTCTATGCTAAGGGCAGGAATCTGTTTGAGACGCTGATGCTCAACTTTGTCTTGGTTGATGACCGTGATGAAGTCTTTGATGATGGTGAAGGGGACAGCAAAGCTTATTGGGAAAAGCCAGTTTGCGAAGTAATCGAACGAGAGATTCCTCAGCCAAGACCTCAGAAAGATTTGCTGACGATGCAATCCAGGCGTATTTTCCTGCACAGGGAGCATGGGATGGTAACGGGATATCTGTTGACAATGGGGGATTACTTCGCAAAGGATGCTAGTCTGCTCAATGAAATGATGACCGTTTGGAAAGCGGATGATGCAAGAGAATTTTCTCCTAAGAGACATCGACTGGAATATCAAGTTTGGCGTGATTTTGCTTCATTACTTGGGATGAAACAGAATAATAGAAAAAACAAACAGCCAGGTATTGTACATTGGCTACAGATTTTAGAAGATTCGACTGACGCCATCAAGATGAATATAAATTTGTTTCATATCTGTGTTACAGGAGCATTCTATAACCTGAAAGGTGCCGGATGGCAAATCGTCGATTACATTCAGGATGATCTTACCATTAATGCGTCCTTGTTAGCAAAGATGAATGAGATGTGGATACAGGAAATTGTTGGTATCCTTGATAAGACAAAGGATGCAGTTAGGAATTTGGGCGACTTCGCTGCTGATATTGCCGAAGTGTCTGGCAATAGTTTTCAGGGAGGTCTTTCTACAAAGAGAAAAGAAATTGTAAAGTTTGCTCAAGAAGAGGGATATCATCATTTAGACCAAGCATTCCGTATTTGGCTGCTCGGGATTAATCCTGATAATGATGAATTGGAGATGAGGACAGCAGAATGGTTGCTCATAGCTAAGAAAACGCTTCTACAATTGGCACAGGAGCAACTTAATCAGTGTTCAGATACGGCTTTAGTAGGCTATGTAAAAGGTGGGGTTGAACAGAATGCGATAAAGGCTTTCCAGAAATTCCAATATCGTATCAAGAACATATTAGGATGAGGTGATTAGGATGAATCCAGTGGAGCTTAATATTCTTCGATTGATGAGAAGGCGTATCTCGCATATTTATTCATCAAAAGCAGTCTTGGCGTGTTTGCGTAGAGGTATTGGTAAAGAAATCGGTACGATGCCAAATCTATTAGGATTTGTACTGCCCGAACAAGAAATAAGCGACTATCCAAGACAAGAAGAACAGATTGAAAGAGCACTTTATACTGCATTGACGTTGTATGCTTTTCATCAACAAGGAATAGAAAGATGCATGAGTGATGGTCTGACGGATGAAGATACTGCTGTCAGTAATAGGAATTCTTTCGGATATGCTGCTGGTAGACTATTCCGTGCTTCTGAAAGCGAGGCAGGTGTACAGAGACGATTCAATCAAGTTCTTACTGCAAATAGCCTGACTGAATTATCTGTACATGCTAGAGGAATCATCGGCTTGATGAAGAAACATAATATTACAATAGATTATCCTCAGTTTGCATTGGATCTTTATCGTTTTCAACAGTTGGATTGTCATAGGAAAATCGTCCTCAATTGGGGCAAAGATTATTACATGGAAGATGCGAAAAAAGGAAAGGAAGAAAGCAAATGAAGAAGCTTGATAGAATCTATGTAGATTTTCATGTTATCCAGACGGTACCACCAAGCTGTGTCAATCGTGATGATACAGGTTCGCCTAAGACGGCATTGTATGGCGGTGTACGACGCGCAAGAGTATCTTCGCAGAGCTGGAAACGCGCAATGCGTGAGATGTTCTGTGAAGATCTTAATGAAAAGGATTTAGGCATCCGTACGAAGAGGGTTGTAGGCTTGGTGAAAGAAGAGCTGTTGAAGATTCGAGCAGATATATCGGAGCAAGATGCAGAATCATTGGCAGAAAGAGTCGTAAAAGCTTCGGGCCTCTCGACGGAGAAAAAGAAAAATGAGGATGAAGAAAAAACAAAAGCACTTTTCTTCATCAGCAGAACTCAGGCGCATAATCTCGCTTTTTATATCTTGGCGCATCAGGATGCTGCAGATAAGGATATCAAGAAAGAAGCGAAGAGGCTGCTCAATCAGAATCACAGTGTAGATATTGCTCTTTTTGGACGCATGGTCGCAGATGATCCGTCGTTGAATGCAGATGCTTCTTCACAGGTCGCTCACAGCATCTCCACACATCGCGTTGACAATGAGTATGATTACTTTACGGCGATAGATGATCTTGCCCCGGAGGATAATGCCGGTGCTGGTATGATTGGCGTTGTCGAGTACAATTCCTCGACGATGTACCGCTATGCGACTGTAGCAGTACATAACTTGTTCAAAGAATTGGGTGGTGAGAAGGAAGCAACAGCGGCCGCCGTTGGTGAATTTGCAAAGGCTTTTATCCAGTCGATGCCAACGGGTAAGCAGAATACCTTTGCCAATCGAACTTTGCCGGATGCTGTTCTTGTCACAATCCGTCGTGATCAGCCTATCAATCTTGTCGGTGCCTTTGAAGAGCCGGTTCGTACTGTCGAGGGAGGCTATGTGAAGCCTTCTATTCAGAGATTGGGGAAGTATGCAGAACAGGTTTATGATCGGTATGTGGATACGCCGGAAAAAGCTTGGGCAATTGGGATGGAAGACCAGGCAGAAACGGTCAACATGAAGGAATTGCTTCAGAGACTTCAGGATACGTTGCTTCATGATATGGAGAGCTTAGAAAAGGAGTGATGGTATGAGCACACTGCTTTTAAGATTGGCTGCCCCTATGCAGTCATGGGGGATAAGCAGTAAATTCGACCGTCGCACGACCAATATGGAGCCAACTCGTAGTGGCGTGATAGGCATGCTCGCTGCTGCCATGGGAGTATCACGTGAAGATTCTCTCGATGCGTTCAAAGTATTAAAGTTCGGCGTTCGGATTGATCAGCCGGGAACGATGAAGCAAGACTTTCATATGGTACATCGTGAGAACGGCAGTAAATCAACTGCATGGGTGACATATCGATATTATCTCGAAGATGCTGTTTTTCTTGCAGGACTGGAGGGACCGTCTGAGTTTTTGGCGAAGTTAGAATCTGCTTTGATGCATCCTGTCTATCCACTGGCACTTGGACGACGTTCATGTCCGCCTGCAGAGCCATTGGTTCTTGGCATCCGTGATGTGGATCTCTTGACAGCATTGAGGCAGGAAGAATGGCAGGCATCCTCTTGGTACCAGAGAAAAGCCAAATGGCAGCACATAACATCTTTAGAGATTGTTCGTGATGCCGGTCTGGATGAGAATGGTTATGCTGTTCGTGACTTTCCTGAAAGCTTCAGCCAGAAGAGACGGCTCTATCATTTCCGGAATGTCATCCGCGAACAGATCGCTTTGAGCCAGCTTGTCGACAGTGAGAGTACAGAGAAAAAACAGGAAGTTCCTACGGAACATGATCCAATGGAGTTATTGGAGGACAGCGATGTATCTATCAAGAATCAGAATCAATAAAGATATCCACACATCAATGAAATTCTTGGGTTCATTGCAAGTCATGCATGCTACGGTAGAAGGATGCTTTACGCCGGATGATGCATCGAGAAAACTTTGGCGCTTGGATTATCTTCATGGTCAGCCTTATTTGCTGGTGCTTAGCCAGAAACACCCGGATTTTTCTCATCTGGTAGAGCAATTCGGTTATGACGGTGATACTGGTGAGAGTCGTGATTGCCACAATTTATTTCGGATGTTAGCGAATGATCAGCGATATCGTTTTCGCTTCTGTGGTAATCCGGTACATAGCATCAAAGAAGGAAATCGTGAGCGGGGAAAAGTCGTTCCGCATGTGACTGTGCCGCAACAGGAGGACTGGTTCCGTTCTAAGAGTGAAGGTGCTGGCTTTTTGCCAGAATCCTTTGCTGTAGTGCAGCGTGATATCAAGAAATTCACACGCAATGGCAAGCTCGTCACATTGCATACAGCCATCTTTGAGGGTGTCTTACAGATTACCGATGCAGATCGATTCCGTCAGACATTATGTGCAGGAATCGGTAGAGCAAAATCATACGGCTGTGGTTTGCTTACCTTAGGTCGTCTGTGAAATCGTCATAAGCCTATTATGAGATGATGAGGGATTCCTATGAAAAAGTTACCCGGTGCACAGAAGACAGAATTGCAGGAGTTGCCTCAGATTAAGGAGCGATTGTCCTTCTTGTATCTCGAGCGCTGCTTGATCAATCGTCAAGATAGCTCCATCAGCATTGCTGATGAAAGAGGAACGGTACAAGTCCCGGCAGCGTCGTTGAGCGTGCTCTTATTAGGGCCAGGGACGACGGTTACACATCGTGCGATGGAATTGATTGGCGATGCGGGGACGAGCGTTTTGTGGATTGGCGAGCATGGCGTGCGTTATTATGCTTCGGGAAAGCCATTGACGCATTCCGCATCTTTGCTGATGATGCAGGCGAAACTGGTGACGAATACAAGACTTCGCCTTGAGATTGCACGCAAGATGTATCAGATGCGCTTCGCAGGTGAAGATGTTTCGCACATGACGATGCAGCAACTTCGCGGCAAGGAAGGGGCGCGAGTGCGAAATGTCTATCGCAAATGCGCGAAAGAAAATGATGTGGAATGGGATGGCCGTGAATATGACCCAGACGATTTTGAAGGAGGAAATGCGGTCAACCAGGCCCTGTCGGCTGGGACTGCATGCTTGTACGGCTTGGCACATAGCGTCATCGTGGCTCTGGGGGCATCGCCGGGGCTAGGGTTTGTACATACAGGCCACGAGAAGTCCTTCGTATACGATGTGGCTGATTTGTACAAGGCAGAGTATGTTATCCCCTTGGCTTTCCAGTTGGCGGCAGATCCATCCGATGATATCGGCGGCGACATGCGGCGCGCTCTTCGCGATAAAATCGTCGAGGGCCACCTGTTGGAAAGGATGGTGAAAGATATCCGTTACTTGCTGCTTGGCAAGGATGATACAGAAGTATCCTATGCGGATATTGTAAACCTTTGGGATGAAAAAAGAGGAGCCGTACAGAATGGTATTTCCTATGGAAAAGAAACAGAGCTGGAACCTGGATATGGCACGATAATTGAGGATAGCGATGATAGTGATAACCTTGACTGATTGCCCTAAGTCCTTGCGTGGGGATCTATCCAAATGGCTTCTGGAAATCAGCACGGGGGTTTTTGTCGGCAAGGTCAGTGCCCGTGTGCGGGATAATCTCTGGAAGCGCGTCAAAGATTCGGTCAGAAATGGGCGTGCAACGTTGGTCTATACGACGAATACCGAACAACGTATGGATTTCCGTCTTCATAATAGTGAAAATCAAATCATTGATTTTGATGGATTAAAACTTGTGATGAAGCCGAGTGTGAGTCGTGTGCGTCGTTTAGAACAGAAGCGCAGGAATTTCAGCAAAGCAGCGCAGATTCGCATGGCGAAGCAAAAGCAGGCTCATACTCAGCGTGAGCGGTATGAGGATACTGAACATTCGACGATTCCTTCCAATGCATCGTCTATGTCATCGAGATGCTATCCTGCTGATTACGTTGTACTGGACCTTGAGACATCTGGCCTGCGTGAAAAGCTAGACGAAATCATCGAAGTCGGTATGCTGAAAGTGGCAGCTGGACGAATAATCGGGTCGTATCAAGCATTGATACATACGAAGAAGCCAATTCCGCGTCCAATTGAAAAACTGACAGGTATCACGAATGAGATGATAGCCGCTTCTGGTGAGAACTTAAAGGAAGTACTGGCAAAAGTCGAATCCTTCATTGGCAAGGAGTCCTTGATAGGGCATAACATTATGTTTGACATGAAATTTCTGAATCATGCTTTGCAGAAGAATGGGCGTGGTGTCATCACCAATCCGCACTATGATACTATGTCCTTGTACCAAGAAAAGTGTGATTCAAAAAAGCGCATAAGTTTAGCAGATATGACAACTATCCTTGGACTATCTCAAAAGCCGACACACCGAGCCTTGCAGGATTGTCGGGCTGTGCAAGAAGCATATGAAGTATTGAAAAAGAAATAGTGTTATCGAATAACTCGTAAAACTGAATAAAATACGGGATGAGGCCCTGAGAGAATGGCGTCAATATTGGGATTTTTTAGTGTGAGCCCCGCATGCGCGGGGATGATCCCGGCGAAGGAAGTCAAAGAGAGTGCCGAGGGCCGTGAGCCCCGCATGCGCGGGGATGATCCCACGGCAGAGATCGACATCGAAGCAGTCAAGAAGTGAGCCCCGCATGCGCGGGGATGATCCTTGGCGCGAAGGTGCAGGAGATCGTCGACGGCGGTGAGCCCCGCATGCGCGGGGATGATCCCAACCTTCGAGTGCCCTTTTTCAGCCATAGAATGTGAGCCCCGCATGCGCGGGGATGATCCCGTGCCACTTTTACAACATCCTCATTCGCCATAGTGAGCCCCGCATGCGCGGGGATGATCCCTTTTTATGAACAGCTAGAATCTACCAATATTGGTGAGCCCCGCATGCGCGGGGATGATCCCTTTTTCTTGTCTACACCCTCGAAGAAGTTATTGTGAGCCCCGCATGCGCGGGGATGATCCCGTGCAGCGTTGCCATGCGGAAGTCCATTGCCGGTGAGCCCCGCATGCGCGGGGATGATCCCTAATTCCATCGCCCTGTTACTCGGCAGGGCTTGTGAGCCCCGCATGCGCGGGGATGATCCCGTCGCTGGGGATATGTGTAAGTATGGCACTGAGTGAGCCCCGCATGCGCGGGGATGATCCCACGAAACAGCAGCGCAGAAAGCGTGGCCGTGGGTGAGCCCCGCATGCGCGGGGATGATCCCAGAAGATGTACGACCGGCTGACGAACCCCGACGTGAGCCCCGCATGCGCGGGGATGATCCCCCTATCTATTATAACAGAAAGGAATTGATTTGGTGAGCCCCGCATGCGCGGGGATGATCCCTGGCAGAGAATTTAAGGCGATTAGGATACGAAGTGAGCCCCGCATGCGCGGGGATGATCCCGATACACGGGACATCGACTACTTTGGCGCCGGCGTGAGCCCCGCATGCGCGGGGATGATCCCAAGGTGCCGCGAGGTGGGGGAGACAGGGGCTCGTGAGCCCCGCATGCGCGGGGATGATCCCGGGTCGGTGTTGTTAAGGTTATTCTCAATAGTGTGAGCCCCGCATGCGCGGGGATGATCCCTTCTCGGCGGTGCCGTCAGCCTTGATGACTGGGTGAGCCCCGCATGCGCGGGGATGATCCCGCGCGTTCTATACCACTGATATATTGACGTTCGTGAGCCCCGCATGCGCGGGGATGATCCCGGCTATCTGGACAGGACAGCAGCCGACACGACGTGAGCCCCGCATGCGCGGGGATGATCCCGATGAGACGATGAAATA
>ENA-ORSS01003872-ORSS01003872.1-human-gut-metagenome-genome-assembly--contig:-NODE-3872-length-11715-cov-2.679331_pt1 | contig 11715 bp, 7 predicted proteins | sample MGYA00241899_ERZ509162 | MGnify/ENA primary metagenome ERZ509162 (study PRJEB26280, sample SAMEA2338641) | human gut metagenome | biome: human gut; feature: human-associated habitat; material: faeces... | reverse complement strand
ATAAGCGGTTGCTTTTGCCTTATCGTCAAAGACGATGTCAGAAGTTTCTGAGGGAGCTGTGCCGCCCCAGTAGGCTCCGTCGTAGAAAGAGCCTTTTGCTGAGCCGTCATAGGTTAATGTATCAGCAAATGTGGATGCGCTGATTGCGGCGCCAAGCACGATTAAGGGTGTTTTGAAGTTCATAAGTAAATCTCTTTTAGTGTATAATTTGAATATTGTTTAAATATGCAAATAATTTGAATATTGTTTAAATATGCAAAGTCAATCTATAAATATAACGTTAAAATACCGTTTGGGGTAAGTTCTACTCTATGATTTTATATCCTTATGATTCCTTTTTTGCCAAATTAGCTCTTTCTTATATCCGTATAGCTGACCAAAAAAACAAAAAAAACGCCCGCAAAACGACAGGGCGCTTTTTTTTTAATTTATGATGATATTATTTTCTGCGCCTGCGGAAGGCGGCCATAGCGAGAGCGCAAGCGCCGAAGATTGCGGCGATTGTCGCGGGCTCTGGGACTTTGCTCAAAGTCACGGTTAGGGCAGTGTCGCCAAAATCGTAATCGATATTTATGCCGTCGATTTGCGAAAATACGATGTCTCCGTTTTTAAAGTCTGTGCTGCCGTATTCAATGAGCGTGTAGGTTAGCTTTCCATCTACGCTTGCGTCTATCCATGCGGCGATCTCGTACGGGTCGGCGATAAGCTCGATTTCGCGCGTGCCGCCGGGAACCGAAAAGGACGTTTTAGATAAGGCGTATTCTAGGACTATCTTGTCGCTTGCGGAGTTGTCTTCAACAAGGTCGAATGAAATTTTACCGTTATCCCAATTTATTGCTTCGGCCTTCAAAATGGCGATTTCGCCGGTGACGGTGGCGGGCGATAGCGTGCCGCCTTCAAGGTATATTACAGATTCTCCGGCTTCGCTGTAATAATTGAGCTTTCCGGATTTTACAGTCACATTATCAAAAGAGAATGTCGTGCCGGTATCCTCGTAGTACTGCACGCCTGTTGAAGTGCCGTTCATCACCAAATTATAGGTGTTGACCCCGACCGAATTTGCGCTTTCGTAGGAGAACTTGCCGTTGAATTTTGAGGTTTCGGAATTTGTAAATGTCATTGTGATGGTTGAGTTTTCGAGCATATGCTTGCTATCGGGATTGCCCCCAATCTTTATTTCCCTATTCGTTCCCTCTAAACCTCCGAAAGAGAATGATAGGTTCTGGGCATTTGCGGAACCGTAGCACAGGTTTAGCGTGCCACCGGTATAATTAAAGACACCATCTACTTTTACGTTTAATGTGTGAAAGCGAAACCTTGACCCCTGCATTTCAATGTTGCCGCCAACTGTGAGGCTTTTTAAAATTTTCCCGTCGCCGAAAAGCGATTCTCCTGAAGTCTCTTCTCCTGAATCTTCTTTGGCGAGTTTTGATATAATATTGCCTTTTACCACAACTTCGCCAACGCCGTCGGAATCCGTCGCAAATGCAAATGGAGCGTAATTATGGTTTGAAGCCAGAGTGAGATCTTTAAGTATAGTGAAAGTGGATTCCCCTATATTTATTTTAATATTCATTCCCCATGGATTATCCTGCGTTCTATCTGTTATGGAATTATCTGTAATGCTATTTACAGTCATGCCATTTTTTGCGTCAAGGTCATAAGCGGTTGCTTTTGCCTTATCGTCAAAGACGATGTCAGAAGTTTCTGAGGGAAGTGTGTCGCCCCAGTAGGCTCCGTCGTAGAAAGAGCCTTTTGCTGAGCCGTCATATGTTAATGTTTCAGCAAAGGAGGAGGCGCTGATTGTAGCAGCACCCAATAATATTAAGGGTATTTTGGAGTTCATGTTTATAATAGTTAGAACAGCTTTTAAACTTAATAATTTTATTATCGCAACAATAAAGCAAGTCAACAAATAAAATTGAATATATCCATATCTTAGGTTCGAGTCTTAACGTATTTTTTTTAGGGAATTAACCCTAATAAATTTTTATTCTATAACGTCCATTTTTAAGTCCGCAAAGCGCGTCTGTCCTCCCAAAGATTTTAGCGCAAACCTCGTCGGTTTCCCACCCGCATTTTTTGGCAGTTGCATATCACATTTGTAATTTTTATTTCCGTCAGATAATGAAAGCGTCCAAGCCTCTCCCCCTTTTAGCGGAAAGTTCATTTTCCCCTTTGCTGTGAGCCATTTCTCCATTGGCAGTTTTTCGGATTCATTCCCGTTGACTTGGCCGTCTTTTACCGAGAAAAATGTCACATTCTGTGTTCCGCACGAAAATTCAGAGCCTTCCGACAGCTTAAACATAATTGAAAATTCGAGCTCTTTCCCGCCTGTGAAACGGCAATATTGCGATACTTCCGCCTTGCCTTCGATTTCAAGCGCCCTTCCTGCGGGCGAGTTTTCGTCGGCAACTACTTTTGCAGTGCCGTCCTTGGTGTCCACATTCATATAAACCGGCGGCTTCCCGATTTCGCCCACGCTAAAATCGTCAAATGCCCCGTTATTCCAGTCGGCAATTACAGGGTGTCTTACTATTTGCGGATACTTATAGTTCTCCAATATCTTTTTTGCGATTTCGCCCATTTTGCCTTCCGGCCCTGCGAATCTTGCGCCTATGGGCTTGAATCCTATCTTTTCAATGCCTCCGCCGTTAAAGAGGGCGTTTAAATCCACTTTCTCTACAAATGAATGGCTGTCCCTGCCGCCTTCGCGCCACTCGGCGAAGCTGTATTTGCCAAACAGAACTTCCCCCGACGCGTTCCAGTATATGTTGTTGTCAAATTTTGCGGCGCTTATCGACGGCGGACGATTTTCGCGGAATAGCTTTGCGGGAGAGTTGTACGCCACGACATTGCGCTCAAATACAAGGGAGTCGGGCATATTTCTGCCAAGTCCCAATTGGAAGTCTCTCGATTCGCAGAATACATTGTTGCGGATTTCGCAGTCTTTGCCGTAGTGCATATAATATCCGCCTTCTTGGGCGTTGCGCACAAAATTGCCGCTTACGATAAACCCGGTGCTTCCTTCGTCGTTGTATATGCCCCAGCCGCCGTATTGGTGGCAGTCGATGTCGAATATAAGGTTGTTTGAAATCTTTGAGCCGTGCGATATGCCGAGCGTGTATATGCCGCCGAGGTCGCACATTTGCGCGAATGACAGATTGTGTATTTTATTAAAGTCTATTGTATTGTTTTGCGTGTGCGAAGGCGTGAAGCCCCATGTCCAGCCTACCGATATGCCTGTGTAGTAGCCGTCGAAAATTTCGTTGTGTGAAATTGTGTTTCCGCCGGAGTCGAACACGAGCACTCCGACGGCGGAGCGGTCTATCCTGCCGTACTTGTAAATTATGTTGTTTTTAACGGTAATGTTTGAGACAGGCGCGTTCTCCGGCTTGTATTTCGACCCGATTTTTACAGCGCCCGCACCGAGATCGGAAAATATGCAGTTTTCGACTCCGCAGAAAGTCGCGTTTTGGTAGAATTCAAGCGCGTAGCCGTCAAGCCGCTTAAACGAACATCCCTCGAATTTGATGTTTTTTGCTTTGCTAACAGTTATTGCGGAGGGCATTCCGACCGCCGCCTGGCTCGAATTTTCCCAGCCGCCTATTTTTGAGTCTGGGAGGTTTGACGACCCTTCAAACGCGACGTTTTCAAAGCTTATATTTTCAGCAATCCCCGCGTTGGCGTCGCCGCAAATTTCAAGCAACACGTCGGAAGCCGGGTAAAAAATTTCGGCGGTTTTGATGTCTTCGCCTTCGCGCGGGCAGTACCACAAAGTTTGCGCGCTTTTGTCGAAGAAGAATTCGCCGGGGGCATCGAGCGCGCCCTTAAAATTTGCCAATTTAAAGCGCGGCATTGAATAGGAGCCGCCGTATATGTGCGGCGAAAGCGGAGTAGCAAACGTCACGGCGCACGTCTTGCCGTCGCGCATTGGGCGGATGTCGGATATCGTTCCGCGGTTGTCTATCCACGCGCGGTAGATTTGAAAATATGCGTTTTTCAGTTCTCCGCTTGAAAGATTTTTGAGCTCCGCAATGTCTTCTGAGCGGACTATGAAAGTCTTGTGGTTGTCGCCGCGCCTCGGGCTCGTCCCGCGGAAAACGAAGAATCTTGCGCCTTCGTTTGGGGTGGTTGCGATAGATGCCCTGCGCCCGTTTACAAAAATCGACGATACGAAATCTGCGCCGGGAATTTTTGCTTTCCAGAATTTTCCGTCCGCCTCCCAGTTTTTTATTTTTTTTAGCGACGATATCGCAGCTCCGCTTTTCCCAGCGACTTTCAGCCCGCTGTGGCGGGGGCCGAGCTTTATCGGCGAATCCAGAAAATACTGCTTGGCTTCCAGTTCCAGCGTTTTTTCCGGCGAGGAGGCTGCCGAATCAAACATTTCCTGTAAAGAATCTTCCGCCATGGCGCAGGCGGCAAAGTTGGCTGCAAACAAAATAACTCCCGCGTATTTCATATTCATAAAAAATAAAATAATCGTATTTAATTTTTTATACAAGAAGATAAATTTAGCCGGACTTTGCAGGCTGTTTCAAAGGCATATAAAATCAAATATTTTTGTGGGCGCGGCTGCAATGAAGGCAATGCTAATATCGTTCCGCGGTGCGTCCATATAGATAGCGACTTCGGGAATATGGCGCAAATATTCGTCGGTTTGCTTATAAGTAGACTTTTCCGAGACTTGTATTTTATATCTGCAAAATCCGAACGGATAGAGAAAAATATCTTCAAATACAAAGATAATTTTTAGCCCGTTTGATATATGCGGCACTAAAATTCTTGCGCCGACTCTCGGAAAATTAGTCGGTTCACTTTGCGCTCGGTTTGCAAAATCGCTCTCCTTTTATAAAATGAATTCTTACGCGGGCAATTTTTTAAGGTGGCGGAAAATGAGCGGCGGTTGCTTTTTTATGTTGCGGAAAAAGCCCGCTTAAAAAACTCGGCAAATGAAGTATGCGAAAAATTTTGCGAGATTATTTCTGTGCGGCATTTAACTTGCCGCAATTTATTTTTACGCGTGGGAAAAGAATTTTATTTTGGCGATAAAATCCCGTTTTTTCCTGTTAACTTGCGCGGCGCAGGAAATATTCATTCGGGGCTTTATAAGAAAGCTTCACGATGCGTTGTGCCCAACTTCATAAAAATGCGAATTTTCTATGAAAAAATTCTTCCCCATAAAATCCATTCGCGCATTTTTTATCCGAAAATGGAGATTTTTTATTAAAAAAGGCAGGGTAGGTGAATCTCGGCTTTTATACCCTAAAAACAGACAATTTTTTTAGAAAAAAAAAGGCGAAACCGCTCCCGGCTTCGTCCAATTTTTTTAAATTGTTTTTATCTGAATTTTACAATATCAACGCGGCGGTCGTGCTTCGCCTCGGGAGATGTCTTTGCAACGTCCATTGCAGCACCAGCTTCGCCTCTGGGGATTATCTCTACGCGCTCCGCACCGATGCCGAGAGCCGACATATAGTCTGCAACCGCCTTCGCGCGCTTGTCGGAAAGCAACATGTTGTACTCTTCCGTGCCGTACCAGTCGGTGTGGCCTACGAGCACCACTTTAAAGTCCGGGTTTGAAGCGAAGAAATCTGCGGCTCTCTTAACGTTCGGGCGCTCTGCGGACGCCACAGCATACTGGTCGAAGCCGAAGTATATTGTCACAACTATGTCTTCCGGATTGATGCTCTCAGGATCAAAAGCGTCCATTGAATTTATGCTGCGCTCTTGCAGCCCTGAATCCGCCATCAAGGTTGCGTCGGAGGGAAGCCCGCCGGGATTGAGTTCGTTGCTGGAACTTCCCGCGCGCGTGTCAAGGGGCGAAGGGCCGTCCATTGAATCGCAGGCGGCGAGCATAAACATCGAAAATGCAAGAGCTGTAAGAGCTATAATTTTTTTCATATTTTTTTATTTTTGAAGGATAAATTATTTTAGGTATAGTCTCTAACTATATTTAAACTTATGCAAGTTTTTTTTATGCCGAACGCTCGAAAATAACTTTATTTTTTTTGAAAAATTTTAATTTTGGGGCGTAATTTCTCCTATGGAAATCCGCTATTTTTTAGATAGATAAATGCTAAAAAAAAGGCTTGGATTAAAACGGTTTGATTCACAGCGCATATTCTATCCCCAAATTGTACACTCGGCGGAGAATGCCTGTATGGTGTTTCCGTAAAGTGGCGCTGCAAATCCAGAGCAAAAATTGTTTTGAAAACCGATGCGCCGTCATTGAGCGCGGCTATTGCAGGCAAGTCGGCGGGCGGCAAGCTGCGCGGGTTTTTCTCTGTGCGCCCATAAAAAAAGCGCCCTTGAACCGCAATCGGCAAGGGCGCAATTTTTGAAAAAAACTACATATTGTAGGTCGAAGTGTTTGGAGGGATTACTGCGTTCTTTGTGACTATGAGTATTCCGTCGCGGACGTACAAGCCCTCGGCTTCCCATTTGTCGGGTTTGCCTTCGGGAGACAGATTGCAGTTATCGCCTATTGAGGCGTTTTTGTCGATAAGGGCGTTTTCAATATGGCAGTCCCTGCCTATGCCGAGCCGCGGATATTTCTCGGAGCTGTTGAAATCGTAATTGTCGGCGCCCATCATTATAACGTTTCTCATATATGTCCCCTCCTTTATAATGGAGCGGACCCCCACAATGCTGCGCTCGAGCGTGGCGCTGCGTATCAGACAGCCGTCTGAGATGTCGCAGCGCTCTATGCGGCTGTTGAAAATCCTCGCGCCGGGCAGGAATCTGCTGTGGGTGTAAACCGTGCGTCCTTTCTTGTAGAAATCAAACGGGGGAACGTCGTCCGTCAGGGCCAAATTGGCGTCGAAAAACGAGCGTATTGTGCCGATGTCTTCCCAGTAGCCGTTAAACACGTAGGCGCAAAGCTTCTTTTTGCCGAGCATTCCGGGTATTATTTCCTTGCCGAAGTCCATTTCAGTTCCGCTCATGGCTTCTTCGAGGACTTTTTGGGAGAATACGTATATGCCCATTGAGGCCATGCAATATCCCGCGGGATCGGGATTGGGGATATCGGATATTACGCTCTTGTCGACGAGGAACGAGTCTATCACAGCCGGATCTTTCGGCTTTTCGGCAAATTCGACTATGTTTAAGTTTTGGTCGACCTTCATTACGCCGAGGCTCGGAGCTTCTGAGCGCGGCATTGGCTTGGCTGCTATTGTAATATCTGCGCCGTCCCTTATGTGGGCGTTTACCATTTTTGTAAAGTCCATCTGGTAGAGCTGGTCGCCGGACAGAATCAGATAATAGCAATTTTCGCCGTGGTGGCGTTCAAAGTGGTGCATATTTTTGCGGACTGCGTCGGCGGTGCCCTGGTACCAGTCTCCGCCGGCGTCGGTCTGCTCGGCCGCGAGAATATCGACAAATCCCTGCCCGAAAGAGTCGAATTTGTAGGTTTGCTGGATATGTTTGTGCAAAGACGCCGTATTGAACTGCGAGAGCAGGTATATGTGGTCGTAGCCCGAATTTATACAGTTGCTTATTGGAATATCGACGAGCCTGTATTTGCCGGCAAGCGGCACTGCCGGCTTGCAGCGGTATTTTGTTAGCGGGTAGAGGCGCGTGCCGCGTCCTCCGCCCATTATGATGCTGATTACGTTGTGTCTTGTCATAACTTGGTGTTTTGCCGCTCGATTGCGGCAATTATTTTGCGCGCTTACTTCCGACCCGCCAAATTCGGCGGCGTTCCGCAATGCGCGCGTTTTTTTATGAGAGCGTTTTCCCTTCCGCCGGCTTCGGCAAACAGCGCGATATTTCACGCGTTGGCAGTATGCGCGCCGCCGGGGAAGCCGGAAGTTTTTATCATAACCTCCCAACTTGTCTTCTATTATCGCAATTTTTTGGCGTAAATCCAGATTTTTTTGATTTTATTTGCATTAGCCGACGGCAATAAAAGTGTTGCCATTTTATTTTTGCGAAGGATAAAATGGACGGAAATTTTTTTATATGGAAAATCAGCTCGAAATATTTGCTCAAAACGCCGATACGTTTATCGGCGCCGACGATTTGAAAAAGAAACTTGACGAAGGCAAAAAATTGAGAGTCAAATTGGGCGTAGATCCGACCCGCCCCGACCTCACATTCGGCCACATGGTTGTATTTAATAAGATGCGGCAGTTCCAGGACTTGGGCCACCAAGCGGTCCTTATAATAGGCGACTACACCGCATGCATAGGCGACCCGAGCGGCCGATCGGCCCTGCGCCCCGTCCTGACGCCCGAAGAAGTCGAGGCAAACAGCAAAACCTACCTTGAACAGGCGTTTAAAGTCTTGGACGAATCGAAAACGGAAGTCCACCGCAACAGCGAATGGTTCTCAAAGATGTCGTTTGGCGACACGCTCGAGCTCGCGCGCAAAATGACTGTCGCCAGAATGCTAGAGCGCGACGACTTCGCCAAGAGGTACGCCACCAAAACTCCGATTTCCATAGTGGAATTTCTCTACCCGCTCGTGCAGGGGTACGACTCCGTCATGGTGGAGTCCGACGTCGAGCTCGGCGGAACCGACCAGCTCTTTAACAACCTCGTAGGCCGCGATCTGCAAAGCCAGAGGGGTATCGTAGGGCAGGCGGTCATCACAATGCCGCTGCTCGTTGGGCTCGACGGCGAAAAGAAGATGTCGAAAAGCTATAATAACTACATCGCCTTCAACGACGACCCGCGCCAGATGTTCGGCAAAATAATGTCCATAAGCGACGAGACAATGTGGAAGTACTACCGCTATTTGCTCTTGTACTCCACGTCGAAAATAGAGGAATTGCGCGCCCAGCACCCAATGAAATGCAAGAAAAATCTCGCGCGGCTTCTCGTCGCAAAATTCGCGGGAGAGGAGCGCGCCGCGGAGGAGCTCGACAATTTTGAAAAAGTATTCTCAAAAAACGAAATCCCAGAGAAAATGCCTGAATTTAAGTGGGCGGAGGTAGCCGAAGGCGAAGAATGCAAGCTCGCCGACATTATGGCGCGCACGAATTTCTTCCCAAGCAAGAAGGAAATCCGCAGGCTAATCGAGCAGGGCGCCGTAAAAATCGACTCCCAAAAAGTGTCCGACCCATACGCCTCGGTGGCTCGGCCGGCAGAATGCACGGTAGTCCAAGCCGGAAAGAGAATATTTTTTAAGGTCTTGGCGTAATTAAAAATGCCCATTGATGCCGGACATGTAAACGCTCTCGGCACGGAGCGGATATCGAAGCTTATTATCCGATATTCGATGCCGACGATGCTCTCGACAGTTGTCAACGCCTCGTACAACGTCGCCGACAGAATATTCGTTGGCAGAATGTGCGGCGAGGACGCGCTTGCGGCAATCACCGTGTGCTTTTCGCCGACCCTCTTCCTGCTGGCGGTTGCGATGACAATCGGGCACGGCAGCGCGACAATGATTTCAATTTGCCTCGGGGCGGGGAAGCGCGAGGCGGCTGAAAAATTTTTGGGGCAGGCGTTCTTCCTTTTCATAGCTTTCTATGTGGTTGTCGCGGCGATAACGCTTACTTTTATGCCCCAAATATTGTCGTTTTTCGGGGCAACGCCGAAAATTTTACCCGACGCATGCGCGTATTATTCCATAATAATCGGGGGGCTTATTTTCGATAAAATATCGTTCGGAATGAACAATCTGGTCAGGGCGGAGGGAAGGCCGGTAATCGCCATGACCACCATAATAATTGGCGGGCTTACCAATATATTCCTCGATTGGCTGTTCCTCGTTAAATGGGGCTGGGGTGTGCGAGGAGCCGCGATTGCGACGGTGCTTGCGCAGGCGTGCGCGTCATCGTGGGTTTTGGGATACTATGTCAGCGGAAAGAATTTTCTAAGAATAAGGCTGTCGAATATGAGGCCGTTTAAAAAGCTCTTGAAGCAGATGGGGGCGGCGGGCTCGCCGTCGTTCATATTGCAAGCTTGCGCGGCGTTTTCGGTGTCGATATTTGTAATGCAGGCGCGCTCCTACGGCTCGGAGTCGGCGCTCGCAGTCATTGGGGTGTGCACGACAGTCATAACATTTCTCTTCCTGCCGATAGTGGGGCTAAGTATGGGAATACAGCCGATTATCGGATACAACTGGGGGGCTAAAAACTTTAAGAGGGTACGCAGGGCGTTTTCAAGGGCGCTCGGGGCGGCGACTGCCATTTGCGTGACTGGGTTCGCAGTCGCGGAGCTCTTCCCGGACATAATTTTTGAAATATTTCTCGGTGAGGACTCGCATCTGCTCTCTACGGGCGAGGCCGCGTTGAGGCTGATGGTGACCGGCATGCCGTTTATCGGGGTTAACATAGTTACTTCCGGATACTTCCAATCCATAAAGCGCCCGTCTGTGTCTATTTTTGTGACGATATTGCGCCAGATACTGTTCCTCGTGCCGGCGATGTTTCTATTGCCGCGGTTGTTCGGGCTCGGCGGATTGTGGGCGAGCTTCCCGATAAGCGATTTCAGCGCGTTTGTTGCGACCCTGTTTTTTGTGCGCGCAGAAATGTCTGCCCTCCGCTCAAAAATATCGCTCGAAAACCGCCTGTAATGCTTTAAAAAAACCGCTGAATGCGCAAAAGCACATTGAGCCGCTTTTCTCTCCGCCCGCGCCCAAAACGCGCATTGCGCCCGGGCAGTGCCAAAAAAGTCAAGGTTTTGCTTGAAAACGATTTTGCACTGTTTCGCGCCTGTTTTTATATTGTCCGTATATTAAAAAATTTTTATTTTTTGCGCGCGGGCGATAAAAAATCGCGGAACGCTAAAAAGATGTTGAAAAGCGCGCGCTTTTAAAGATACTCGAAACAATATGTTAAGAAGAACCTTTATCGCCATACTTTCGCCGCTAGCGGCAGCCGCAGCGGCTTTCGGACAGTCGCATATCGACGCGGGAACCATTAAAACCCAGACCTCCCGCCTAAACGTGCCCGTCTATTCCGTCGCGATAACCTCTCCCGACGCAAATATGGCGGCTCGTGCCAAACGCGCTTTCAATTTGCACGGCAGCTACAAAATAACGCCTGCATCAAGAGCCCAGTTTGTCTTCGATTTCGCACCTCACGGGGCCAATGCAGTAAAGCTCACTATAACAAAGGGCGCATCGCACGAGCAAGTTTGTTCCGCACCCACAACCTTGAAGGCGCTTATGAAGGCGTGCGACGCGGCGGTTATGCGCACATTGCGCTCGCCTGGCTTCTTTGCGGGGACTATCGCGTTTTCATATTCGCCGGACAACTGGAAAACGTCGGAAATATGCGTCTCGGACATGGTTTTCCAAAATGTGCGCTCAATAACGCGCGACAAGTCCGACTCCCTCATGCCCCATTTCTCGCCAGACGGCAAACGCATAATTTATACCGGATATTTTAGGACGGGATTTATGGACTTGTATTCGGTCGATCTCGCCGCAAATACCCGCAAGGTCTTTGCCTCGTACAGGGGAAGCAATACGGGCGGCTCGTTTTCGCGCGACGGCTCAAAAGTCGCTGTGGTGCTGACTTCAAGCGGTAACGCCGAAATTTGGACGGCAAACGCTTCCGGCGGCGGCTTTAAAAGAATAACGAATACGAAAGCGACGGAAAGCTCCCCGTGCTTTTCGCCCGACGGCTCAAAAATCGTCTTTGCAAGCGACACCATGGGGGGGCCTCAAATTTATACAATATCGTCCTCAGGCGGAAAAATGCAGCGCGTAAACACCCGCATGAGCGGCTACTGCTCCGAGCCCGCATGGAATCCGTAC
>ENA-ORSS01003871-ORSS01003871.1-human-gut-metagenome-genome-assembly--contig:-NODE-3871-length-11716-cov-2.598919_pt1 | contig 11716 bp, 9 predicted proteins | sample MGYA00241899_ERZ509162 | MGnify/ENA primary metagenome ERZ509162 (study PRJEB26280, sample SAMEA2338641) | human gut metagenome | biome: human gut; feature: human-associated habitat; material: faeces... | reverse complement strand
ACATGAACACCCGCTTGATGTCGCTCATGTTGGAAATCAGCGCAAGGTAGAGGATGAGGATGGCAATTTTGGTCAATCCTTCCAGAGCGGACAGCGCCAGCGGGTGGTTGATGTAATCCTTGAAAAAGCCGACCAGCGTGGTAGGAAGAAAGGCAAAGAAGAACAGTGCCATCGCCAGCGAGAACAGCAGGATGCAGCCTTGCAGGAAGGGCATAAATTTATCTCCGAGCAGCTGACGCAGCTTCTGTTCAAATTTGGACGGCTCTTCCTCTTCGTCGTCCAGTCCGGCTTTTTCGGCAGCCTTCATCAGACTTTTGTAGCCATCGGTCAGCGATTCGACAAAATTGAATACACCTCGGATAAATGGTGTCTTTTTATACCATTTGTTGGAGTTGGGAGTGTCCCAAGTCTCGGTGGAGATGCTCTGGTCGGGCATACGGACCGAAAGAGCGGTCAGCTTCGGACCGCGCATCATCACCCCTTCGATGACCGCCTGCCCTCCGATGGAGGTCTTGATGGTTTTGGAATTGGTTTGTTTAGACATGAATAAAAGAACTCCTTTGATAAAATCTTGGGTCTGACGATTTATGACAAAAACAGTATAGCATGAAATTGTGAATAAAGATAGACCTTTTTGCCGCCTGCATCGGCTGTGGCTGCTCAAATATTTGCTGCCATGGAAGAAAGAAGGATGGAAGATTTTAGCGATGTTTTTAAAGCGGTTGGTCTTTCGTATTCGAGCGAAACAGGCTTTAAAGTCCCAAAAGATAAAATCCGTTATACTGCGTGCCCTGCTCTAGCCAAGTCAGAAGGAGATGGTAGTCCTTTGGTTTTTCTTCCCGGAGTCGTTTGATGATTTGCTGCATTTGCTCCGGGGAAAAATAGTTGATTCCGCACCAATCCAGATAACCCGTTTCCAGATTTTCATAGGTGCCTCCGGTGATGATTTCCCCATAAGCCTCACAAAATTCGTTCCAATCATCTCCGCAAAGGTACAGGGAGGAATGATTCCAAAGAAGGGGAGCAACAGCACGATTGGAAACAATTTCTTCAACAGCGCTCCCCCTATCTAATTTGCAAAATACAAACTGAAGAAAATCGCCGTTGCCGAATTTTCGCCGTTCATCCTGAGACGAAAAAGAATGGAAGAGCATTTAAATCCCCTCTTTCATAATTTTGCTGGTTGGTACAATCTTGTTTTCCAACCGGATTGTCTGTGTTCATTATATCACATAGAAGAGATTCCACCGCCGTTTTGCCGCAAAACCTTCCAACAAAATCTTTAAAAAAGAAACGTCCGAACCAGTTTCTGTTCGGACGTTTTGTAGATTTAATCGTTGGGTTGTTCCTCTTCGGACGGATGCACAAAGGTCTGGGTTTGGGCAAGGTCCTCGGGCGGCATCGACTGATGCAGCTGCTCAAAGGAAACTTCACGGGTATTTTCGTCCGCAGCCACCGGAACGATGCTGTTGGAACGCTTGTCCTGCTCCATCAGAAAGCGGGCGTACAGCATGGTGCTCATCGAATAGTAGGCGGAGAAATACAGCACCGGCAGCACCAGCAGAGAGGAGAGCGCCCACAGCAGGAAGGAAAACTTAAAGACCAGAATTTCATCGCAGATGCCGCGGGTGGAGTGTACCGAGGAGCGGATGGCTTGCCGAACGGTGGTCTCCCCATCCAGCAGGTAGTATTTGGCAAGAAAATACCGCTGAATCCGCATCAGGAAAAATCCTCCCATCAGCAAAAACAGGACTGCCGAAAAAACCAGAGACAGGCTGCCCAAAAAGAGCGCCTCCGAAAGGTGGCTGGACAGCAGGAAGGAGGAGAGGACAAAGCCGACGGTGGGCAAAAACAGGTAGAGGACAGCGGTCAGTGCAATCCGCACGCCGGTGTTCAGCGACAGCCAGAGAGAGCGGAAGAACATCTTGCGGTTGGCAAAGCAGCTGAAGATGCCCATGATGTCCTCAGAAACCCCGTCGGACAGGGAATGGTACCACCGCATGATGCCCAGATTGAGGGGAACCATCAGCAGGAAGGAACCAATGCTCATCAGCAGGCTGAGGATAAACGAAAGGGTGTGCGCACCGGAAACCGACATCAGAATGGTGGAATCTCCGATGGGCAGCTCCAGTAGCTGGGCAATCATCATTTCAATGATAGCAAACAGCAGATAGACAGCGGTATTGAGCAGGACAATGGAAATGGCCTTGCCCCAGTTGTTGCACAGGCAGCGCTTGGCGTTGTATTTGACTTGCTTTCTCAGTGTCATCTTCTATCATAACTCCCTTGGATGATTTTGACAGGTGGTTTATTCAAAGAACATCTCTTCTCCGTCCTCATAGTACTTCTTGGTGCTCCAGTGGTCCTCCCAGTCCTCCGGCTTCATCGGGATGCTGGAAAGGACTTCAAAGACCTTGTCACGGGTCCACAACTCGGGTGTCATCACGATGGTGTAGCCGGCGCCTGCGGCACATTCCCACTCGCCCATCGGGTGGCGGGGAAAGCCCATCAGCGCTAGCATGGACATAATCATGCCGCCCGGAATGACCAGCGCAGCATTGTGGACGTCGTTTGCCATCATATCCTGGAACACATCATTTAAGCCTTTGATGACGCGGCGGATGAACTCCATCCCGTCCTCGCCCTCCGGCGGAGCGTTGTGCATACTGTCGCGGCTCCAGGCGATGAAGCTCTCATCGTTTTGCAGCTCGTTGAGCGTTTTGCCTTCGTAGGTGCCAAAATCCATCTCCATCAGCTGCGGCACGTCAAAGGTTTTGTAGCCGGGGTAGAGGATGTGTGCGGTTTCCCGGCAGCGGCGCGGGAAGCGCATACCCGAACGGAGCGTCTTTCACCTCGACCGGAGGCATTTCTACCGGCGGGTAGTCTTTGTCCTTGACAAACTCCTTGAGAGCGTCGATTCCCTCCTGGCACAGCGGGTAGTCGCTGAGTCCGACATACTTTCCTTCCAGATTGGCGCGGGTGATGCCGTGGCGAAACAGGTGGATTTTATAGGTCAACATAGCAAAACTTCCTTTCTAAGATACAGGGAGTCAGGTCCCTCGTTTTTTGATTTTGGGAAAGATTTGGTTGCAGAAGAAAAGCAGCTTTGAGAAAAACAGGGGGCGCGATTGTCTTTTCGACCAAAATCTTTCTTTTCTGCAAAAAGCCCTTTACAAAGGGTTTTTGATGTAATATAATTTACAATACGTAGATAAGAGGGGACAAGGTCTGACTGCCGGAGTGAAGAACAAGGGCAGCCTCTTTTTATCAGGATCAAACAGTGAGGAGGATGTGCGTATGAATGCCGATTTCCCACGGCTTATTACGCTTTTGAGAAAGGAAAAGGGAATCAGCCAGAAGCAGGCAGCAGCGGAATTTGGTATTTCGCAGGCGCTGCTTTCGCACTATGAAAAGGGAATCCGGGAATGCGGCTTGGATTTTCTGGTCAAATGCGCCAAATTCTACGGCGTATCCTGTGACTATCTGCTGGGTGTTTCTCCCGAGCGCAACGGACGGCAGCTGACAGTGGAGGACATCCCGGAGGCGGACAGCGCAAAGGACGTGGTCTTTAAAGGCAACATCATGCCGGTGCTCAACAAAAAGCTGATTTCCAACTCTTTGGGGGTCGTCTATGACCTGATTGGCAAAAGCGAATCCAAACAGCTGAACACCGAAATATCCAACTATCTGATGATGGCAGTTTACCGGTCGTTTCGCATCCTGTATTCGACCAATTCCAAAAATGAAAACACCATGTTTGCCATCCCGCAGGAGCTGGTGAGCGGCTACTGCAACGCAGCGATGCTGATGAGCGAAGCGCGGGCGCAGCAGCTGGCACAGGGCGCGGACAAGGGAGGAGAGCGCATCAAAAATCTCGATGAAGTAAAAATCACCACCGAGTACCTGATGCAAAACTATCCAAAACAGTCGCAGGCGCTGCTGAACCTCATCCAGAATTCCGAGGCAAAGCTCGGCTTCCGGGAGCGGGAGTAAACAGGGAATTTTCTTACGATACCTATTGTATCATCGGTCTGCCAAAAAATAAAGTCTATTTTATGAACAGATTTTTTAAGCCAGGGGTATGTCCCCTGGCTTTTTGTTTTTTGTCCGTTTTTGTGCAGGGCTGCCGGCTAAAGGCTCAGCGGCAGGGTAATGGTGACACGGGTGCCGACCCCTTCCCGGCTGTCCAACTCCAGCGAGCCGCCGTGCATGGTGACGATCTCATCTGCGACAGCCAGCCCGATGCCGGAGCCGCGGCGGGTCGCATTTGCCTTGTAAAAGCGGGTCTTGATTTTAGGCAGGTCGGCAGGCGCGATGCCGATGCCGGTATCCTGAATGGTGATGACAGCGTTGTTCTCCTGCCGCAGGACCACAACGGTGATGCTGTCGCCGGCATCGGAGTATTTTAAGGCGTTATCCAAAATGTTGACAAACACCTGCCGCAGGCGGTTGGCATCGCCCATGATGGGCAGGATGTCCATCGGCTCATCGTAGTCCAGGCGAATCTGCTCCTGGCGGGCGCGCTCGGTGAACATCAGGACCGCATCGCTTAATTCTGCCACCAGGTCCAGCTTGGTCAGGCTTAGCTGAAGCCTTCCGCTTTGCAGGCGGCTGAAGTCGAGCAGCTCCTCCACCATGCCGGACAGCCGTTCGCTCTCCTTGATGATGACACCGATGCCTTTTTTGGTGGTTTCGCGGTCCACCGAATCGTCCATCAGCGTTTCTGCCCAACCTTTGATGGCGGTCAGCGGGGTGCGCAGCTCGTGGGAAACCGAGGAGATGAAGTCGTTTTTCATCTTTTCGTTTTCCTGCAATTCCAGAGCCATTGCATTGATGGCATCGCACAGTTCGCCAATCTCGTCGTCGGTCGTCTTTTTCAGGTGGGCAGAAAAATCCCCTTTAGAGATTTGCAGGGCAATCTTGCGCACCTGGTCGATGGGGTTGATGATGGAATTGATAAAATAAGAGCTGGACAGGATGACAAAAAAGATGATGGCAGCGCCCACCACGCCCGCAGCGGCAATCAGCACATAGATCTGCCGTTTGACGGCGGTGAGCGAAACGACATAGCGCAGAGCGGAAATATTGGAATCGTCCACCGTCGGAGCCAGCAGGGTGTATGCCAGCACACTTTCTCCGTTGAGGGTGTCATAGGCAAAGGAATCTCTGCTTGGACTGGAAAGCGCTTGGGTATAATCCGGCATATCCAGCTGCTCGGTGGGTGAAAATCCGCTGGAGGTGATGATGACCGTTCCGCTTTTGTCGATTGCCATCAGCTCCATGTGGTCCTTCTCGTCAAAGTCCTCCACCATCTTGCGCACCGAGGAGGAAAAATCTACCGTATTATCCTCGGAGTAGTTGACCAGGCTTGCGTTTTGCACACTGGCGGTGTTGCGCACAATGGTCAGCACGCTGTTGTAGTAATAGCTGCGCACAGCGATGGAGAAGGCGATGATGAGCAGCGAAAGAAAGATCAGGATGACCAGAAAGCTGTTGTAAAGCCAGCGTCTGGTTACTTTTTTTGTGGGCAACCCGATACCTCCCGATACAGTTTAGTGAAAGTTTGCAGGGACTATTCGGATACGCTCCATTTGTATCCGTATCCCCAGACGGTGGTCAGGTATTTGGGATTGGAGGGTTCATCCTCAATCTTCATGCGCAGACGGCGGATGTTGACGTCCACAATCTTGACATCACCAAAGTAATTTTCTCCCCACACCTTGGAAAGAACAGTGTTGCGCTCCAAAGCGACGTTGGGATTCTTTAAAAAACATTCCATGATTTGAAATTCCACCTGGGTCAGGTCGATGTTCTTGCCGTTTTTGGTCAGGGTGCGGCTGCGCTCGTTGAGCACAAACGGTCCTGAGCGAATCTCATTGGGGTCCTCGATGGGTTTAGCAGCCACCATGTTGACCCGGCGGTGCAGCGCGTCCACGCGGGCAACCAGCTCTGCCGGTCCAAAAGGCTTGGTGACATAGTCGTCGGCGCCAAACATCAACGCGCCCACCTTGTCCATCTCCTGACTTTTTGCCGAGAGCATGATGATGCCGACGGTGGAAGAACGCTTGCGAATCTCCTTGCAGACGGTAAAGCCGTCCTTGCCGGGCATCATGATGTCCAGCAGGCAGATGTCAAAATTGCCGTTGTTTTCGTCGAACACCCGCAGTGCTTCGTCGCCGTTGGGCACATCGACCACCTCATAGCCGGAGCGGCGCAGGTTGATGACCACAAAATCGCGGATGACGTCTTCGTCTTCCGCAACCAGAATTCTTTTCATAGCAAAACCTTCCTTTCTTCTCAATAAAAAGGTCAATCCAAAAAGGAGAACATCTCCTCGCGCAGCTGCTGCTGGGTGATAGCAAGCTCGCTTTGAGAGGGGACGACGTATGCGTAATATTCAAACAAGCCCTTTTGCCCAATCAGCTGGAAGTAGTCGTTGTCAAATTTGTCGTGGTAGTCCTTGACCGAGTAGACCCGCAGCTTGAGCAGAGGGGTGGAGGTGTCCATGATGTCACCGTTGTAGGCAAAAAAGGTCAGCTCCCCGTTTTCCGGCTGGATGACTGCGCTGACCTTGCCGGACAGCCAGCTTTGTGGAAAGGCAAGCATATAGCGGTGCTGGGTGTTGATGACGCCGCTGTGTTCGGGTGTCAGCTGTACGTTCGGGGTCAGGATATTGTAGGTGGTCAGATACAGCGCATCCTCATCGAGCATATCCTCATACCCGGGCAGGGTGGAGGCGGTGGGGATTTCGATGATGGAATCGTTGTCGATGTCCCGACAGAACAGATTCTGCATCGGGCGCAGGGTCAGCTTGGACAGCGACAGGTTTTCGTTGTCCAGCAGGTTGACCAGAGCCGGACTGCCGTCCTCCCGTTGTCTGGCGGAGACAACATCGGTAATCTGGAAGGAGGTGTCATACAGGTCGACGGTGCTGTCCAGGAACAGAGCCGTTTGACCGTTGGCGGTTCTGCCGGCTAAGATGCTGTCGAAGCTGACGATGCCGTGCGGCAGAGTCAGAGAATCCACCGTTTCAAAGCCGCTGTCGGTGCTGCACGCCAAAAAGAGCAGGGTGGACTGCGCCTGCGGAGTCAGCAGACACAGGTCGGTAGTCCCGTTGGAGTCTAAATCGGCAATGGCAATCTCAGTGTAATCCCGTTCAAAGATAGAGGTGAGCCTGCCGTTTTGGTAGCGGTAGGCGATGGCAGTTTTGCTGCTGCGGGTATCCTCCCAGCCGATGACGATGTTGATGGTCTGCGGGTCGGTCAGATGTTCAAAGGAAACAAAGTCGATGTTGGCGGTGCTGTCGGGTGCAGGAGCTTCACAGACGGAAATCCACTCTCCCTCCACCTGGTCGAGGATGTTGATCCAGGTGGCATCTCCCTTGGAGGCATTCTGGTAAAAGACAGCCGCCTCCTCGATGCCGTCCCCGTCGATGTCATAAAAAACAAAGGAAGAACGGTACTCCCCGTTTTGCGGATATTTGTACTTCAGCTCCGTTTCGCCGGATACCCGCGCAAGGGCATCGCGGATTTGTGCCTGCTCCTCGGTCAGCACCGGCGGGCTCATCAGGTCCTCGATGGAGGTCTGTATCCGTGTGCAGCCGGTCAACGAAAGGGACAACAGCAGCAGGACAGCCGCTGCCAACAGGCGGGTGCGATCGATAAGAAAGGACAAAGCCTCTCCTCCTTTTTACAAATAGCGTGATAAAACAAATACACTTTTATTATACCTTTTTTCTGGAGGGATGTAAACGGTGCAGCGGGCAATTTTTCACACCCTGCCGCAGCAAAAAAAGAAACCCTGTCCAAACCCCAAAAGGCAGGACAGGGTGAAAAGAAGCGGTTCTTATCGGATTTCATCAAGGTCGCACAGCAGCGATTGCGCAGAAGCATCCGACGGGATGGACCAGCAGGTAAGGTTGACGTCGGTGATGCGGGCGCTGTCCGGGGTGCAGCTGCGTTTAAACTGACCGGCAAAGAATCGGTTGAGGAACAGCTTGAGCTTTTCCAGAATGTAGCTTGCCGACAGCTCGCCGGAAAAGGCAAGACAAGCATAGTAGTACAGCTTGCGCGGGGGGAAGTTGTAGCGCAGCAGATAGTACAAGAAAAAGTCGTGCAGCGCATAGTTTCCCAGAATGTCCTCGGTCTTTTGCTGAATCTTTCCGCTCTCGTCGGGCGGCAGCAGCTCCGGGCTGACCGGGGTATCCACGATGTCGTGCAGGATGGAGCCAATCTGCTCATCGAAGCGGGAACACAGGTGGGTGACCATCCGACGAATCATCGTCTTGGTCAGGCAGACATTGACGTTGTAGTTGGCAAGGTGGTCTCCGCCAAAGGTACACCAGCCCAGCGCATCCTCGGACATATCTCCGGTGCCGACCACCAGTCCGCGGCAGCTGTTTGCCACATCCATCAGAATCTGGGTGCGCTCACGTGCCTGTGCATTTTCATAGGTGACATCCCGCACCGAAGGGTCGTGTCCGATGTCCTCAAAATGTTGCAGGACCGATGCCTTGATGGAAATGTCGCGGTTGTCGGCTCCCAAAGCGGAAATCAGGCTCAGAGCGTTGTAGTAGGTGCGGTCGGTAGTGCCAAAGCCGGGCATGGTAATGGCAATCAGATTGTTTGCAGGCAGGTCCAGCTCCTTGAGCGCCTGATGGCAGACCAGCAGCGCAAGGGTGGAATCCAGTCCGCCGGACACGCCCAGCACCAGACGATGCAGACCGGTGTTGGCAACGCGGGCAACCAGTCCCTGCACCTGTAAATCGAACAGGCGGTCGAGGTAATCGGAAGCCTCCTGCTCGCTATCAGGCAGGAAAGGGTCGGCGGAAACGGTGCGCATCAGACCCTTTTTGCCGTCGTTTTCGGTCAGCAGGATGTTTGCAGGCGTGTGGGAAGCAAAGCGGCGGCAGGCGTTGAGGATGTCGCAGTCAAGGTCTCGGGCAACGCAGAAGCTTTCCAGCGCATGGATATTTTCTCCTGCGGTGCTGCCGGTGCAATCTGCAAGCAGCTGACCGCATTCGCAGATGAGGGCGTGCCCTTGGTAAGCATCGGGATGGGAGGTGTCCCCCTGACCGCCGCGCACCAGGACAATGGCGATGCCAAAGCTTTCCGAAAGAGCCTGCACCAGACGCAGCTGACGCTGATTGGTTTCGGCGGTAACCGGCTGGTAGCTGGGCACCAGCACCGCATGGCAGCCGGTTTTTGCCAAACGCGGCAGATGAAGCGGCAGCTCCTGCACCGGGCAAGGGCAGATGCAAAAACGCAGGTCCCCGCAGCAGAACAGGGTGTCCCAGCCGAACAGTTTTTCCTGCGGGTCGTTTTCCCAGTAGCCCAAAAGCGGGTCGGCGCTGCTGAGCATACCGGAGCCGCAGGCGGGCAGCAGGGCAAGCAGCTCACCGTTCTGGATGACGGCGATGACATCCATCACCTGACCGCCGATGCGCTTGGGCAGACCGACGATGATGCAGGAGGAATTTTTGCTGCTGGCAAGGAGCAGCTGGTCGAGCGCCTGCTCGCACTGGGAGAGAACAGCGGAATTATACAAAAGATTGCCGGAGGACGGCGGACACAGAGCAAGGCGGGGAAAAAGCGAGAGGTCCGCGTGGAGCGATTCGTTTTCCTCCAGCAGATCGGTGATGGAATCACAGCAAAACTGCGGGTTGCCGCTGATGACGCGGTTGACACAGCAGCACAGGCGGATGACAGAATTCATAACAAACATCCTTTCTATGATGGATTGCGCAGGCTGTTCCTGACAGCTTCAAATGCGCCAAAGGGGAGCGGGCGGCACAAAAAGACCCCTTCCAGAAGCGGGTGGTCCTGCAAAGCGGAGCGGGCAGCGCAGGCGGCGGCTTCGTTGTCAAACAGACCGAACAAAGCGCTGCCGCTGCCGGAGAGCAGTGCGCCCAGCGCGCCGTTTTGTATCAGGAGCTGCCGCGCCTGATGCAGCAGCTTTTGTTCATCGGCAGAGCAAAGCTGCTCAAACACATTTTGCAGACAATCGGCAATCGGCAGCACCGAGCCGGTATCCAGCGCCTGACACATCCTTTGGACCTGCGCATGGGAAAATGCGGTGCTGTCGCTGCGGGCAAAGGCATCCTTGGTGCTGATGCCAAAGCGCGGCTTGATAATGAGGATAGGACAGTCGGGCATGGGAGAAAGCGGGGAAAAATCTTCGCCGATCCCCTGTGCGCGCTGGGTCCCTCCGCGCAGGCAGAAGGGGATGTCCGCGCCGCAGCCGACGGCAATCTGCTCGAGCTGCTCCAAAGAAAGACCGATTTGGGTCAGATGACTAAGGGCAGCCAGCACAGCGGCTCCGTCAGCGCTGCCGCCGCCCAGACCCGCCATCATCGGGATGCGCTTGACCAGATGAATGACGACCGAATAGGGCAGGACAGAAAATCCGCACCGCTCAAAAAAGGCGCGGGTGCAGCGCACCGCAATGTTGCTGTCGTCGCACGCCAACGGCAGAGTCTTTCCGTCGGGACCGGCGCAGGTCATCTGAATATCCGAGCCGCTGTGCAGTGATACCGTCAGTGTGTCGCACAGGTCCACTGTCTGCATCACCATATCCATCTCATGGTAGCCGTTGGGAAGCCGCCGGACGATGTCCAGCGAAAGATTGATTTTGCAGGGGGAATGGACGGTGATTGATTGCATGAAAATACCTCCCAAAAGGAAATTTATACTCTGCCGCGGATGTGGATGGCTTTGACCGGGCACATCTCATGGCAGCAGTAGCAGCGGATACAACCGTGCTGAATCTTTGCCTTGTGCGCCTGGATGCGGATGATCTGCGCCGGACAACTTTGTGCGCATTTACCGCATCCGATGCACCTTTCCGGGTCGATAACCGGTCGAGGAGAGAGCAGCTTGGCTGCTTTTTGCACTGCCGGTCGAAGAAAGGGTGGAAGGTTGCCGGAAAAATCCACCGTTTTGGACTGCGGGTGGACAAAGTCGGGAATGGTCAGCGGCAGCGAGTCGGGATTGAGCACCCTAAGCCCGGAAGGGTCGTCCGGGCACAAGCCGCGGCGGATGCTGTGGAGTACCGTGGGCGCCTGCTGCGGTTTTAGGGCAATCAGGCGGTTTAACAAGAGGTCCAGACAGAACGGACTGCGGCTGGCAATCAGGCAGCCGGTGTGGCGAACCGTTCCGCCGGAGGGTCCGTTGCCCTCCATGGCATCCACCGCGTCGATGATGGTCAGCACAGGAGCAACCGTCTGGGCAAGGTCGACCAGCATCGAGCAGAAATCGCCGGTGTTTTGAAAGCGGTAGTGCATCTGCGGCTTTTGCAGACCGGGGATGCAGCCGAACAGGTTTTTGACCCCGCCGGAAAGTCCGGTCATGCAGTGGGTCTTGAGCTTGCCGACCGACAGAATCAAATCTGCCTGCACCACCGGATGGATGAGGTTAAATTCGCGGCAGATGCAGGCGTCTTTGGCAGCGACCGTCCGGTAGCCGACATCAAAATTGAGCACAGCGCCGCTTTGTTCGGCAGCTTGCTGCATCCCGCAGGTCTGGTAGATACCGCGCAGGGCAGCAGGGGTGTACAATCCACCCGGGGAATCGGCGATGATGACCTGCGCTGCCTTTGCCCGGTACAGCCAGTCTGCCAATGATTTTATCAGCAGAGGGTGGGTAGTGGTGGCTTCCTGCGGCTGGCGGCGCATGAGCAGATTGGGTTTAATCAGCACCCGTTTGCCGCAGAACCATTC